>Ga0335081_10011044_pt1 | contig 14606 bp, 13 predicted proteins | sample Lox_Sample_35_FD_206713 | JGI IMG/M metagenome (GOLD analysis project Ga0335081, IMG submission 206713) | Soil microbial communities from Loxahatchee National Wildlife Refuge, Florida, United States - Lox_Sample_3.5 | ecosystem: Environmental > Terrestrial > Soil > Wetlands | place: USA... | reverse complement strand
TTCCGAACCCCTGTAGGCCGATCACGAACGCGGATCAACGGCGCCCCCGCCCCGACTGAGAAGGGCCACATGCCACACGCTTGCACGCTGGTCGCGCGCCACTGCGCCGGCGGCTGCAGGTAGAGGCTGCGCCCGCCGCCGGGCCCGTGCCAGCCGCGTGGACCGGGCCTCGGCGGCGTCTCGATCCTCTAGAACGCTTGTTGGCGCGCTGCATGTTCATAGGGCTCGGCGGATCGGCTCGGGGATCGTCGGCGCGAGATTGCCGATCGCCGCCTGGCGCGCGGCGCTGCGCTGGTCAACTTCGCGCTGCTGGTCACCGCGACCGTGCTCGACCCCGGCCAGCTGCACGCCGCCTCGCGCGGATCGCGCTGCGTCCGGTGTGGGGATCCCAAGACTCGGCGTTCGCGGCCGCGCTGCCGGTCGGGGTGTTTTTGCCCGCGCACCTCAAGGTCGCGCGCGCGGCCTGCTGCTCGACGACCGCCCGCGCGGTCGGCCGCGACGCCGAGTTGACGCGAAACTCCGCGTTGTGCAGATCGCGCTCGACAATCCGGGCGGCCTCGCCCGGATCAACGAGGCGATACAACAGCGTCACGCGCTTACGCGCGATCTGGTCGTGCGGCGCGAGCAATCTTGCGAGCGCGTTCTCGCGCACCTCGCCGCGCGGCGCTTGGCTCATCGCCCACGTGACCGACACCGCCCCGTCATGCCAGTAGCTGTCAGCGCGCGCGTCTTCCAATAGCTGCGCGGCGTGGGGGCTGTAGGCGGCGTGCACGATCTCGCACAGCCGCTGCGCATCGACCGGCGTCGCGACCCCAGCGCCCCCCGATAGCGATCATCACCCCCACGCCTATCAACGCCCACCGCAGCGGTCGTTGACCGCCGCGACGGTCAACGACCGCGCCTTGAGCCGATCGCGATGCTCGTGACCGCATCCGCTCGCGGGGCTCGCGCGTATCGCTGCGCGGATCGTCTGCGAACCGGGTTCGGTTCTGCTCGGCCACGGCCGAGCGTTCGGGCGCCCGCAGCGTTGACGCCCGCGCCTCGCTCGCGCCAGCAAACGCCGCTCGCCGCGCACGACGTCCCCGTGGTGCACGTGACGCCAGTCGAGCAGCACGGGCTGATCATGTCCGGGCGCTTGGCGATCAACAGGCGGCTCGCTGGCTACGCCGCCGGTGATCTGACCGCTCAGCCGCTCGGTCTCATACCACTCCTCGCCAGCCGCGGTAGAACCTTCGAAATCGCCCAAACGAAGTTGTCTGACTGGCGCGAGCGGCGGCGGCTCGTGCGATCGGTTGCGCCAACCCGTGTCGTCCATGACTCCTGCTACGTTAGCATCAATGATGTTGGATAACGTCAAGCAGGCTGCAGCGCGGCCGACCTAAGAAGCCTATGCCCGAACAACGGACCACATTCGAGGAACTGCTGACCGTCGCCGAGGTCGCCGAAACGCTGCGCTACACCGAAGGAACCGTCCGCCACTGGATCCGCACCGGCAAGCTTCCCGCGATCCAAGTCACCGGCGGCCGCGAATACCGCATCCGCCTACCCGACTTCCTCGCATTCGCCGAAGGCCTCGGCATCCCCCTGCGACAAGCCGGCCCCGACGCCGAAGCCCAGCTCGAAGACGAACCGCTCAGCGCCCACCTGCGCCGCAACCAATGAGCGTCCAACGCGCGATCAACAACATGAACGCCGCCGACCACACCTGGCGCGCGGCGCTACGCCAACACCGACTCGCGCCCCCCGACGCCGGCTTCTCCCGACGCCTCAAAGACCTCGCCGACGCCTGCGAATCCCAACAGATCTCCTGCGACTACGCCGCCCAAGAAGGCCTCGGCTGGGAACCGATGCCCCACGCCCGCCGCCACGCACCACCCGAACTGCGGCCCGACAGCGGCCGCCGCGGCCCGACCGAACTCTGGGCCAAATTCGACACCGCCTGGCAAGACCTCACCACCGCCCTCGAAGGCATCAGCCTCCCAGCAATCGCGCGAGCGTTCGGCGAGCTCGCGACCATCTCCCGCCAACTCTGCACCACCATCACCGAACAAGACGCCGCCGCCCAGGCCGCGCGGCACCCAGCAGGCCTAACAGACCGACGCCCACAGGTCCACGCGATGCTGCAAAACGACTTTGCGCTAAAGCTCGGCGGGCCGCCTCACGACTGACTTGCCTACGGTCAACCTGGTTGAGCGCTTGAGCGCCCGTAGCGGTACATACACCTAGCGCTCACCTAACAGCGGCCGCACGGATACCCCCGATCAAGCGGCGAACTCGAGCTGCGCGCCTTGTCGACGGCCCAACGGATGTTCAGCCGGAGGCGTTCGCGTGGGCGAGCGCAACACCCGCAGGAAACTTGGCGAGCCACGGCCGCCGTGGGCTTCAAATGCCACGAACGACTTGTCTGCAGCGCACATCCGATGGCCTGCCTCGCTGAGCGTGCGGCGGCGTGCCGCGTCAGTCGCCGCATGAACGCCGAGCGCGTGGCAGTGCTCGATCGTCAGCGGCACGTCCACCATTTCGAGCGCCTGGCCGCCATCGTACACAGCCCGGTAGGGGACGCGAGGAGACGTGAACACCATCCACAACGCGAGCGCGACGCCGCGCAGCTGCTGAGCCTTGGTCCAGTCAAAGCGGCGAAGATCGGCATCTGCCAGCCGCTGGGAGTAGTCGGGATGCAGACGCCAAGCGATCGTCCCCTGCCGTTTGGCGCCAAGCGCCTTGCCGAAAGCGGCGCGGTCGATGTGATGCGCCGCCTCTGTGAACGCTGTCAGGATCGTGTCGTCGACATACAGGTTGATCAGCAGGCTCGTGTCCGATACGCCCGGCGCGGGGCGTTGGTTGACCAAGTCGTAGCCCGGAACCGTGAACTGCGTCTGGCGCAAGTCAAACAGTGCCCTTAGCAGCTTGCGCGTGTTGGATCCTCCCCGCGCCCGGTCACCTCCCCAGACCAGCCGGCTCAACTCGCCGGCTGTGCTTACCGCGCGGCCATCGTCTGGCATCCCGTGCGCGACGTGCAGCGTGATCATCGCCATCCACACCTTGAAGTGCAGCTCGCCCAGTTGCGCGCCAACCACTCGGGCAGTTGAGGTCAGCAGCTCCCGCGCATCGATCACGAGCATCCCGCGCGGCCCGCTCCCGAACAGCTGGGTGGCCGCAGAGGCGACGTCGTCGTCCATCCATCCTTCGACGTAGCCGTACTGCCCGATCGGCATCAGAGAACGTTGCCGCGGAACGAGAGCGCGAGAGGACATCGCCGGCCACCGTAATCACGGTTTCGGACGTCAACAGGGGTTTGTGAGCAAACGGCCACCCTTCTGTGAGCAAAGAGCCACCCTCCGACCTTTCGTGAGCTAACGGCCACCGTTGCGTGCGCCGTTGGCGGTCGCCGATCTGGTGAGCGGACGGCCACCCTCCGAGGAGGAACGCGGCTGGGTCGGGGGACTATGAGCCAACGGCCACCCCCGCTCTGTGCTCTGCGAAACAGGTGGTTGGTGAGCGATCGGCCACCGTGCTCAAGCCCGTGCGCGCCGACTCCAGGCCCAACCGTGAGCCGGCGGCCACCGTACGATGCGACCCGCATCGTATGGGGATCGTGAGCGGTCGGCCACCCTTTTGTGAGGAAACAGCCACCCTTCAGGCGAGACGCTCGGCTCACGGTGATCGTGAGCGGCCGGCCACCCTACGGCGTAGGGCTGTGGGCTAAGGCGATCGTGAGCGGAAGGCCACCCCACGGTGCGCCTGCGGCCACCCTTCCCGGCCTCTCCGGCCACTCTGTTATGCCTGTAAATGAGCATGTTTGCTCGGCCGGATGTCGGCTCAGGCGACCGCCAGCGTCACGGGAACGACGCCGGATCCGGCGCGCGACCGAGGCCTTCGCCGCGCTCGCGCGCTGGCGCCATGCCCGCCCGTCGACCCGACGCCGATGCCGCCGCCGGCCGAGCCCGTGCAGGTGCTCGCGCTGCTTACGCGTGTGCGCGCCGAGCGTGTGGCTGCCGGCGAGCTTGCGGAAGAGCGGCTCTACGACGTGCGCGCGTTCAAGAGCGCCTACGCCGAGCTGGGCTACCTGCGGCGGCTGGCGGCCGCGGGACGCGCGGGCGGCACGGTCGTGACCAGCATGCGCCAGCTCGTCGCCGGACTCGCGGCGCTGCACCCGGCCTGGGAGATCACCGGGGCGGGGTTCGAGGATCGCGACCGCCACCATCGCACGGTTCGCCGGCGGCTGGCGGACCTACAGGCGATGGGGCTGCTGCGCTGGCGAATCGGGACCGACCTCGACGGCGAGGAGCGTCGCACCGAGCTCGAGCTGCGCCCGGCGCCGCAGCTGACCGCCGAGGAGCTCCAAGCAGCGAACGGGCGCCTGGAGCGCTGGCAGGCGCGCTACGGCACGGCGCTGAACACCGGCTCGCGGACCGGGATCCGCAACGCCGCGGGCCACGGCCGCCCGCTCAGCAGCGCAGAGCAACAGCGCAGAGGTCGCCAGCACGCCGGCGCCGCGGCGGCGAGCCGGGCGCGTTCCAGAGTTCATAAATCAAATTCGGCACCCCCCTTCGGGGCTTCGGCTACGCCGAAGAACACCATCGCTAACAGAAACGCTCCAGAAGTCCGTAACGCTTGTCAAAGAACACGCCCACACGCGCCCAATACGCGCACCGAAGAACCCACCACAAGACCAGAACCGCCCAGAACAGCAGTCACCGAGAGGCACGACGCTAAACCTGATCGCAGCGCTACGGTCTCCCCCAGCGGCGGATTTGATTCGGGTGCAGTCGTTGCGAGGGTCCGCGAGCGAGAGGCGCAGCGCCGTCCCGTACTCGAGGAGATCTCCCGACAAGCGAGCACGCGAGCACTCGAAGTCGCATGCTGGAGTCTTGGCCGGGCGTGGCCGTTCACGCGGCTGCGGGAGGCGTGGGTGGTCGCTCGCTACGGCGCGATGGCGGCTGCGGACTCGGGGCCTGCCGGCGCCGGGCCGCTGTACCCCGATGACTATGCGCGGCTGCGGCGGGCGTGCGCGCGCTACCAGCGCAATGCCGCGGCCGCCCCGGAGGGCTTTCCCGCTTCTGGGCTCGGCGCGCTGCTTCACCTCGGCGCGCTCGCCGCCGCCGGGGAAGTCGCGGGCGGCCCGCGGACGCTGCGCTACGCCGTCGGCGCGCTAGACCAGCTATCGCGGCGGATGCGCGCGGTCGCCACCGCCGATAGCGCGCTGCGCCATCAAACGAACGTCAACCGCGCCCAGCGCCGACACCGCCAGCTGCCCGCCGGCGCGCTGCAGCTGATGTTCCGCAAATCCCGCTGGCCGGTGTGGATCCGCACCGACCACAACGGCGACCCGCTCTTCCAACACGGCATGCTCCAACTCGACCCCGACGCCCCGTGCATGCCGCGAGCAGACAGCACCGCCTACCGAATGACCATCCGCGACGCCTACCTGCTCGCCGGCCTCAAGCTGCCAGTCCAGGTCGACGGACGCAAGCAGATGGCGCTTCGCCACCAACGCCAACTCGACCCCGCCGATCGCCGCCCCCCGCGCACCAGCGACCAGCTCGAGCTCGCCGAGCTCGCGCACCGCACCGGCGAGCCGATCACGACGCTGCGCCGCCTCTCCCCCAGCTACCGCCAGCAATGGCTCGCCCAACAACGACAACAAGACGCACTCCGGACACGCACGGAAGCGCGCGCGTTCCGACAGCGGATCGCCGACACACTCAACACACCCTCCGATCCGTGACGCCAGGCCCACTGTGCCCGCTCGGGCGCCTTGCAGCCCATGCAGCCGCGTAGCCGTACAGCCGGGTGGCTGCTCCCCCCGGCAGCTGCTAACCGCGACGCGGGACCGTCCAGCCCGGAGTTGGGACGGAAGTGGGCCAGATCAAGCCGTCGCAGTGGGCCCCTGTGCGATGCGATCGAAGCGCGCCAGCAAGCCCCTCTCGTTAGAGGGCTGGCTCGCGAAACGCCCGCCGAGCCGTTGGCGCGCTTATGCGGGTGACGCGTTGCCGACGGTTTCTCCTGGCTTCTGATAGCAGCGCGTGCCGTCGAGCTTTAGCGGTACCCCCGACCCAAGGCTCAGCGTCCGGACATCGCGATGATGGCCGCCCGCCCGTCGTTGCTTAGCCGGTATGCAACAGCGGGGCTTGCGCGACGGCGCGGCGGAACGCGTCTGCGCGCTGTTCGGCCATCAACGCACGCGTCTCCTCGCCTGTGCTCGGAGCATGGAGCAGTACGCTGGCCGCGATCAGATGCGCGCGCGTGGCCTGCGTCAAGCCGGCTGTGGTGAGGCGGCGACGCAGTTCGTCGAGGCGTTTGCGCAGTTCGATTGGAAGGCGGACGTTTCGCTCCTCCCACGGGTCCCCCACCCCCGTCTGGTCGGCCGGCAGCGACAGGAAACGGTCGAGATCGCCAGCCGCCCGCTCGAGGTCGCGCGGCCCCCGTGCCTCGAGAATGTCGATCAGCACCCGGTTGGGCGTCGCGAGACCGCCGCAGTCGCTCGCGAGACGGGCCAACTGGTCCCACAGCGAGGGCGGAAGGAGGATGGACGTCTGCACCGAGATCGGCCGCTGAAACGCGGCAGCTTTATGCGCTTGTCGCGAGGGCTTGCGGGCGGGCGCGGCGGGTTCCGTTGGAGGTGGTTCGACGGCCGCGACCGGTGGGGTGTCAGCTGCGAGGGCCGGGGTGTCGGGCTCTGGTCGGGAGTCGCGCTCGCCGCGCTGGCGCAGCAGCGTGTCGTTGAGGTTGAACTGGACTTTGGCCAATGCGTGTCCTGTTCTAGACGCCGGCGGGGACGGAGTCCATCTCGCTGGCGAAGCGGTAGTAGGCAAGGCCAGCGTCGGAGTCAGGACGCCAGCGGGCGATCGGCATTCCTCGCGCGGCTGCCTTGGCGACCGCGGTGCGCGCCGGGATCTCGATCGGAGATACCGGCAGGCCGAGCTCGCTGAGGGTCGCGTCGAAGGTCTGGTAGACGTCGAGTCGGCGGTCGACGTCGAGCCGGAGGATCGCTGTGATCGGCCGCTCCCAGCCCGCGTCGCTCATCTCCTCGACGAATGCGAGCAGGTCGCCGAGGCCGTTGATCGAGTTGGGGTCTGTCATCCGTACCGGGACGACGAGCTCGTTCGCGAGCACGACCGCGTTGACTGCGAGCAGCCCCTGGTTGGGCGGACAGTCGAGGATCACGTAGTCGAAGTCGTCCAGCTCGCCATCGAGCTGGCGGGCCAGCACCTCCTCGCGGCGCTTAGCTGACGCGAGGTTGAACTCGACATCAGCAAGGCGCGGATCGCCGCCAACAAGCGACAGCCGGGGTTCTAGTGGATCGGGTGTCACGCACTCAGCAAGCGGGCGGCCGGTGAACACGTCGGTCATCGTGCCGTTCAGCGCGTCGGGGGTGCGTCCGAGCATCAGCGTTAGGTTGCGCTGCCTGTCGAGGTCGAGGGCGAGCACGCGCCGTTGCAGAGGCGTAGCTGAGAGCGCGACCGCGAGGTTCGCAGCCGTCGTCGACTTGCCCGCCCCCCCCTTCTGGTTCACAACAGCGATCACGCGAGAGCCTGCCACGCGGCCTTCTTCGACGCTCAACCTCATATCTCCTTCCCGGCGATCAGCGATCAAGCCAGCGGCGAACGGTACTCGACCGATCGGTCGCCACCCGATTAGCGGCTAGCCATCGCCAGATAGCTAGCGGCCGTCTAGCCATCGTCGAGCTATCACCTAGCAACCGTGACCTAGCAAACACCTACCTAGCAATCCGCGGCCCGCTTAGCAGGTACCTAGCAGTCGTCCACCACTCTTTCGCCAAGCGGCCGCCTAGCGATCAGCTACCGGGTTGAAGCGGGTACCCGGCGTTCCCAAGAAGCGCATGCGCAGTCAGAGGTCGTCGACGACGCACCCCGGCGAAGAAAGGCCCCCGTCGGCGAACGCGCACACGGCGAGGCGGGGCGGGCAAAGGCAAAGCCTGCGATTGTTCATCCGTGGATGCTCGAGCGCGTCGGCGGGTCTCGTCGCCATTGGTCGTGGACGAGGTTCAGCGAACACGCACACGACGAGCAGATGGGCGAAGCGCATCGGCGATCGGGCCGGGGCCGACGGGCGTCGATTGCGACTGCGACCGAGCGAGCCGTCCCAGAACTGCCTGCGCGTCAAACCCGCGCGTCTGCGGCTGGCCGCCGCTGTAGCCTTGGTCGATCAGCGCCTGGAAGTCCTCGCGGCGGATCCGTACACGGCGACCGACCCGCACCGCCGCAAGCGACCCCTGGTCAATCCAGTTGCGCACCGTCTGCGGGTTGAGCTTGAGGATCGCGGCGACCTCGGCCACGGTCAGCAATTCATCCACGGCGCCGTCTGCCTACCTCACCACGAACGCACCGACGATCGCGTCCCGCACGCGGGGCCGCTCGGCGAGCTGCGCAATCAGCTGCGCCCGCCGCAGCGGATCGAGGCCCAGCGACGCGCTACGGCTGGCACCAGCTCGCCGCCGCGGCCGCCGCGGACCAACACTCGGGAAACTCGTCGCTGCAGTCACCCGGCCCGCCCACGAGCGCACGCACACGCGGAGGCCGTCGTAACGCAGTGCACGATTTGACTTCCAGGGACCAGCCCGCCTCGGTCGGCGCCGGACCGGCGCTCGCGAGCATCAGCGCGATCAACCGGGGGGCTTCTCAAGCGCGACGTCAGACACACGCGGAGGGTACGCACAGCCTGAGCTTGACCGATCACGACGCCCGTGAATCCGAGCTCGGATTGGCGGTTAGGGCTCGTCCGGCGGTTCGGGCTAAAGGACGGTGGCAGCGAGTGTGGGCACGGCGATGAGTTTGACTGCGAGATAGGCGCCGAGCGCGCCAGCGCCCAGGCAGACGAGATGCTCGCGCCAGTGGTCGGTCGCGCCGATCAGTGCCAGCTTGTAGCGCTTGAGCGATAGTGGCCACAGCAGTGGCACGCCTTCGACGGTCACGAGGTCGCAGAGTAGATGTGTGCCGTAGCCGACGAGCACCGCCAGCTTCGACGCCTTGTGGGGCGAGCCCGAGTCCGCCCGCGATGAACAGGTATGGCGACATGGCGATCAGTCACTGGCAGCGGACCGATCCGGCCCGTTTCCAAGCGATTCCGGAGAGCGAGCGGGTGGCGTTCTTTACCGAGCTGGGGGAGAGAGCGGAGAGCGAGATCCGAGCGTTAGCGGACGCGATCGCCGGGAGCGACCGGCCGGGCGAGACCTATCTGCAGAAGGTTGGACGGCTCAACCAGGCGCGGTTGGACGCGGAGAGCGAGGTCCTGCGCGAGATGATCCTGATCCCCGATCCGAACGACCCGGAGATCGACGAGACACCAGCGACGAATATCGCAGCGGCATCCGATCGGGCGATCCAGCGGCTGATGGACGAGGAGAACGACTTCTAGTACCCGACGCCGCTGGAGGCGCTGTCGAGGCCTCACGCGACACGTCGCTGGGGCCGGGCGGGTGGCTGGGACCATCGGGCTTGCGGGCGCGGATCGCGGCGAACCTGCAGGCGCTGCGGGTCCCTGGCCGAGCTTGAGCGCGACGAGCGTCCGGCGACCGCGGCGGAGCGCGAGCTGCTCGCGCGGTGGTCGAGCTGGGGTGCGGTCCCCGCGCTCTTTGACGAGACTCGCGAGGAGTGGGCCCGAGAGCGCGACGAGCTACGGGCGCTGCTGGTGGATGAGCGTCACTGGGGCGCAGGCGCGGCGCACGACGATCAACGCGCACTACACCCACCCCGAGATCGCCGCGGCGATGTGGGCGCTCGCCGGCGAGCTTGGTTTCACCGGCGGGCGGGTGCTCGAACCAGGGTGCGGCGCGGGCGTGTTCATCGGCATGGCGCCCGAGCGCGCCGAGATGATCGGTGTCGAGCTCGACGACACGACCGCGGCGATCGCGCAACAGCTGCACCCTGACGCGCGGATCATCTCCCGGTCGTTTGCGGAGTACCGACCGCGCGACGGCGGCAACTTTGATCTCGTGATCGGCAATGTGCCGTTCGCGGACGTGCGGCTGTATGACCCGGTGTACAACCGCCGCGGGCATTCGATCCATAACCATTTCATCGTCAAGTCGCTCGCGCTGGCCCGGCCGGGCGGGCTCGTTATGGTGCTGTCCTCCCGCTACACGCTCGATGCGGGCAACCCGGCCGCGCGTCGGGAGATGGCCGAGCTCGGGGATCTGCTGGGCGCGATCCGCTTGCCGACCGGCGCGCACCGTCGCGCCGCCGGCACCGATGCGGTGACTGACCTGCTGATCTTCCGCCGCCGCCTGAAGGGCGCTGAGCCGCTCTCAGGGGACTGGGTGAACACGCAGACGGTGCTGGTCGGTGGGGGAGAGGCGCGGATCAACACGCACTTGATCGGGCATCCCGACCGTGTGCTCGGGACCCTCGAGCTCGCGCACGGCATGTACAGCGCCGAGACGCTGAAGGTCACCGGCGAGATCGACGCCGGCGCGATCGCCGGGCAGATCGCGCGGCTCGGCGGCGAGATCGCCCGCCAGGCGCCCGCGTCCGCGCTGCCCGTCCCCGTCGTCGACGAGCGACACGTCGCGAGGGTTGCCGCGCCCGAGGGGCTGTGGGACGGGCACCTGCTGCTGGGTGCAGACGGAAGCTTCGCGGCTGTCAAGGACGGCCTGCAGGAGTCCGTCAACGTTCCTCGCAGTGCCGGCGTGGAGTTGCGGCTGTTGCTCGGGTTGCGCGACAGCGCCCGGGCGCTGTTGGCTGCCGAAGCCGGGAGCGTCGAGGACACGCCCGCGATCGAGCAGCTCCGCGTCGGGCTGCGCGCCGGCTACAGCAGCTACTACGCCCGGTACGGCGCGATCAACCGCTTCGCGCTGCAGCGCACCGGCCGCAGCGACCCCGAGACCGGGGAGGAGATCATGCGCAGGGTCGCGCCCCGGGCGGTCAGCGCGCTGCGCAGCGACCCGTTCGCGCCGTTGGTGATGAGCCTCGAGGTGTTCGACAACGAGACGCAGAGCGCGACGGCGGCCGCGCTTTTGTCCAAGCGGATGATCGCCCCGCGCGAGCGGGTGCTCGGCGCCGACAGCGCCCAGGACGCGCTCGCGATCTGCCTGGACACGCTCGGGCACGTCGACCTCGGCGAGATCGCACGCCTGCTTGGTCGCAGCGAGACCGATGCGCGCCGCGAGCTCTCAGAGCTCGTCTACAACGACCCCGCCGACCCTGAGCGGCTGATCGCCGCTGCCGAGTATCTGTCGGGGAACGTGCGCGTCAAGCTCCAGGCAGCCCGCGCGGCGGCCGCACGCGACACGTCGTTTGAGGTCAACGTGACGGCGCTTGAGCGGGTGCTGCCGGCCGACCTCGGTGCTGATGAGATCGCGCCGCGGCTCGGTGCGGCGTGGATCAGCAGCGAGGATCACCAGGCGTTCCTGGCCGAGTTGCTCGACGACCCGTCTGTGATGGTCGAGCACCCCGGCGCGAATATCTGGGCGGTCCGCGCCCGGCGCGACACGCTGCTGGCCTGTAGCGAGTGGGGCACGAGCCGGGTGAGCGCCGGCGAGATCGCCAAGGCCGTGCTCGAGCAGCGCACAATCACCGTCACTGACGAGACAGACGACGGCCGCCGCGTCGTTAACCCGGTCGAGACCGCCGCCGCCCAAGACAAAGCCAACATGCTCCAAGACCGCTTCGCGGAATGGTGCTGGGAGGATCCCGGCCGCGCCCGCCGGCTGCTTGGCGAGTACAACCGGCGGTTCAACAGCATCCGGCTGCGCGACTACACCGATGAGGGCGAGCGCCTCAGTCTGCCCGGCCTTGCGCGCAGCTTCCAGCCCCGCTCCCACCAGCGCGCCGCGGTTGCGCGGATCATCGCCGAGCCCGCTGTCGGGCTCTTTCACCAGGTCGGCGCCGGCAAGACCGCCGAGATGATCATCGGCGCCTGCGAGCTGCGGCGCCTGGGCCTTGTCAGAAAGCCCGCGATCGTGGTCCCGAACCACATGCTCGAGCAGTTCGCGCGCGAGTACCTGCAGATCTATCCGCAAGCCCGGATTCTCGCCGCCTCATCCCAGGATCTCGCCGGCGAGAAGCGCCGCCAGTTCGTCGCACGCGTCGCCAGCCACGACTGGGACGCGATCATCCTCACCCGCTCCGCATTCGAACGCATCCCCGTTAATCCCGAGACGGATGCGGCCTACGTGGAGACGCAGCTCGCCGAGGCCCGAGCGATGCTCGCCAGCGCCCAGGCCGCCGGCGGGCGACTGACTGTCAAGCGCGTGGAGAAGGTGGTCCTCTCCCGCGAGGAACACCACCAGCGACTGCTCGACGCCGAGAAGGATCCCGGGATCTCTTTTGAGGAGACCGGGATCGACTACCTGTTCGTCGACGAGGGGCACGCCTATAAGAACCTGCTGACGGTCTCCAACATTCCCGGGGCTGCGATCGAGGGCTCCAAACGCGCCCAGGATCTGCATCTGAAGACGATGTACCTGCGCGAGCGCTACGGCGGGCACGTCGCGACGTTGGCGACCGCTACCCCGATCGCCAACAGCATCACCGAGGCGCACGTCATGCAGCGCTACCTGCGCCCGGACCTGCTCGCCGACGCCGGCGTCGAGCACTTCGACCAGTGGGCGGCAACGTTCGGGCAGACCGTCTGCGAGATCGAGATGGCCCCCACCGGCGGCGGCTCCTACAGGATGGCCACGCGCTTCTCCCGCTTCGCGAATGTCCCGGAGATGCTCAGGATTTGGCACGTGTTCGCCGACGTGAAGACCGCCGAGGATCTCGACCTTCCCGTCCCCCGGCTCGCCGCGCGGCCCGATGGGCAGCGCGCCCCGGAGACGGTCGTGATCGCCGCAAGCCCCGAGCTGGCCGCCTACGTGCAGCAGCTCGGCGAGCGCGCCGAGCGCGTCCGCGGCCGGCAGGTCACCCCGGATCAGGACAACATGCTGCTGATCACCGGCGATGGGCGCAAAGCCGCGCTGGACATGCGCCTCGCGACCGGGCACGCCGCGACCGCCACCAGCAAAGCTCGAGATCGCCGCTGAGCGGATCGCACGGATCTGGCGCGAGCACCACGAGCGCCGCTACGACGACCCCGACAGCGGCGGGCGCTCACCGGTCCCCGGCGCGCTGCAGATCGTCTTCTGCGACCTCGGCACCCCGAGCACGGACCGGTGGAACGCCTACGACGAGTTGCGCGAGCAGCTCGCCGCCCACGGCGTCCCGCGCCACCAGATCCGCTACATCCACGACGCCAAGACCGACGCCGACAAAGGCCGCCTGTTCGCCGCCGCCCGCGCCGGCCACGTCGCGGTGATCCTCGGCTCCACCGAGAAGATGGGCGTCGGCACCAACATCCAAGCCCGCGCCGTCGCTCTGCACCATTTGGACTGTCCGTGGCGGCCCGCGGACATCGAACAGCGCCAGGGCAGAATTCTGCGCCAAGGCAACCAGAACCCCGAGATCGAGATCCTGCGCTACGTCGTCGAAGGCAGCTTCGACGCCTACAGCTGGCAGACCGTCGAACGCAAGACCCGGTTCATCGCACAGGTCATGCGCGGCAAGTTGGACGTCCGCGAGATCGAGGACATCGGCGAGAACGCCCTCTCCTTCGCCGAGGTCAAAGCCCTCGCGTCCGGCGACCCGCTGATACTCGAGCACGCCCAGGCCAACGCCGAGCTCACCCGCCTGCAGCGTCTTGAGCGCGCCTGGCAGCGCAACCACCGCACCCTGCACAGCACGCTCGCGCTCACCGAGCAGCACATCGACGCCGGCGAGCACCAGATCGCCGAACTCAGCGAGCTGCTCGCGCGCCGCAGCGACACCCACGGCGACCTGTTCCAGATCACCATCAACGGCCAACTCCTGCGCGAGCGCAAAGCAGCCGGCGAACAGCTCGCCAGCTGGGCCGCCCACGCCGAACTCGCCCAGCCCGAGACCGAGATCGCGCAGCTCGCCGGGCTGAAGGTCACCGCCAAGGTCGGCGTCGACGCCGAACACGGCGGCCGGGCACTCATCCTCCGCGTCCAGGGACACCACGACCACATCACCACAACGATCGCCGCGCTCGCCGCCAACCCCGCCAGCACCATCCAGCGGCTCGAAAACCGCGCACGCGGCCTGGACTCCCAGCTGCAGCAGCTCACCACCAGCCTCCACGACGCCCGCCAAGAAGCCCAGCACGCGCGCAGCTCCCTCGCCCAGCCGTTCAAGCACGCCAGCGCCCTCGAACACGCGCGCACCCGCGTCGCGCAGATCACCGAGCAAATGCAAACCGCGAGCCACAGCGACACCAGCGAAGCCGCGCCCGGCATCGACTCCCCCCAGGCCGCCGATCCGACCAAGCCCCCAGACATCGCCCAGCCCCGCCCCGCCGACAACGCGACCCGGCAGCGCACCCCGGTCCTCGACGTCGACGCGGACGCGTCCGTCGAGCTCGCCGATCGCGCCCACCCCCAGCCCCCCGGCCCCGCCGCCGACATCCCCCCGGCCCCGCCGCCCGCAGACACAGAGCCGAGCCTCGACCCGCAGACAGCCGAGTGTTGAGCGCCGTTGGGTTTGGTCGTGCTTGTGCCGTTCTGCGTGGCGGCGAGGGAGGGGAACGAAAGAACGAAAGTTCTTGGCGGTGGTCGGCTGGTGGGCGGGCGCCGTTCCCCGGTCTTGCTT
>Ga0335081_10011043_pt1 | contig 14607 bp, 16 predicted proteins | sample Lox_Sample_35_FD_206713 | JGI IMG/M metagenome (GOLD analysis project Ga0335081, IMG submission 206713) | Soil microbial communities from Loxahatchee National Wildlife Refuge, Florida, United States - Lox_Sample_3.5 | ecosystem: Environmental > Terrestrial > Soil > Wetlands | place: USA... | reverse complement strand
CGCCACGAACAGTCCCAAGGCGTGCAGCGGCTGGCGCAGATCGTGGCTGGCCGCGGCAATGAAGCGCGATTTCGCCTGATTGGCGGCTTCGAGCTGGCGGGTGCGCTCCTCGACCTTGCCTTCGAGGCTGGCGTAGGACTCCTCGAGCCGCGCGGCCATGGCGTTGAATTGATTGCCGAGCGCTTCGAGCTCGTCGCCGGTGTTGATGGCGATGCGCTGCCCGAGATCGCCGCCTTCGATGCGCATAGCACCGTCGCGCAACGCGCGAATCGGAATGACCATACGGCGCGCCAGGAACAGGCCGGCGAAGATGGCGAGGATGAGAGCTATGAGAATAATGACGGCGGAGCGCAACGCGGAGTCGTAAAGCGGACCATAGGCCTCATCGAGTGGCAACTCGGCAAACACGAGCCAGCCGGGCGGCGTCACTTTGGCATATGCGCTCAGGACGCCGCGACCTGCGATATCGACACCCTGTAGCGGTTGATCCGGCAGGCCGTTCACGTCTGCAGCTCGTGCTGCGCGCACTTGTGCAAGATCGGACACGTCAGTCTTGCGCAACACCTGGCTGATATCAGGATGCGCAATGAGGCGACCTGCCTCATCAACGACGTAAGCTTGGCCGCGCTTGCCAACTCGAATTTGCGAGATGACGTCCCAAATAAATGTAAGGTTAACTTGTCCGACGATGACTCCGAATTCGGGTCCAATGCCAGCCATACCAATGGTCATATAGGGCTGCGATTCATCAATAAAATAAACGGGTCCATAGTAGATCTTGTGTGCCATTGCCTGAACAAATGCCGGCTCTTGCGAGTGATCAACGTGGCTCTTGATGACATCGGGCGCTTCCCGAGACATGCGATACTGCTCCCGCCCCTTCGCGTCGAGCTGTACCATCTCGGTCAATGCTGGCACTTGGTGCATTACGCGGACCGCATCGAATTGCCACTCGTCTGCCGTGCTGTCGCTCAATGAGACTTGCGTTTCCCAAGCTAATCCCGCCGCAATCTCGTTCAGAAATTGCTCGATCTTATCTGCCGCCGACTTGACCTGCTCACGCTGAATGCGGAAGAGAAGATTTTGCTGTTCGCGGTAAGAAAACCAGATATCCGACGCGCCATTGATCGCCAAAGCAAGGCTAACAATGGCGACAAACATGACGGCATACTTTCGGAATAGACCGCCGCGCGCCTCTGGCGATAAACCGACGTCGCTTCGTTTCGGCGACAAATTCAGCATCTCAATCAGCGCGTGCGCGCGTGTTTTGGGCGCTTCGACGGTTGTCAAGCAGCCCATCCAGTAACCTATTACTACATCATATCAGCTTGTCGCCTGTGAGGAAGCGGTCGCTCCGGCCAAATGCGACAGAATGGTGCTTTGTCATCGGCCGAGTAAGTGTAATCCTCGCAGGAACTGGGACACCTTTGGGACAAAGCCTTTCGCACTGGCTTCGGCTCTCAAGATTTCCATTCACGGGTGGACGATGAATCTTGAGCGTCGCGCGTTTATAGCCGCTCTCAGCGCCGCGATGACCATGCGCTCAATCCCCGCAAGCGCGCAACAGACGTCCCGGCTGCGCACCGTGGGGGTCTTGATGGGACTCGCCAACGACGAGGAAACACAGGCTCGCGCTGCGGCCATCGAACAAGGTCTAGCAAAGAAGGGCTGGATCGCTGGCCAAAACCTCCACATCGAATATCGATACGCAGAGGGTAACGTTGAGCGTATGCTCACGTTGTCGAAAGAATTAGTGGCCCTTCACCCAGATATCATCGTCGGCCACAGCACGCCGGTTGTCTCCGCGCTCCTCAAGACCACACATACTATCCCAATTGTATTTGTGGTTGTTGCAGATCCAGTCGGCAGCGGCTTTGTCGCAAGTTTGGCGAAACCGGGCGCGAACGTCACGGGTTTCATCAATCTGTCACCGACTATTACAGGTAAATATTTGTCGATATTGAAAGCCTTGAAACCACAACTCACGCACGTTGGCCTAATGTATAATCCTGTGTCGGTTCCGAGTGGCGGCGCGATCTTCAAGTCAGCCTTTACGGAATCTGCAAAGGAATTTCATATCTCCCCAATTGTGACAGAAGTTCACAGCGGCGCCGAAATTGAAAAGGCCATGGAAGATCTTGGCGCCGTGGAGAACAGCGGCCTTATTGTGATGCCTGATAACTTCACAACGTTCTACCGCGCATCAATTATTTCAGCAGCCGCTCGCTTGCGGATTCCCGCCATCTATCCATATCGTTATTTTGTCGACGAAGGCGGATTGCTATCATATGGCATCGACGTGTTGGATCTGTTCCGACGCGCACCCGATTATATCGATCGCATTCTGCGGGGCGCAAATCCGGCGGAGCTACCCGTGCAAGCACCAAGAAAATTTGAACTTGTCATCAATCTAAAAACTGCACGGGAACTCGGCCTCGTTATACCGCGCATTCTGTTGGCTGGCGCGGACGCCCTGATTGAGTGAACCAAACAATTTCCGTCAGGCTAAGCCTCAGCCGGTCAGAGAGTTCGGAGCGCGCGAAGCTCCCCTTGGCACCAGCCAGGATGGCATTGAGAACTCGCGTTTACTGATTGTGGCGACTCCCATAAGGATCGCGACCAAGCCGGCCACCATGGTCCACGTCAATACCTCACCCATGAGCACACAGCCGATGAGAACCGCGACTGCCAACTTGAGGTATCCGACGCTTGCAGTACCGACACTACCAATCGTCTGGATCAGACGAAAATAAAGGACAAACCCTAACGCGGTTGCAAGAAACGCGTTAGCCAGCAAAGCTGTAATGGACGCCGCCGAAGGTATAGACTGGAAAGGTCTTTCGACGAGAAGCGATAGCGGGAGCAGCACGATCGCAGCTGACGTTAGCGTTCCAGCTGCGGTAATTTCGGGAGCGACATCATCAAACCTTCGACCGTGAATGACGCTAACGGCAGAGGTCATGGTAGCCAAGACTATCGCCGCCTGACCGAAGGCCGCGTGACCCAATCCTAGCAGCGCGCCAGCTCCTGCAAGCAAAACGACTCCAGCAAGGCCGATCGAGACCCCGAACAGCTTACCCAGCGATATTGCTTCATGCCGCGTCCACACCAAGCTGATGAAGAAGACGAATAGCGGTGTGGTGGAGTCGAGAATTGCGGCAAGCGCGCTATCCACAGAACGCTGACCGATGGCGATTAACGTGTATGGAAGAAGGCAGCTGAGGCAGCCTTGAACAAACAGTCGCGGCACGAAGTCTGCACGCTTGGGCCTTGTGTTCCCCAACATGAAAACAACAAACCAGAGCGCTACCGCAGCCAGCGATACGCGCGCGGCAACCATCGTCAGTGGCGGAATTGTCGTTAGAGAAACTTTCGTCAGTGCGTAGGGAATACCCCATAGAACTCCCAACAGCAGCAGCAGGAGGAACTCAATCTTCCCTGCCGTTTCGCCAGATCCCCGCATCTAATGTCGCCGTTCAACCTTTTGGCTGCAAAACCGACGCGTCGACAAGGACGGCGCGAAACGTCTCGGCATTTACTGGTTTGTACAGAAGCCGATAGCCGCCGGCGCTGTCGTCGGATGTCGGCGAAGCCGCATCGCCGCTGATGAGAAGCGCAGGTATCTCAAAGGCGTCGCGCAACGTTTCTATAGCGTCGACGCCGGTCGGTCCCTTAGGAAGGCGATAGTCACAAACAATTAGATCGGGTCGCTGCCCGATCGCAGACAGCTTTTTCATCGCCTCTTCGCAGGATTCCGCGGCAACAACCCGGCAACCCCACGACCGTAGTAGGCCACCAGTCGCCTCAAGGACCAGCGGATCGTCTTCAATCACCACAACAAGCTTGCTGGCGCGTGGCGCTTTCATACAGGCTGTCCAGCCACTTTACAGAAATAAATGTTCTACTTCGCGTCGGAAAGAAAGCAGCCGGAAGTCACTGACTGGACGTACTTTTGTTGGGCAGCCAGACCCATGTCTCAAGACTTCAGTGCAGTGAATAAGTGCAAGTGTCTCGCTTGCGCGCAGTCGGCCGGCTCTTACGCTGGAACTTGCGGCCGAGGAGCGACTGCCAGCAAAGGAGACGATCGATGATTCATGCAGGCGATAAAGTGGCGCGTGACGCTGCCACTGCAAGTGCAGGTAGGGTTTGTCTGGGTGATTGTGCGCCCGTATTCCAGCCGACCCGCGCTGGCGACAGGGTGGCCCGCGACGCCGCGACCGCCAATCAGGGCAAGGTCTGCATGGGCGACTGCGCCCCTGTTTTCCGCGCTGGCGACAAGGTGGCCCGCGACGCCGCAACCGCCAATCAGGGCAAGGTCTGCATGGGCGACTGCGCCCCTGTTTTCCGCGCTGGCGACAAGGTGGCCCGCGACGCCGCGACAGCCAATCAGGGCAAGGTCTGCATGGGCGACTGCGCCCCCGTTTTCACCGCCAAAAAATAGCGGCGATATGCCAGTCTAGGCGGAAATGCACCCGTCTTTGACGGGTAGCGTTTCCGCTTGGCTGTTTGCGCGTAGGAGTGCTTGGCTTTCCCACAGGCAAGCTTGACACAATAACAAGTGCGACATCGGCCGACGACTTACACGTAACGGAGAGGCTTAAGCCATGTCCAGTACCAGCTCGCCTGACGCCCCGCTTGCCCAGTTCTTTCAATTGGTTCCGGGCGGTATGGAGCCGCGCCGCGCCGACAAGGCGGTCGGCGGCGTCATTCCGGCGCGGGCGTTGCGCTACTGCGAGGCGATCACCAGCGCCTCGGCGTTCGGTTGGTACGTGTTTTTGCCGATGAATTTCAAAGTGGTGTGGGACGGCCACGACATGCTGTGGACCTATCCCGGCGTCGACGAATGGCTGCCGCTGACCCGCGACGCGGTGCAATATCCGAACTTCAGCGCCCAGTTCGACCAACACGCGCCGACGGACGTGCGCGGCTTCTGCCCGCCGTTCCTCTCACCGTCGATTCAGCCCGGCCAGCTGCAGATCTGGACCGGCTGCATCGTCAAGACCGCACCGGGCTGGAGCCTTCTGGTCCGCGGCGTCGCCAATCTCTCGCACGCCCAGTCCTACCAGATGCTCGAGGGCATCATCGAAACCGACGACTGGTTCGGCCCGCTGTTCGACAATATCCGCATCTTTAAGACCGACGTGCCGATCGAGTTCAGGAGCGACGTCCCATTCCTGCAGGTGCAGCCAGTGCGCAAAGAGCATTACGCGGACAAGTTTCTACAGAACTTTACTGTGAAAACGCTCGATCAGCTCACGCCGGAGAACTGGCAGGCCTTCCACCACACCGTCGTCGTGCCCAACACCACGCCGGATCGCAAACGCGGCCAATACGCCGTCGCGGTGCGCAAGGAGGCGGCCCACGCGGCGCGGCTGGCGCCGGTGTCCGAATAGCTCAAATCCGCCGCCGCGCCGGCACCCCAGTACTTTAGGGTCAGAGCCTTCGGGACCTTCGGACGATACCGACGGCGGTAACGCACATGTTATTGCTGCGGCGCTGGAAGGCATGCCGATGGAATACAACAAGCCGAGGGGAACCCAAGCTCACTCATCCGCCAACATGCGGAACCCCAGGCTGCAATAACCGGCGGATGAGACCCATGACGTCAACTTCCGCCAAGCCATATACCTGGGTCTGGGTGGATGCGCCCTACCTGCGTGAGCAGGCGCAGCGGTGCGTTCGTCTCGCCCATGACTGTCCGCACATGCCGACCGCGCACGAACTGGAAGCCCTCGGCACCGAACTGATGCAGAGGGCCGCCGAGCTGGACAATTTGCAAGGGGATCGGGGTACCAACCAGTCGACGCCGAAACAAAGCTGAAAACGTAGACTCCCGGCGCGCGCGGCAGCTCATCGACCCGATCTTGAGGGACTATCGTTGCGCTCGGGCAATGCCGCTTGAGCGAGTCATACCGAGGGGTACTCAGGATGCTGCTGGACGAGAAGGAAGACAAAATTCTGAGCCCGCGAGAGCGGGAACTGATCGTTGCGTATTTGTCTTACGCTCTCGACGACGTCCGCGCGTTGAGCGAAGTCGGCTCGCACTTCCTGCGATTGACGATCGCGTCGCTGTCCGACGAGGCCGTGCTTGACGCCACGGTCGAGGCACGACCGAACACGCCGCCGCATTGAGGCGGCGGCTCCCGGCGCGTGGAATGCCAGCTTGGGCGCGGGCCGATCAGGCCTTGTGCGACGACATCGATTCGAGCAGCACCACCAGCGAGTGCCGGGTGCGGCGCTCGCCGATCTCCGAGAACGCCTGAACCAATCGCAGCGACAACGGATCGGCGAGCAAATTCATCGGCGACGCCTCGTCGTGCTTGGTCATCACCGCCTTGCTGCCTTCGAACAGCGCGAGCACCGAGACGCCGAGGATCGTGCTGATCTCAAAAAGACGACCGCTGCCGACCCGGTTCGTACCCTTCTCGTATTTTTGTATCTGTTGAAACGTTATGCCGAGCTTGTTTGCCAAATCGGTCTGCGACAGACCTTTGGCCAAGCGGTAGATCCGTACGTTGCGGCCAACGATTTTATCTACGCTTTGCGGACCTCTTTTTTTCATCGATCGATCCAATCCAATCCCAATGATCCATGACCCCAGCGGCAATCTTAACGGCCGCAACCGAGGTCTTCCAGTTAAGGTTGGCGTCTCGATAGCGCAGACTTTTTCACAATGCAAAGCCCGCAGCGCATAAATGCCCGGGGCACGGGCCCGCCATCAAAAATTGCAACATTGAATCAATATGTTACATACTTAAGCCGATTCAACCGTACGGTGAATAAGCCGCAACCGTCATTTTGGTCCGGCTGTTGACAACGGCGGCGCCAGATACGTGGCGCGATCGGTATCAGGTTCCGGCGGCCGAGCGACTCAGCCGGGCTGTGCAAGGTCGAGAGCGCCCCCCGCCTTGTGTTTCATTTGCGACATTGGCGGCGGACCGCGGCGGCTCCTACGTCGGAAATTGGCAGGCCAATGCCAATAGGCGGCGCCTGACAGCGGCGCCGCCCTCCGGCTGACCGTATCCGCATCGAAGACGTGCGAAATGTCTGACGTCGATCCGCGTCAATCTGCCTCGATGATGCCGGCGGCCGAGCGCCGAATCCAGCTGCTGCCGACCTTGACGTAGGAGCGCTTGACCGCGGCCCAGGCAATGCGGTGCGCCGCCTCCTCCTGCCGAGGGTCGCCCGCATGGGCCGCAAAGGCGTGATTGAACGCCTCGCGATAAATGTCCTGCGCATGCGGCGGCAAGTGCGCGCTGACCGAGTGCGGCAGATCGAGGTTTGTTGCATAGGGCACGATCGGTCTCCCATGCGAACGAGCGGTCGCGCGTCGGATCAACCGACGAGGTGCTTCTCGATGTCCCAGACCGGATGCTTGGTCAAATCCTTGTCGACTTCGGCGACGATCCGGCGCTTGACGTCATCGTGAAACGCGCGCCGCAATTCGGCCAGCGTACGCGGCGGCGCGACGACGACGACGTGCTTGACGTTCTGCGACCGCACCAACTGCTCCAGCGCCGCGGCGACATGGTCGGCAAAGCGATGCTTCTCCAGCTCGTGCCAATCGGTGTCCTCTACGGCGCTCCGCAGATTGGTCCCGGCGCGCTTAAAGGCGCGCCCAGGCCGATCGGTGCCTTGCTCGCGGGTCGGCAGATCCTTTTCGCCAAACACGCGCTCGGTTGTCAGGTTGGGAAACCTGTCATCGCCGCGATTGCGCAAGAACAGCGCCTTTTGCCCGTCGCCGACAAAGACCACGGCGTCGTGGGGAATATTGAGCTTGGTCACGGTCACCTCCAAAATGCACTGCGCAACGGCGCGTTACGATGCGATCCACCTGATTTCCGGCCGTTTCCTCGGCACCGCAGCCGGAAAAGTCTTCGGCTGGCCGACGATGATCGGTGCGATAGGTACATAGGTCTCCGGCAACTGAAGTACAGCCTTGCCCTGTGGGGTGCCAAGCCAGCTCTGCGCAAACCCGATCCAGCACGATCCAAGGCCGGCAGCGCGAGCCGCGAGCATGAGATTTTCGGCGGCGAGCGTGCAGTCTTCGACCGCCCACGCCATCGCCGCCGTGCTCGAAATCACGATCAGCGCCGGCGCATGATAGAAGATGTCGAAGCTCTGATCGTTCAGGATCTGCTCGAAGTGATGCGACACCAGACCGACGGGCGAAGTCTTCAGCATATGGGCTTTGGCCTCCCGCGATATGGTATCGAGCACGGACCTGTCGCGAACGACGCAAAATGACCACGGCTGCTGATTCATGGCGCTGGGCGCCTGGATCGCCGCATCGATCAGCGTGAGGATGATGTTTTCATCGACCGGCTGGGTCGTGTATTCGCGTACGGCACGCCGATTGTAGATTGCGTCTTTGAGATCCATTTAGCACCCGCCTCGGCAGTTCCGTTTCAGAGCCAAGGCATCGAAGCAGCCGCGCGTCGCCTGTGCCTTGACCTGGATCAAGCATCGGGGCCGGCGGCAACGGCCATCGCCCGCGCCCCATGGCTTTGACATGGATCATGGCGCGGCCGGGTAAATGTAGAATTTTGTCGCTATGCCGCCAGTTTAGTCGGCCAAAACCGTTTGAGTGGAATTGTGCCATGGTCGAGACAGTGCAGCGCCTGCCAAACATGCCGCGCAATATTGAAAACCTACCGGCGCCGCCGGTCCCCGCGCCGGCTGCCGCACTGGCGCCCGCGGCGATGCCTGCGCCCACGGTGACACCCGCGCCGCCCCCCGCGGAAGATCGCGACTCCTACTCGGTGACGGCGCTTGCCGACATCACCGACCGCTCGCTCCACGCCGCGATCGCGCGGCTCTCCGGCGGCCTGTCGCCGGCGGCGTTGGCGCAGGCCTATCTGGACTGGGCAACGCATCTCGTCTTTGCACCGGGCAAGCGCGCACAGCTCGTCGACAAGGCGGTGCGCAAGGCGGTCCGCTTCGGCAATTATGCCTATCGCTGCGCCGCCGCAGCCGGCAGCGCCGAACCTTGCATCGAGCCGTTGCCGCAGGACCGACGTTTCTCCGGTCAGGAATGGCAAAAATGGCCGTTCAACTTCGTCTACCAGGCCTTTCTGCTGCAGCAGCAATGGTGGCACAACGCCACCGTCGGCGTGCGCGGCGTCGCCAAACAACACGAGAAGATCGCGGAATTCGTCGCGCGGCAGCTGCTCGACATGGTGGCGCCATCGAACTTTCCGCTCACCAATCCGGAAATCCTGACGCGCACGCTCGGCAGCGGCGGCCTCAATCTGCTCAAGGGCTGGCACAACTTCATCGAAGACTGGGAGCGCGCGGTCAGCGGCAAACCGCCGATCGGCACCGAACGCTTCGCGGTCGGGCGCGACGTCGCGGTCACGCCGGGGAAGGTCGTCTATCGCAATCGCCTGATCGAGCTGATCCAATATGCGCCGGCGACCGCCGAGGTGCGGGCCGAACCGGTCCTGATCGTGCCGGCCTGGATCATGAAATACTACATCCTCGATCTGTCGCCGCATGATTCGCTGGTGAAATATCTCACCGCGCAGGGTTTCACGGTGTTCATGATCTCCTGGAAAAATCCGGGCCCGGACGATCGCGATCTCAGCATGGAGGACTATCGCACGCTCGGCATCATGAGCGCGCTCGGCGCGGTCAACACCGTCGTGCCGAACAGAAAGGTGCACGCCGCCGGCTATTGCCTCGGCGGCACGCTGCTGGCGATCGCGGCGGCGGCGATGGCGCGCGACAATGACGATCGGCTCGCCACGCTGACGCTATTCGCCGCGCAAACCGACTTCACCGAAGCCGGCGAACTGACGCTGTTCATCGACGAGAGCCAGCTCGCCTTCCTCGAAGACATGATGTGGGAGCAGGGCTTCCTCGACAGCCGGCAGATGGCCGGCGCATTTCAGATGCTGCGGTCGAACGACTTGGTGTGGTCGCGCGTCGTCCGCGACTACATGCTCGGAGGCCGCCAGGAGATGACCGACCTGATGGCGTGGAACGCCGATGCGACGCGCATGCCGTACCGCATGCATTCGGAATATCTGCGCAAGCTGTTTCTCGACAACGATCTGGCAGAAGGCCGCTTCGAAGCCGGCGGCGAACCGGTCAGCCTGACCGACATCCGTGCGCCGATCTTTGCCGTCGGCACCGAGCGCGATCACGTCGCGCCCTGGCGGTCGACCTACAAGATCTGCCTGCAGGCCGAGACCGAAGTGACGTATCTGTTGGCGAGCGGCGGCCATAACGTCGGCATCGTGTCGGAGCCCGGCCATCCAGAGCACGGCTTCCGCGTAAGCCGCAAAGCGGCCGACGGCCATTATCGCGACCCAGACTGGTTCTTGCGGGAGGCACAGCGCAAGGCGGGCTCATGGTGGCCGGAATGGATCGGCTGGCTCGGCGAGCATTCCGGAGCGGCGGTCGCGCCGCCGCCGCTGGGCGCCGCACAGGCAGGATTGCCGCCGCTCGGCGACGCGCCGGGGACTTACGTGTTTCAGCAGTGAGCCTGCTGGATCCGGTTGAGCGCCGGCGTCTCCGTAAGCCAACGCACCATGTCGGGCCAAACCTCGGCGAGCACGCGCCGGCCCATGAACAGACCCAAATGGCGGCACGGCGCAATGATCTTGCGCACGTCCTGCGCCGCGCTGCCGACCAGGTGTTCGGCCGCGAGCAATTGCGGCGGCGCCACCAGTTCGTCGTCCCGCGCCGCCAACAGCACCATCGGCACGCGTACCGCCGCAAGGTCGACTTTCTGCCCGAGGGCGACGAAGCGGCCGGCGGCGATCTCGTTGCGCTTATAGATCTTGTCGACGACGTCGAGAAAATAGCTGCCCGGCAGGTCGACCGTGTACGCATACCAGTCACGGAATCGCGCCTCCAGCCGGGCGAATTCGGCGGCATCCATCGGCTGGTCGATCTGCAGCGCCTGTCGGATGTCATCGGTGCTGACCGCTTCCGGTCCCCAGAACTTCAAAACCTTGGGCCCAGGCACAAGCCCGTCGCCGAGCCGCACCAGCTCGCGATAAATCGCCAGCGGACTGTCTTCGGCCAAGACCGATAGCGCCGACGGCGCCGCCGTTATGTCGATCGGCGCGCCCGCCACCACCAATTTCCGCACCTTTGCCGGAAAGCGCGCGGCATAGATCAGCGCCAGCCAGCCGCCCTGGCACATGCCGATCAGATCGACCGGCGCGCCGATCTCATCGACCAGCACGTTGAGATCGGCGAGATAGTCGTCGATGCCGAGGAAGCGCATGTCGGCGCTGGCCGAGCGCCAGTCGACGACGTAGAGCCGCCGCAGGCCGGCGCCGCACAGCGCCGCCACCAGGCTGTGGCCCGGCGCGAGATCGGTCATGACCGCGCCGTGCAGCGCATAAGGCGCGCAGATCAGCGCCGGTGTCCCTGCGGTGTCGGTCGTAAAATCGCGCAAGCGCGCGGTCTTCAGCCCGAGCGCGACCGCGTGCGGCGTAGCCCACTGCGGCTCCGGCACCGGCGCACCGTCGAGTCCGACGGCGAAATCGGTCAACTGCTTGGCCGCGAACGCCGCCATTTCGCTGACGGAGGCCGCGGCAAATGCCGGCCACAGGAATGCGAGGTTTGGGGCATGGCGACCGACCGGCTCGTACATCGGACATCACCTGTGCCGCGCTTGGCGTAAAACCCGCTGCTGCATTTGCAACATGGCGCCTTTGCGGCACCGCCACCTTGATTTGGATCAAGCTTACCAACCGCCACCAGGTCGCCGCGGAGCCGTGATGACGTTGTTGTCAGAGCACGAGAACCGCGGCGCCTTCGAGGCGGCCGCTGCGCAAATCCGACAGCGCCTCGTTGGCGCTGGTCAGCGGATAGGGCGTGGTCTGCGTCACGATGCCGGCCCGCGACACGACGGCGAAGAACTCCGCGCCGTCTCGTCTGGTGAGATTGGCGACCGACATCAGCTCACGCTCTTCCCACAAAATGCTGTAAGGAAAGCTCGGGATATCGCTCATGTGGATGCCGGCGCACACCACGCGGCCGCCTTTGCGCACCGCCCGCAGCGCCGCCGGCACCAGGGCGCCGACCGGCGCATAGATGATGGCACAGTCGAGCTGTTCGGGCGGCGGCTCGTCCGAGCCGCCGGCCCAGCAAGCGCCGAGCTTCCTTGCAAACCCCTGACCGGCGCTGTCGCCCGATTTGGTGAAGGCGAATACGTTGCGGCCCTGCCAGCGCGCCACCTGGGCGATGATATGGGCGGCGGCGCCGAAGCCATAGAGCCCGATATTGTTGCCGTCGCCCGCCAATTTCAGCGAGCGCCAGCCGATCAGACCCGCGCACAATAACGGCGCGGCCGCCACGTCGTCGCCCGCCTCCGGCAAGGCAAAGACGTAAGCCGCGTTGGCGACCGCATGGCTGGCATAGCCGCCATCGCTGGTGTAGCCGGTGAACTTGGGGTCGTCGCAAAGGTTCTCCCTGCCCGCGCGGCAATACCGGCAATGGCCGCAGGTTTGGCCGAGCCACGGCACGCCGACGCGCATGCCGACCGCAAGCTCGCCGACATTGCGGCCGACCAGATCGATGCGTCCGACGATTTCATGGCCGGGCACGATCGGCAGTTTCGGATTCGGCAATTCGCCGTCGACCAGGTGAAGATCGGTGCGGCAGACGCCGCAGGCGGTCACCCGAATGCGCACCTCGCCGTCGGCCGGCAGGGGATCGGGCCGCTCGACGAGCTTGAGCGGCTCACCCGGCCGTTCCAGCACCATGGCCCGCATGACTGGCGCCTCCTTTCGCCGCGCACCCCGCCGCTTATTTCCTGCGGCTCGTCACCCGCCGCGCCAGATAGTCGAAGTTGACGGCGAATTGCTCGGGCGCCGACATTTCGCGCTTGAGCTGCTCGATGCTCTCGCGCGGGAATTCCGGTGCCGGATTGCCGGCCGCCTCGACCGTCATCTGAATCATGGCCGCATGTTCGAGCATGATGGCGCCGGTCACCGTTTCCTCGATGGTTTTTCCCGTCACTGCGGTGCCGTGACTCTTGAGGAACACCGCACGACGCGGCCCCAGCGCCTTGGCGACGCCGGCGCCCATGGCGTGGGTGCGAATGAGCGCGATGGTGTCGGTATAGGTGCCGACCGCGTCGTAGAACAATGCGCCGGGCTGGCTATAGGCCTTCACCGGATGGCCGCTCGCCGACAACGCCACCGAATACGGCGGATGGGCGTGGATCACGCAGTTGACATCCGGCCGCGCCTTGAAAATCTCCGAGTGAATGTAGACCTCGCTATGCCGGCGCGCCTTGCCGGCGACCACCATGCCCTCGAGGTCGATGGTCAGAATGTTCGCCATCGTGATCTCGTCGAGGCCGACGCTGTGCGGCTTCATGTAGAACAGCTTGGGATTGCCGGGCACGCGGACGGAGATATGACCGCGGGTGAAGTCGCCCTGCCCTTCGGCGACCAGAATCTTTCCCGCGACGATCAGCTTCTGCTTGAGCGCGCGGTCTTGCATTGTCGTTTTCGCCATGAGTCGATCCTTCTCGGCAGATTGATTGTCGGTCAATTAAGCCGATTGTCGTAGCCGCGAACGAACTTGGCGGCAATCGCAGCGAGCCAGCAGCGGCTCCGCCCGGCAATTACATACGGCGCCCGAACCGATCGAACACCAGGGTGCGCAGCAGCGGCATCAGTTGCCGCATGATCCGCGTCGAGATTTTGCCCGGCGGCGGTGGCGTAAAACGCGCGTCCGGTCCGGTGACGAAAAGCCCGCGGCGTTTGACAAAACCCCAGACCAGCGGATTCCACTCGAGCAGCGCGTCCTCGGTCTCCTGCGCCATGAAGCCGCCGACGACCTCCGGCGGCGGATCGAACACTTCCGGCATTTTCTCCGACAGGTCCCGGTCGGCCAGCACGTTCCAGCGCGAGAAGCCGCCCATATACGGCGAATGCAGCGCGTAGACCACGCGGCCGAGCCGGCTTTCGCGGATCGCATACGAGCAATAGACGCAGGGCTCCGCCGTCGCGTACAGCACGCAATCGGTCAGGCTGATGGTGCCGAGAATCTTTTGTGCCAGCGAGATCGATTCCGCTTCGGCATGACGCGTCACGTCGCGCTCGTGCGCCACGCGGTTGATCGATTCGACAATCACCTTTCCGGCGCGGGTTATCACGGCGCCGTAGGGATACTCGCCTTTCCGGCCCGACTGCACCGCAATCTCGATACAGCGCCGCATCATGTCCCGGTCGAAGCTTGCGACTTTGCAATTTTCCGGGTCGTGCACCGCTCCAGGCTCCTCAGACCCACAAAATTCGTCGCCCCCGCAATTATAAAGTTGGGCTGGATTTTGCAAAACCGTGTGGGCGGAATGCCGCCTGGATGTCACTGTTGCCTGCCGGCCGATATGGCGGCGGCGCCTGCCCGAAGATCGTTTCGCCTAAAGTCACAGAGAAAAGGGCAGCGGCCCCGGCCGCGGCCGCCCCGGCAAACGCCAACGATTCGATGTCGTTGCGGACAATTCGTCCCGAATCCGGTAACCTCCTGATTCGGCCGAATCACTTCGCCCTGGCTTGGGCGGGAGGGCGTGGAGTGATGAGCACGATCATCACCGTGGCCACCATGAAAGGTGGCAGTGGCAAGAGTACGCTGGCG
>Ga0335081_10011041_pt1 | contig 14610 bp, 16 predicted proteins | sample Lox_Sample_35_FD_206713 | JGI IMG/M metagenome (GOLD analysis project Ga0335081, IMG submission 206713) | Soil microbial communities from Loxahatchee National Wildlife Refuge, Florida, United States - Lox_Sample_3.5 | ecosystem: Environmental > Terrestrial > Soil > Wetlands | place: USA... | reverse complement strand
ATAATTCGATCGAGAACCCGCAGGACGCGAAACGTCCTTATAGCGTGCTGGGTGCGGCGGTTGGCAGTTTGCAAGGCGCCTCCACTGGCAAGTTGTATGTAGGCCCAAAATCACTGGGAATTTTGGAATCGGTTTCGGTTCCAGCCATCCAGGGAGCGCCGCGAGATTTGCGCGCCCTGGTGAATTTCGGATTTTGGGGATGGATTGCCCGTCCGCTTTTCATCTGGCTGCGTTGGACGTACGAAAAAGTCGTGGGCAATTGGGGCTGGGCGATTGTGTTGCAGACTCTGATCATCAATCTTGCCCTGCTGCCCTTGCGCGTCACCGGCATGAAATCTGCGCTCAAGATGCAAAAGATCCAGCCGCAGATGAAAGCCATCCAGGAGAAATACAAGAAGTACAGCATGAAAGATCCGCGGCGGCAGGACATGAACAAAGAAATCTGGGACCTGCAGCAGCGGGAGGGCGTGAACATGTGGGGCGGCTGCCTGCCCATGCTGATTCAGATGCCGTTCTTGATCGCATACTACAGCATGCTCGGTGCAGCCATCGATCTGCGGCAGGCGCATTGGCTTTGGATCCACGATTTGTCTTCACCCGAACCGTACACCATACGCGTTTTGCCCATTTTGATCATCATCGCAATGTTGATTATGCAGCGTATGACGCCGCAGGCGGGCATGGACCCGGCGCAACAGAAAATGATGAACGTCACCATGCCGATTATGTTTGGATTTCTGAGCTGGAATGTTGCTTCTGGACTTTGCATTTACTGGCTCGAGAGCAACGTCATCGGCATCGTGCAACAGGCGATTATGAATCGCACCCGCCTCGGCCGCGAGATGCGCGAACTGGCGGAGAAGCGGGCGCGGAAGAAAGATAAATAGCTGTTGGCTATTAGCCTTTGGCCGTTGGCCTGTGGGTGCGGCGTGCCGGGGGGGAAAAAAAGCCAAAGGCCAGTAGCTAAAAGCAGATTTCTATGGCAATCCCTGACAAAGTCGCGGCAGCGAACAAGATCAACGAATTTTTAACTGTGGTCGTCAGCCAAGGCGGACTTCGCCTGAAATATCGGATTACCGTCGATCCGCCGTTGCCGGAAGAGCGCAACTGGGAGCGTCCGGAAATTCTGGTGGAATTCGCCGGGCCCGATTCGCCGCTGCTCCTGGAGCGAGGCGGGGAATTATTGCGCGCACTCGAGCTGCTTGCCCTCGAAATCCTGCGCCTGCCCGGCAATGAGCATGAGAAAGTCTGCTTTGATTGTATGAATCATCGCAGCATGCGCCTGGACGAGCTGCGCGCGGCCGCGTCGGTGGCCGCGGAGAAAGTCCGCAAGACCGGAGCGCCTTACGAGTTCGCGCCAATGTCCTCCCGCGAGCGCCGCATCGTGCACCTGGCCTTACGCGACTTTGGGGATCTGCGTACCGAAAGTGAAGGCGAAGGCCTGCGCCGGTTCGTAGTCGTATATCCCAAGGATTACAAAGTTGCAGGCAAGCCAGCGCGGAGGACAGTGCCCTAGCGGGTTCTGCCGCTATGCTGTACCTGCCAATCACACGAAGCTGGGTCATTTCTCGCCTCGCCCGGCGGGTTTATTTCGTGTGCGCGCTAGCCGCGATTTCCCTCGTCGGAGTACTCATAGCAACCCATATGGCGATGAGTGCGTCTGGAGTTTCTTCCCTGACTGCATCCCCTGAGGCGGCTTTTATGATCAGGCTTCTCCTCTGGCCAGGGGTTCTTGGAGCGGCCACGCTCTCTATAGCCATGTGGTATTTCTGGTTCGGTTTTGACACGTCGAGTTGGCTAAGAAAAGCTATTTGGTTCGTACCTCTATATTTTCTCCTCGGGCTGGGTCCTGCCCTCTATTACTTTCTTGTTTATCGGCGAAATTCTGAAGTTGCGAACTGCGCTAAGCCTTCACGAGGCTGAGACATTCTTGCCAATCGGCAGCTCCGCTACAATCTTTTGGTGAATCCGGACGACACAATCGTCGCCATTGCGACTCCGCCCGGGCGTGGCGGAATCGGCGTGGTTCGCTTCGCCGGTCCGGAAGCTCTCGCTATCGCGATGCCCATGCTTCGCCTCAAACATGAGCTCGAGCCAGGCCGTGCCGTGTTCGGAGAACTGATCGAGCCTGAGGGTGGTTGTATGGGGACGGCCGCCCCCGGCCGTGCAGCCGAGCAAAGCTCGGCTTCGCCGCAGCACAGAATCGACGAAGTCGTCGTCACTTATTTTGCCAAGCCTCACTCCTACACCACCGACGACATCATCGAAATCTCGGCGCACGGCTCGCCCGTCGTCTTGCGGCACATGGTCGAGCTGGCTTTAGCCCGAGGCGCGCGGCTCGCGGAGCCCGGCGAATTCACCATGCGGGCTTTCTTGAATGGCCGCATCGATCTCACCCAGGCTGAAGCCGTCCGGGACCTGATCGAGGCGCAGACTCTCTTTCAGGCCAAAGTCGCGGCGCAGCAACTGGAAGGCGCGCTCTCGCGCCGCCTGCAACCGATCAAACAGAAGCTGGTGGAACTGATTGCCCTGCTCGAAGCTGGAATCGATTTTGCCGAAGATGATGTCGCGGTTCTTCCCGCCCAGAAAATTCTGGAGCATCTCCGCGAAATTCGCGCGCCGCTCGAAGCGCTGGCCGGTTCCTTCGCCTACGGCAAAATCGTGCGCGAGGGTCTGACCCTCGCCATCGTCGGACGGCCAAACGTCGGCAAATCCAGCTTATTCAACTGCCTGGTGGAACGGGAACGCGCCATCGTGACGGCCTCGCCCGGAACTACGCGTGATCTGGTAAGCGAAACAGTCTCCATCGGCGGCATTCCTGTCGAACTCGTAGACACTGCCGGCATCCGTCATGCTCTCGACGAAGCGGAGAGCATCGGCGTACGCAAATCGATGGAAGCCGTAGCCGAATCCGATTTGGTGCTGATGGTCCTTGACTCCTCTCAGCCCGTCAGCGACGAAGATGTTCGATTGCTCGAACGCATTTCACAACAGCCTGCGATTCTCGTGGAAAATAAGGCCGATATCGCCAGTTCCCAATTCTCAGTTCTGAGTTCTCAGATGCCGCGAGTGCGCACTTCTGCCATCACGGGCGAAGGCATTCCCGAGCTACGCTCACAGATCTTGCAGCATGTGGGCGGGGCCGGAGCGCAACTCGAGACCGGCTTCCTGACCAATTTGCGTCATCGGAGCCTGGTGCAGGATTCACTTGCAGCGCTCGCGGCTGGAGAAGGCGCTACGGGCAATCGCGTTCCCCATGAAATGCTGTTGCTCGATCTTTACAATGCGCTGCGGCCGCTCGATGAAATCACCGGCGCAACCACCACCGACGACATCCTCAATCTGATTTTCAGCACTTTCTGCATCGGAAAATAATCGGCATTGCCAATATGGGAGCAGCACGGCCTTACGTGCTCTCGTTTGCTCCTCTTCTTATTGTTTGCGCAACGGAGCGCTGCCAATAATGCGCTGACGGAGATTCGGTTCAGTCATGTTGCAAAAGCAGCTTCTGGCCATGCTGGCGTTTGTTCCCATCTGCTTCGCCCAAAATGTTGTCGAATCTTACGTGGATCTCGGCATCGGCCTCGCCCCCGCCGGTTTCAACTCGCCTGCGTATCACGCCGATGCGGGAGATGACTTGCATTTGCGGCGTTGGTTTGGGGAGGCGGAAGTTGGCGTGGATACCGCGGACGATCAGCAAACCCGCACCGGCTTCACAGTCCGGGCCCACGGATTGTTTATGTTTCGGGCCACAACGAGTTGGCGGTTCGGTGGCGGCCTTCATTACAGCAGTCTGAATACGACCACGTATACCAAGCACAACCACTGGCCGGTGGTTGCTGCCATGTACGAAAATGATTGGTTCCGCGCCAACCTGGAATATCTGTTGCCCGGCGGCGATCGCCTTTATCGTCTGACCGGGCCGCTGGTCGACATGAGCTTTCGTATCGCCGGTGGGTTCTTCTTCCGGGAACGGGTGGCGGGGTTTGCCTTTCGCAATCCCTATGGCGGTGATTCGCATTACCATCCGGGAGCGGAGGCAGACATTGGCTTAATGTATGTCTTCGGTGACGGAGACAGAAGATAGAGAGTTAGAAACGACGATTCGTTTGTCTCATTGCTTAGCGAGAAAGTAGAGCGAGCGCTTCGCGGAACATGGCGTCAAAAGAGCTCTCGCCTTTGATCGATGCCATGGCTTTTTCCGCTGCTGCTCGCTGATATCCCAGATTGATGAGTGCCGAAAGAACGTCCTGCTCGGTAGTGCTCAATGCTGCGGGCGCCGCTTGCTCTACCCCCTTTTCCTGCGGCAACTTGTCGCGCAGTTCGAGCACCATGCGCTCGGCGGTCTTTTTCCCGACGCCGGGAATCCTGGTCAGCCGCGTGAGGTCGTTGCCGCGAATGGCGGCGACCATTTCATCCGAGGGCATGCCGCTGAGGATCGTGATCGCCAGCTTCGGTCCGATGCCGCTTACCGTGATCAGTTTTTCGAACAATTGTTTTTCCGCGGAGTGGCGAAATCCATAAAGCGCGATCTGGTTTTCGCGCACGTGAGTGTAGATGTGCAGTGCGACATCGCTTCCCGATGCCGGCAGATCTGAAAAAGTTGGCACGCTGATGTTGACGTCGTAGCCGACGCCGCCAGCCTCAACGATGGCCTGGTTCGGATGTTTGGCGAGCAACTTTCCGCGCAGATGAGCAATCATGCTGCAAGCATTCCAGCTTGGGCAGGGTGCCCCAGGTCTCGCTGCTTTTGCGAGACCTGGAACCGGAGCAACAACTGTTTCAGAACAGCGAACTCTGCCGTCGATTGGGCACGATCCCAAAGTGTTCGTACGCGAGCTGCGTTGCCACGCGCCCGCGCGGAGTGCGGTTCAAGAACCCGATTTGAATCAGGAAAGGCTCATATACTTCCTCGATTGCATCCGGTTCCTCCGCCAGCGCCGCGCCCAGCGTGTTCACGCCCACCGGCCCGCCTTGATATTTCTCGATGATCGTCAGCAGCAGTTTGCGATCGATCTCGTCAAAACCATGACGGTCGACTTCGAGCATCTGCAAAGCGGCTTGCGCGGTGGCCAAATCAATTTTTCCCGAGCCGCGCACCTGGGCGTAATCACGCACCCGGCGCAGTAACCGGTTTGCGATTCGCGGCGTGCCCCGCGAGCGGCTGGCGATTTCAAGCGCTCCCGCGCGATCGATTTCCACCGCTAATATTTCCGCCGACCGCTCGACAATGATGCGCAGGTCTTCATCGCCGTAAAACTCGAGTCGCAGCACGATGCCGAAGCGGGAGCGTAGAGGTGAAGAAAGCAAACCTGCACGCGTAGTCGCGCCGATAAAAGTAAAAGGCTTTACGTCCATCGTGTGCGTGCGCGCGGCCGGCCCTTGCCCGATGAGAATGTCCAGCTTGTAGTCTTCGAGCGCCGAATAAAGAATCTCTTCCAGCGCCGGTTGCAGGCGATGGACTTCGTCGATGAATAAAACTTGCCGGTCGCGAAGATTGGTCAAAATGGCGGTGAGGTCGCCTTTGATTTGCAGCGTCGGCCCGGAAGTCTGTTGAAACGGAACTCCGAGTTCGTTGGCGATGATGGTTGCCAGCGTGGTTTTGCCCAAGCCCGGAGGCCCGTAAAGCAGCACGTGATCGAGAGCATCTCCGCGCGAACGCGCGGCTTCGATTGCAACAGCGAGGTTTTCTTTGACCTTGGGTTGTCCGATAAATTCCGCCAGCCGCTGTGGCCGCAGCTTTAATTCAAATGAAGAGTCGTCTTCCACCGGCGCCGCCGAGACCAGGCGGTCTTTGTTCGGCTCGTTCAGCTTAGGAGTGTTCCTGAGAGTGGCCACTGGTTGGATGGTAAGTCGAAAAATGAATTTGGGCAATTGCCCGGTAAAGAACGCGGCCGGGATAAATGCGTGACGGAATTTCGCCTAGTCAGCGGGCCACGCTCCCAGCAAGCGCCGCACAGCAACGAGCTGCCCGAGGTGATAAGCATTGTGATCGGCGATAAGCAAAGCTTCGCGCAGAATGGTCTGGCCATCGCCCCACGGGATGCGCGCGAACAAATCCGTCTTGGGACTCGCAACCAGGTCCTGCATGGCTTTCAGGTCTTTGCGAAACCCGCGAATGCTGGCGTTCCACGCCGCATCGCTTGCTGGTGCGGCCGATTGCGGCCAATATCCCGACGGCCAGTCCGGCGAAACGTGCTTGGCGTTTCGGCTGAATTCGAGGATGTCCCATTGCGCGAGCCGCATGTGCTCGAGCAGCATCCAGCAGGAATGCGGCAACTTTTTTGGTTTTTTGCCGCGCAACTTCGACGGAATCCCGTCGAGGGCTTCATCGAACTTCAAATGCGCGCCTCCGCCTTGAAGCAGGTAGACCACGTGATCGCGAAGAGATTTGTCGAAATCAGTTTTCATAACGGCCCCGGAACCGGCGCTTCCTGCTTTTCACCGCGGTAAACACGCGCAATGCCGCGCACCACACGTCGCATGGGAAGCTCGCCTTTGCTGTCCACGAGGAAAATCCCACCTGCCCGGCTGCTGCGATAATACCAGCGTTTCAGGATCGCCATATGCTCCATGGTTTCCAGCGCCGCTTTCGAATCGGACACACCGATCGCCGCGACAGCCTCTTCCACTCGCGACTCCATCGACTGCGATTTGCTGTGCTCAGCCGGTTGAATGGAAAAAGTTGCAGGCCCCGAAATTTGACCGGCATCGACGCGAAACAACGCAACCGACCCGCCTGTTGCGCTCGGCTGCACGATTAATCCAGTGAACTGGTCAATCTCCCGCACAATTTCGGGCAACTGCGCCAGCACAGGCTTGAGCTTTTCCAGGCGAGTGTGCAAGGCGGAAGCATCTTCGAAGCGCAGATCGAGAGAAGCCTGATCGCGTTGGGCAGAGATTTCTCTGACCAGCGACTCGCCGCCGCTGCCGAAATAACCTTGCACCCGCTCGACTTCGGACCGATAGTGGGCGTCGGTGCAGCCTTTGAAGCACGGGGCAAGGCACATTTTCATTTCTGAATAAATGCACCCGGGAAACGCCGGATCAGGATGCAGATCATCTACGCAACGGCGCATCTTGAAAAAATCCAGCGAATCGTTCATGAATTGTTCGGCCGCGGCGCGGGAGGCAAATGGACCATAGTAGAGATTCTTGCTGTTCAGCCGTCCCAGCCGCGTGGTCAGCGAGGCGCGCGGATATTCGTTCTCCAGATGCAACTTGATCAGCGGCGCAAAGCGAAGCCGCAGGCGGGCCGAATAGGTGCTGGGAAAGGTCGAACGGAGCAGCCGGTACAAAAGAAATCCAGACTCGAAGTCTGATCCCGTAGGCATGAATTCGATCCAGCGAACTCGGTCGCGCAGATTAAGCCGCTTGCTTCGTTCCGTGGCCACGCCAATCAGGCGCTGCAAACGGCGGCGCAGATTTGCGGTCTTGCTGACGTAAGGTTCGGATTGCGAATCATCGGCGCGCAGCAGAAAAACCGCGGGCGCGGCCGGGACGGCGGAAAAGACTTCCTCGTCTTTCGTGGGAACGAACTCGATCCGCGTGGTCAGCACGAGATCATTCTAAAAGATGGTCCCCGCGCGCGGTCCGCTCGGAAAGTAATCAAGGATCTTTTCCGTGTCTCAGTGCCTCCGTCGTTAGGATTACCGGAAGCTGGCGCTGCGGAATTTCTGGCGGAAGTCTTCGCCATCCATGCGGATGATGCGGCACATCTCATGCAGCCGCGACCGCATGCGCTCGCCGATGCGGTCACCAAGAGTTTCCTTCCGCATCGATCTTTGCGCGCGGGCGAATTCCGAGGCTGGATTGGCATAAGGGTCCTGCCCTGGCTCGTCCGGAAAATTCGTGGTGATGATCGTGGTGCGGTTGTCGTTGTAGCGGGAATTCAGAATTAGGCTTACCGTATCCCACACCCACTCAGTCGGTTTAACCGCGCCCAGTTCATCGAGCACCAGAACTTCAGTTTCAAAAACCGGGCGAAGGACTTCCAATTCGGTCGCGCGCACCGAGTCGTTGTAGGAATTCTGAATTTCCTTCAGCAGCTCGCGATAGTCACAAAACAGGCAGGGAATGCCTTTGCCGAAAATCAACTCCTTCAGAATCCCCACGGCCAAATGAGTCTTTCCCACACCGACGCTGCCGATCAGCAACAACCCGACGTTGTCCACCGGGTACTCTTCTACGAACTTGCAGGCCCCGAGACGAGCGGGCGCCAGACTGCGGTGCGGCCCGTCGAACTCAAAATTGGAGAGCTCGCAATGTTCGTAGCGCTTGGGGATTCGAGCGTTCGCCAGCAGCGCCTGAGAGCGCACCCGCAGCCGGCAATCGCATCGGGTGACACGGCGTTCGGAACCCTGGGAAACCGACTTCCAACCGGTGCCTTCGCACAACGGGCAAACTTCCGCGGACACTTTCATCACCTGGGGCTCTACCTCTGTTCCGACTGTGCACCCGCACCCGAGATTCGCGCAAGTGCAAAAGCCAATGCGCTTGTGTAGATATTGTGAAGATATCGCGCCCGCTGTGGAGAGGCGAGGAAAAGCCGTCGTTCTCTGTTTCCCCCCGCTCAACCATGAGCCCGGTTTGCCACTCCTCTGCGGATTCAGCGTCCGGCGCGGATTTCCACATTGACTTTCAATCGCGCCGGGCGCTAAATGAGAGCCGCAAGGTCTTGCACTCGGCGCGACGTTTCCCCTCCCCCGCGTACGCTGAGGAAGAAACAAGACCTGCCAGGAGAGAAGATGAACAAAGCTGATCTCATTGACCGGATTGCAGCCGGCTGCGACATCAGTAAAGTGCAGGCCGCAGCCGCGATTGACACGGCTGTCGACAGCATCACGTCTGCTTTAAAAAAGGGAGACCGGGTCGCGCTCATTGGTTTTGGCACTTTCTCCGTCTCGCAGAGAAAGGCGCGCAATGGACGCAATCCGCAGACCGGGGCCACCATCAAAATTGCAGCCCGCAAAGTCGCGAAGTTCACACCAGGGGCGGAGCTCAAAAAAGCGGTAAATCGCAGCAAGTAAAAGTGGAATTTCTGTATGCGCGGCAGGGATCGGCCCTGCCGTTTTTTCCTTTGCGTTTGTCTTTCATACTGGCTCCAAAGTCTTTGTCTTCAATCTCTCGGCCGTTGCTGAATCCTTCGCAAGTCCTGTAGAATCTAAAGGCTCGCTGAAAGGTCAAGCCGATATGAAAACAGCCATTCATCCCGCCTATAACGAAGTTCGCGTCATGTGCGCGTGCGGCAATAGCTTCACCACGCGCTCCACTCATCGCGGTGATATTCACGTGGAAATTTGCTCGAACTGCCACCCGTTTTTCACCGGCAAACAGAAGCTCGTCGATACTGCCGGCCGCGTCGAACGTTTCCGTCGCAAATACGCCAAAGTGGAGACAGCAAAGAAGTAATCCGCTGTGTTCCGATTCACCCGGCCCTCGCCTCTGGCGAGGGTTTTGCTTTCGTTGGTTTGAGGCCAAGGTATGAAAGTCTGCTGGATTCTCTGGGCCGTTTGGTATGCCTACTGGCTGGTCTCAGCGCGCCACCGCGTGCGCAGCACCGAAGGCTCCCCGGTGAAGCAGGAATCGCTGGCCGGGCGGCTCGGATACCAGGCTCTGCTTGTCGGCGGGTTTGCGCTGATGATCTGGCGTTGGCCGCTCTCTCAGCTGCAAGTGCGCTTGTGGCCTTCAGCGGGTTGGTGGTTGGCAGTGGGTCTGACGATCGAGTCGGCTGGGCTGGCATTCGCCATCTGGGCCCGCCGCACTCTGGGCAAGAACTGGTCGGCGCGGATAACCACGGGATCGGTTCAGGAACTAATCATCCGCGGCCCTTACCAGTTTGTGCGACACCCCATTTATAGCGGATTGCTGCTCGCAGTCTTGGGCACGGCGATTGTTGTCGGCCACATTGAGGCTTTTGTAGGGTTGCTCATGATTTATACCGCGATTGCGATCAAAATCCGCCGCGAGGAAGCTGCCCTGCGGCAGCATTTTGGCACTGCCTACGAGGAATATGCGCGCAACGTTCCGGCGCTGGTGCCGGGATTGGGATAAGGTAATCGGCCCAGGTGGTTAGTCGTCTTCCGTAGGATTGATCGGCTCCCCGACGATGTTGTAGTAAACCTCGGCCGGTTTTTTGGCCTTCTGAGGTTTGGCCGCTGGAGCCGGCTGTGGGGACGGCGCGGCTGGCGGTCTTGGCGCCGGCGCGACAGCGGGCGGTGGCGTCGGCGTTGGCGCTGCCTCAGGGAGTACCGGGGACGTCGCAACCGGCGCAGGTGGAGGAGCTGGCGCAGGCGGTGGAACGGCCTGCGGAGCGATCACCGGAGTGGAAACCGGTGCCGCAGCTGCCGACGGCATCGTCGTAGCGGGCAAAATGCTCGGCATTCCGCCTTTTTGCGCCACTGCGCTTACTTTAGCCGTCTTCACGCGGACGCGCGGCGCGGACCGCGACCACTGATAGAGTAAAGCGGCTGCGATCCCACCCAGACAAAGCTGCAAAATCGAAGAAAAGATCGCCGGAACGTTGAATTCTCCCTTGCCAAGATAGAGCGGCGACTGGGGATCTCCGCCCATCACCCGCGCCAGGGCCGGGAGGATCAGATCATTCGTAACAGAGACAATAAAGCTCCACACAGCCGCGGCCACAACGACCGCCGCCGCGACTCTGGCGACCCATTTTCCCGGGGACTCAGAAACCGGCACGGCGAGATTGGTTTCGGCCATGGTGGTGTGATGCAGATTGTGGCATATCGGGACTTGCGGGGGAAGGCAGTAAAATAGCCTGGTGCGTAAGTTCTGGGACAATGCGAGCAATGTAGGCGCGAGCGTCCCCGCCCGCGCGAAAGCGATCGTTCCCGATCGCCTGTTGATCGGTAACGTTGCAATCTCCCCTGCCACCGTCCTTGCTCCCATGGCTGGCGTCACGGACACCGTCTTCCGCCGCTTCATCCGAAATCTGGGCGGCTGCGGCCTGATCATGACCGAGTTCACCTCGGCCGACGGCGTGCTCCGCGCGAAAGACAAAAAAGCCAAGCGCTACCTGCACTTCTACGAAGACGAGCACCCGATTTCGGCCCAGCTTTTTGGCAGCGATCCCCAGGTCATGGCCGATGCCGCGCGGATCGTCGAAGACTTGGGCTTCGATCTGGTGGATTTGAACCTTGGCTGCCCGGCAAAGAAAGTCGTTAAGTGCAACGGCGGCTCGGGATTGCTGCGCGATCTGCCGGCGATCGGCAAGATTTTTGAAGCGGTGCGGGCGGCGGTGAAGGTTCCTTTCACCGTGAAATTTCGCGCCGGGTGGAACGACGAAGAGATTGTCTGCGTAGAGCTGGCCAAGTTGGCCGAGAATTGCGGGCTTTGCGCCGTTGCACTGCACGCCCGCACCCGCGAGCAAGGTTACAGTGGCCAGGCCCGCTGGGACTGGATCGCGGCAGTAAAAGCGGCGGTCAAGATTCCTGTGATCGGCAACGGCGATATTCGCACGCCCGAAGATGCCTGCGCCATGGTCGCGCAGACGGGCTGCGATGCGGTCATGATCGGCCGCACCGCGCCGTCGAACCCGTGGATCTTCAGGCAGATTGAGCAGTATTGCACAGGAATCACCACAGGCTGTGTGGAGGCGGGCGACTCGCCCGCCCAGGTCGAGCGCAGCTCAACTGGTTTTGATGACGCTACAGATGACGCTACACGGGAAGGGCACGACTTTAGTCGTGCCGTAAGTCCTAAAGCCCCTAATTTCCCCGCCTCTGGCGGCACGACTGAAGTCGCGCCCTTCCCAGTTCGCGCGCTTCCCTACGACGAGCCCAGCGAGGCCGACCGCTACCAGATGATCCGCACCTACTTCCAGATGCTGATCGAAGAAGAATTGCCCGACGCGGTCGGCAAGATGAAGCAGTTTGCGTCGTGGTTTACGCATGGGGTGCCCGGCGGCGCTGCGCTGCGCAAGGCAATCTACGAATCGAAGTCTGCGCCGGAAATTCTCGGGCGTGTCGAGGAATTCTTCGAAGCCAGGTTGTGTGGCGCCCTCGCCCGCGAAGTGGCTGCGCGAAGCTAGGCGATCATCGCTTCCTCCGGCAAGGGTAGGGCGTCGCTTGGCGCCGCATCAATCCATCCAAGAACATTCAGCCTTCGAATCGCCAGAGCGATGTCGCTATCATCAAGAGGCGGCCTCCGACGAATTTTCCACTGCTTTACGTAGTCGAGGATTTCGGATTCTGTTGGTCGGCTGCCTTTGGATTCCCGTAGGCGGCTTGCCGCGAAGTGGACCGTTGCCGCAACTTCCGCGTCATTAGTATTCATCCTAACGACGAGGTCGACCACCTTCGCGATTTGCGACTGCCACTGAGCCAGAAAAGACTCGTAGCCCCTCCTCGCGTCCGCGTATGTTGGACCTACGTCTGTCTCCAGCATTCGCCCTAGCTTGCGCTCGACAATAAGTCCATTGTTAATAAGACTCGACAGAACCTGGTTCACTCCGGGCGAGTAAGGGCCATAGCTGCCCCGACGATATGAGAGCCCCGTGGGAATACCTACTTCCGTAGCAAAGTAGGCTACTTTTTGAAACCCTACGCGGCCGATAGGCCAGTGGTATCGTTCTTGACCGACCTGCTCGATAATCGTGACCAAGGCGACCCAGCCCGGCTCTACGTGAAATGGGGCTGTCGACGCATCTTGATGACCGCTGAGTGTTGGTACCTGTTCGAGATATTCCAAGAATTCCGGCCGCAGCTCCTCATGCGGAGTCCCGAAGGGGGCATACAGTTCGACAGGAATATTGAGATCGTGAAGGTGCCTATAAAGCGTTGGCCCCACGACCCGCCACTCAAGTCGGCCTTCGCCACACCCGAGCGGCGGGACTGCCAGCGACATCACGCCCCACTCAGAGATGTGGGCCTGAAGGTATCTGAGCCCTTCAGTGATATCGTCAAGCCTGGATACCGATCGCCAGTGGTCTTTGGTCGGAAAATTGATAATGTGGGGCGGTGTGAGTCGGCGATAAATGTAAGGTCTCGTCAGCTGAACTTCGCGCCGCTGGCAACGGCGCACATAATCCTCATACATCTCCGGGAACCGCTGGCGGAATCCCAAGGCGATGCCTTTCCCCATTACACCGACCGTGTTTACCGTGTTGACGAGCGTCTGCGCCCCGGATTCGAAAATGTCACCGATTAGCACTTTGATCATGCCGCGCCTCGCTGGAAGAAGAGATGAGGATCCACGGTAATCGGCAAGCTCGCCGCTAGACGGTGCAGCCGTTGCCGACTATCGTCGCAAGACACATACGCCCCGATGACGTAGGGAGCGGGCACCACGTCCGGTACAAGCACCTCTGCACACTTCTGAGCCGAGTGTCGCCACTGCTCGATCTGGTTGTCATGTGTCCACCACTCAGCGAACGTCCGGTCTCGGTCGACAATCCGCAAACCCGTGGGAGCCGGTCTGAAGCGGACGTACTTGCTGGCTGCGTTGCTGTCGCTGACAATCGTATTGCGTATGTCAAGCACGTCGGCGCTCACCTGGAGCACGCAAATTTGATCGTGGATGGTGCTCTTTTTCAGCAGCATTGGGTTGCGTGGACAAATGTAGAGATTCGCGTACTCGTGCAGGGCACGACCGTTCGGCAGGGTCTTCTCTGCTCGTAGGTCCTGAACATCCTGAAGCGCGATGGACTCATGCGCGATCCTCTCGGCGCGTCGGTGGGAAAGAATGCCGCGCTGAAGAATCGACGGAACCGTCGCGATCGGAACGATATATCCGAGTTCATGTAATTCATCACGCGTCATGAGCAGCGGTCCACCGCTAGCTCAAATTTAGCCTGTTCCCAAGATCTAATGGCAAGCATACATCAGCTCTGTTCTAATTAGAACGAAAATCGTTCGATTAGGAAATTCTTACGTTCTAGTTTAACCTTGATCTTGTTCGTTTAAGGTCTCGATTCGTGCCGTTTCGATCAGATCGCCTAAAACATCTTCGGGAGGCCAAGGGCTGGTCCAAGGAGCAGCTCGCGGAGCGGGCAGCTCTGAGCCGCCCAATGATCACCAAGAGTGAGAGGGGCAAAAACTCCCCACGATCAGAAACCTTGGACCATCTGGCGCAGGCTCTGGATTGCACGACCGATTACCTGCTGGGACGCGGCCCGGACTATGAGAGTCCATCAATTGCGGCGGTGTACATGGCTTTCGAGGTCTTCATCGCACAGCAACCGGAGTTGAGTAATGACCAACGTGAGAGGTGCCGCCGCGCACTGCCGCACCCCAACGCACCCAAGACGGCCGAGGAGTGGCGCTCATTGGCAGAGATGATGGATCTCGCGCTGGGCTCAACGTCAGGGACCAGCTCACTATCTCTGGTCGGAGAGCGGCGAGCAAAAGCCAAGCCGATGGCCACCGCCCGTCAGAACCGCGGTTGAACCCGTAAGACCGATCGAGTGTAGGGCTTCCACCCTTAACCTGCTTTCGCCGCCATCTTCCCCTTCTCATCCCTCTCCACATACGCCCACGGCACTCTCGGATCATGCGTGAAGATCGTCAGCCACTTCTCCGGAATCGCCCGTGCGTAATACCGCTTGCGGCTTTCGACGCTTTCGAGCGGATACAGATCAAACGCCATCAC
>Ga0335081_10011040_pt1 | contig 14611 bp, 10 predicted proteins | sample Lox_Sample_35_FD_206713 | JGI IMG/M metagenome (GOLD analysis project Ga0335081, IMG submission 206713) | Soil microbial communities from Loxahatchee National Wildlife Refuge, Florida, United States - Lox_Sample_3.5 | ecosystem: Environmental > Terrestrial > Soil > Wetlands | place: USA... | reverse complement strand
GTTGTCGTCGTCGCCGATAGGTCCACTATCGGCTCCTCCTCCGCCTTGCCGGTCGCCGTCAGGATCACCGCCCGTATCCACCAAGATCCACGGGACGCCATAGGGCACACCAGGGTCTCGCCCGAACCACACGTAAGGTCATCCATGCCGGGTCTTTTGGTGATCAGTCGCTTGTCGCTTCCGATCTTGAGGGCCCCGGCCCACTCGCCAATCCACCTCGATCGCGCCGTCCCTCTCCCCTTTTGACACATGTCTATCCGCTTGAATAGGCATGAGTCATCGGACTTGCGATGGGCGGACCCGACCAGCAGGAGGCGTGTCATGAACAGCCAGGAGGTGGGTCGACGAGAGGCCCGCGCGGCGGAGTTCCAGGCTCCGGCTCCGCTGTCGTCCGGGCCGCTGGACGAGAAGCGGCTGCGGGGCGCACTCATCTCGCTTAAGGAGGGTCTGTGTCGGGATCTGACCTATGTGGCTGGTGTGATCCTAAACACTGGGATCCTCAGTGCGGTCCCAAAGCGGATCCAGGAGTTGACGGGCATGCGAATTGACGAGCTCGAGGCGCTGGAGACCCGGGCGTGCATCGATACCGGCGAGCTGACGGAGGCGCAGGATCTCAGCACGGCTGAACTGCTGCAGGAGGTGCGCACCATCCAATGGCTCGTCACGATCCACTTGGCCGCCATGGTGGAGGTCACCGAGGAGTCGCCGCGGCTGCGGCCGATCAATGCCGAGGGCGCTTTCGCGGCGTTCTTCCGGCTGCACGACATCCTGGTTGGCGAGATGCGTCGCCTTGCGACGGCGGTTCGGCAAGAGCCGGGGGTCGCAACAGGCCGGGAGTTGGCGCGCTTCTGGCGGGAGGTGATTGTGCCGCACGCCGAGGCCGAGGACCGTGCGCTGTGGCCGTTGGCTCGGTCGATGCAGGACGCGGGTCTGACCCGGTCGGCCGACCTCCTGGACGCGGAGCATCGGGACATCGACGAGAGGGTCGCCGCGTTCGTGTCGGCGGTGGAGCGAGCCGAAGCGGGCCAGGAGCCCGGGACCCAACTCGCGGCGCTCGGTCAAGAGGTCCGGGCACGGGTGAATCTGCACTTCGGGAAGGAGGAGGAGTCTGTCGTTCGGCTGCTGCAACAGCGGGTCGACAATGCGATGTTTCGGCCCGTGATTGTGGAGCAGGAGGCGGCGATCGGAGCCTGGCTGAAGGCCCACGGCTGGGCGGCGTAGTTCATAGCTGGGCGGCCTAGTTCATAGGTAGCTCAGGTAGGAGGTCGGCCATGACCGCGACCTTGCCGAAGTCGGGGGGAGGGGCGACCTCAAGCCGGCTGCCTGCGGGCGAACCGGGACCGCTCGCCGCAGCGTCAGCACCGTGCGGCGGTGGTGCAGGCGGCGCTGCGGTTGTTGCTGGACCTCCGCCACCTCGCCGTCCGGGTCGAGGACATCGTTGACGAGGTCGGCATCTCCCGGGCGACCTTTTATTTCGCAGAGCGCGACGAGATCTTGGCGGAGCTGTTCGCGCGGCTGCTCACGACGGACGTCGATCCCCCGCAGGGCGGCAGCAGCCTCGAGCGGATCCAGAATCTGCTCGTCGCGGCGGCGCAGCAGATGACCAAGTGGGAGGATCTGGCGCGGTTCGTCTACAGCATTCCGCTGCGCCACGACGCGGTGCTGCCCGGCGGCTCGGGGGAGCCCGCGGTCATGACCAGAGCGCGGCGCCTGGTTCAGGAGGGCGTTGCTGCCGGGGAGTTGCGATCGGATGTGCCCGCGGACGTGCTGAGCCGCCACCTGGCCGACAGCTGCGGGGCAGCGATGCGAGAATGGGCTACCGGGCAGGTGGACGACGCGCCCGAGCGGGTGCGGTTGTTGCTCGACGTGGCGATCGGCGGGCTGCGACCCTCGAACCGAGGCGAGGTGGTGAGCCCTGCTGCGCTCGTTGCCCATGCTGGTCGCGTGCCCGCCCCGGCCATCGCCGGGGTGGTGGAACACGATCCCGGGGGTGATCCAGCGGTTCCCGCGGGCGATCTTCTTGCCGCCCCGGGCCTATCCGTCATGGGTCCAGAACGCGTAGTGAACCTTGCGGCCCACCGCTTGCACAGGGAATCGTCGATTGCCACCCCGATGGCGCGTTATCTTCCAGCAGCCTGGTTACGATCAGCCGGGCCGCGATCAGGCACACAGCGTCGATGTCCCACACCGCCGGGAGAAGAATCGGCACACGGCGTGGACGGAGGCTTTCGAGGCCATCCCCGCTCCGGCCAGCATGCCGACGACGCTGCGCCGCCCGGTCCGCACGACCAGCCCGGTGGCCAGCACGATGAACAGGGTGAAGGTGCCCCGGCGCCGGAACACCGGAGGGTGCCCGGTGCGAATAGTGTGCGCTAGGACGTCCCGTGGATCTTTGGCGGCGCGGATCGGCGCCCAGAACGACGACCGGCGGCGTTGTCGTCGTCGCCGATAGCTCCACTACCGGCTCCTCCTCCGCCTTGCCGGTCGCCGTCTGGATCACCGCCCGCATCCACCAAGATCCACGGGACACGCCCAAGTTGGGTGCCGCGGCACCGGGGTCCATGTCTGTGATGGGACGGGGACCACAACCTGACGTGGGGAACGTCGAGAAGTGGCTGACCGAGGCTAACGACCAGAAGTCATGCTGCGAAGATGGCGCTGCGACCCGTAATAGGCCGGTACGCCGGTGATGGAGACTGATTACCAGACGTGTACTGGGGTCTGGACGTTGGCGTAGGGTCGCAGGCGTCGCGGAAAGGGGTTTGCACATGAGCTCACCAGTTGATTCCGGCCTGACGGTGCACGGTGCGGACCTCGAACGTCTCGTCACTGGTCAGCACCATGATCCGCACCACTTGCTGGGCGCTCACCCGGAGCGGGACGGCGACGGTCGCGCCCGTGTGGTGATCCGCGGTTGGCGTCCCGACGCGATTGGCATGGTCATCCTCGCCAAAGGGCAGCGCATAGAGATGCGCCGTGTGCACCCCGCCGGGGTCTTCGCAGCTGTTCTGGAGGGCCCGGACATCCCGGACTACCAGCTGCAGACGTATTACCCAGACGGTGTCGTGGTGACGATCGGCGATCCATACAGGTATTGGCCGACGCTAGGGCAGCTCGACCTGCATCTGCTGGCCGAGGGCCGGCACGAGGGGCTGTGGCGCCATCTCGGGGCGCAGGTGCGAGTGCATCAGGGGGCGTCAGGCACGTCGTTCGCGGTGTGGGCGCCCAGCGCCCGGGCGGTGCGGGTGGTTGGTGACTTCAACGGGTGGGACGGCCGCATCCACCCGATGAGGGTGCTGGGCAGCTCTGGGGTCTGGGAGATCTTTCTGCCCGGGGTCGGCCCGGGCGCGCGCTACAAGTACGAGGTGGTGAGCCAGACCGGGCAGCTGAGCCTGCGGGCGGACCCGTTCGCCTTCGCCACCGAGGTGCCACCGGGCACCGCGAGTGTGGTCACCCAGAGCAGGTACGAATGGCAGGACGCGGTCTGGTTCGCCCAGCGGGAGATGACCGACCTGCTGCATGCTCCGGTGTCGATCTATGAGTGCCATTTGGGCTCGTGGCGATTGACCCAGGACCCCGATGGCCGGTGGCGGCCGTTGACGTACCGCGAGGCCGCCGACGTCCTGCCCGAGTACCTCGGCGACCTCGGCTTCACCCATGTCGAGTTCCTCCCGGTTGCTGAGCATCCGTTCTCGGGCTCCTGGGGTTACCAGGTGACGGGCTTCTACGCGCCGACGGCGCGGTACGGAACGCCGGACGACTTCCGCTATCTGGTCGACCGGCTGCACCAGGCGGGCATCGGGGTCCTGGTCGACTGGGTCGCCGGGCACTTCCCCAAGGACGACTGGGCGCTGGCGCGATTCGACGGCACCGCGCTGTATGAGCACGTCGACGCCCGGCTGGGTGAGCACGCGGAGTGGGGCACGCTGGTGTTCAACTACGGGCGCCATGAGGTCCGCAACTTCCTGCTGGCGAACGCGCTGTTCTGGGTGGAGGAGTTCCACGTCGATGGGCTGCGCGTTGATGCTGTCGCCTCGATGTTGTACCTGGACTATTCGCGCCGGGAGGGCGAGTGGATCACCAACCGGTTCGGTGGCCGGGAGAACCTGGAAGCCATCGGCTTCATCAAGGAGGCCAACGAGGTGATGTACCGGCACCATCCCTCGGTCATGATGGTGGCCGAAGAATCCACCGCCTGGCCGGGGGTCTCCCGGCCGACCTACCTGGGCGGGCTCGGCTTCGGGTTCAAATGGAACATGGGATGGATGAACGACACCCTGGTGTATTTCGCCAAGGATCCGGTGCATCGGCGCTACCACCATCATGAGCTCACGTTCGCGCTGCTGTACGCGTTCAGTGAGAACTTCATCCTGCCTCTGAGTCACGACGAGGTCGCGCACGGGAAGGGATCGTTGCTCGGCAAGATGCCGGGGGATCGTTGGCAACAGTTCGCGAACCTGCGCGCCTTGCTGGCCCTGATGTGGGCGCACCCCGGTCGGCCGCTGCTGTTCATGGGCGGGGAGATCGCCCAAAACGACGAGTGGCGCTATGACGGCAGCATCGACTGGCACCTGCTCGACTACCCCGAGCATGCCGGTATGCAGGCACTGGTCCGCGCGCTCAACAAGGTGTACCGCGGCGAGCCCGCACTGTGGGAGCAGGACTTCGACTGGGCCGGCTTCCGCTGGATCGACCCCAACGACGCAGATAACAGCGTGCTGTCATTTCTCCGGTTCCCGGCGGCAGGTGGGCGCCCCGTCGCCTGCATGGCCAATCTCACCCCGGTGCCCCGCCAGAACTACCGGGTCGGGCTTCCGCAGCCCGGGCGATGGGTGGAGATCCTCAACTCCGATAGCGCGCAGTTCGGCGGCAGCAACGCCCTCGTCGGCACCGTCACCGCCGAAGCCACCAGCTGGAACGACCTCGACTACTCCACCGTACTCACGCTGCCACCCATGGGCGTCGTATGGCTCGCCTACGAGCCCGAGACCAACCGGTCTGCTGCCCCGCTGCCCCCGTCGGCCGAAGACCTTGGATCATGATGGACTGAAGGGCGCAGAGCCCGGAATCGGAGCAGCCGCCTTGTAAACGATCAGGCAAACAGCCGCTGATCTCGCTTACCGCAGGGAACACGGTCTTGACCAGGTCACCATGCCAGCGCAGGAGCGTGCGGCGTGACGATCAGGGGCCAGCCGACTGCGGTCCGCGGTGGACAGCCGCCGGGCGAGGGTGGGCAGGATCGCCCGGTCGGCCCAGGACAGCCGGGGTGATCTCAACTGGCGTTGCAGGACGGCGACGTGGCGGCGCAGCACCAGGGATGGGGCCTTCATCCGTCCAGGCGCTCGACGCAGTACTGGTAGCGACGGACGACCGCAGACCGGTCTGCCGGGAGTGGCCGGTGCTCGATCACCCGGACCGGCGTCGTCCCGAGAAGGTCCAGCACCCGTTCCGGTCTGATGGTGTGCAGTTCCATGACGCCGTCACCGTGAGCCCGGCGACGGTACAGCGCGACGAACGGTGCCGGTGCGAACCTGACGATCACACCGCGGGGCGTGTTGGCATGTCGGGGTGGGATGTCGAACAGCCCGACGCCGCCCGGCCGCAGGACACGGATGAACTCAGCGACGTAGGAGAGCATCAGCTCTGATGGCATGTGCTGGAGCACGATGTCGGTGAACACGAAGTCGAACGTGCCGTCGGCGAACATGCGCAGGTCGTCACGAGTGTTGACGTGGTAGCGGCAGCGGTCGCCGAAGTGATTGTACTCACGGGCACGGCGCACCATCGAGGGAGCGATATCCACGCCGTCGGTCTCGTTGAAGTGCCGCGCCAGTGCCTGGGTGAGCCGACCTACTCCACACCCGAAATCGAGCGCTCGCTCGAGGTCAACCTTGACGTCGAGCGCGTCCAGGTGACGTAACGCCTGATCGACGGTCGCCTCTCCCGTCGCGAAGAATTCCTCCAAGGACCAGCGGTTGCCCTTCTTTGACGGGTCGTAGAGGATCGCCCACAGCGGGTCGCTCCGACCGAGCTGATCCCAGCTCTGGGCCAGTCCTTCGAGCTGCATGTCTCCCCTGGTGGCTGTAGAAGCCCCGAGCGACTCCGGGTGAACTCCGGTCGATCGGATTGGTCGCGTCAGACGCCGTTGGATGCTCCCAGGCGGTGATCATACCCAGGTGGACCTGGCGCAAGTGCCTTCAGACGGCGCGATTCTCGCCGCAGGTGGCGTAGGTCGTCGCCAGGGCTGGCGATGCGGGCCAGGCTCGTGCTGGCCCGTGCGGAGTCCGGCGCGGTGCGGCAGCGGGTGGGCACCGATTGACCGAGATTCCGCCGGGCGCTGCCGCAGGCAGGGAACCGCGCGCTGGCTGGCGATGGCCACATGCGTATCGGCGGGGAATGGAAACGTCAGCAACTCCCATCGTCCCAGCTCAGAGGACACCTTCCGCGTTGATGCGCGCAGCAGAAACCCTATTCACGCAGTGGATCGAGGCTTAGCTGTCACAATCAAAGCGTGCCGAAGGCGAACGTCACATGGAGAAGGCTGGCGCTGACGACAGCTCATCGATTCCGGCCGGTGGCAGGGCGATCATCCTCACCGGCCCGCCCGGCGCGGGAAAGAGCACCGTGGCACGCCTGCTCGTCAGCAACTTCCGGGCGCGCTTTATGAGTGGGGTCACCATCCAGCGCGCCAATTCACTGAAGGAAATGCCGATGACTATCGCGTCGCGCGTGGGCGTTCATTTGCCTGAAGGGCTGCTGGTCAGGTTGATCAGTTTGGCCTATCGCCGCTTAGAACCGGAAATCCGGCGCCTTGACGAGGTGTGCGGGCGTGGCGGCACGATGCTCGATATTGGCGGCTGGTACGGGCCATGGACCAGGCGAATGGCCCGCCGCGCGGAAAGGGTCGTTACCATCGAGCCGACGCCGCTGCACGAGGTGCTGCAGCGGACCGTGCCACCTAATGTGGAGGTTATCGGCGCCGCCGCATCCGACCGCGTTGGCGAGACGGAAATCTGGCTGGCACCTTGGGGCAGTGGAGCCGAAGGCGTGTCCTCACTGCACCGCAGGGAAATTCACGGCGTCTCGAAGAAAGTCGCCTTGATAACCGTGGACCAACTGGCGCTCGATGAGGTTTCCTTTATGAAGATCGACGTCGAAGGGCATGAGATTCCGGTACTACGGGGCGCGATGGAGACGATCAAGCGCTGTCGGCCTCGTCTGTTCATCGAGGTCGAGGAGCGAATCCAGCCGGTAGCGACGTTGAACGACCTGCTCGAGTCCCTTGACTACCACGGCTGGGTTCGCCCCAGCCGCGTGTGGGTGCCGCTATCCGCCTTCGACCTGGTCGCGCATCAGGCTCAGACCTGCCGGGTGGCGGAGCGCGGAGTGGCGAGGCGCACGCTTTGGCCCTATCCACGGTACGTGAACTCGGTGCTGTTTCTGCCCCATAACCGGTCCCCTTTACAAGCGATCCGCCCTGCCCACGAACTTGCCGGCGGTGCAAACGTCATGCCTTGAGTTCAGGCTGTCCAGCTCCGACTCGTGCGCGTGGCTGCTATTAGCTGTCTGCAGATAACGATAGCTAGCCGGCAAGCGTGCGGGCGGCGGCCGCGATGTGATCGGCGCTGATACCGGCCGCCTCGAGCAGTTCTTCGCTGGTCCCGGACCCGGGCAGTTCCGCGACTGCCAGATGCCTGACCGTCAGGTCGGCCCGCCCGGCACCGGTCAGGGCGTCGACGACGGCCGAGCCGAGACCGCCTTCGGGGTGATGGTCCTCGGCGACCACGATCCTGCCGCCGGTGGCCGCGGCCGCAGCTGCCAGCGTCTCGGTGTCGACGGGCTTGACCGAGTACAGGTCGATGACCCGCGCGCTGATCCCGTCGGCCTTGAGCTGGTCGGCCGCGGCCAGGCAGGCGTGCAGGGTGACGCCGGCCCCGATCAGGGTCACCTGGTCACTGTTGCTGGCGCGGAGCACCTTGGCGCCGCCGACCGGGAACGACTCGCCCGCGTCGTACAGGACCGGGTAGGCACCGCGGGTCGTGCGCATGTAGACGATGCCGTCGCGATCGGCCATCGCCTGGACCAGCGCAGCCGCGCTGGTGGCGTCGCTCGGGTACAGGACCGTGGCATCCTGTACCGCTCGCATCATGGCCAGGTCCTCCAGGGCCATCTGCGACGGGCCGTCGGCACCGATCTCAACGCCCGCGTGCGATCCGGCCAGGCGGATATTCGCCTGCGAGATAGCGGCCATCCGGATGAAGTCGTAGGCGCGGGTCAGGAACGCCGCGAAGGTGGAGGCGAACGGCCGGTAGCCGCGCACGCTGAAGCCGACCGCCGCGGCGACCAGCTGCTGCTCGGCGATGTACATCTCGAAATACCGCTCGGGATACTTATGCGCGAACTGGTCGGCGAAGGTGGAGTTGCTAACCTCGCCGTCCATCGCGACGACGTCGCGGCGGGCGCCGATCGCGGCAAGCGCATCGCCGTAGGCCTTGCGGGTCGCGACCTTGTCCCCGATGGCGTAGCCCGGCAGCCTTACCTCGGCGGTGCCTGCCACGTCGCGGGCAGCCGGAGCCGCCGGACCGGGCTTCGGGCCGCGCACGAGAAGACTGCGCTCACCACCGAGCTCGATGATCGCGCGCTCGGCCATCTGAGCCGGGAACGGCTTGCCGTGCCAGCCCTCCCGGTCCTCGACCTCGGAGAACCCGCGCCCCTTCAGGGTCCGGGCGATGACGACGGTCGGCTGCTCGCCGGTGATGTCACCCGCCTGCGCCATGGCCCGGTCGATCTCGGCGAGGTCGTGGCCGTCGATGACGAAAACCCGGGCGCCGAACGCCCACGCTCGGCGCCGGTAAGTCTCCAGGTCCCAGGACAGCTCGGTAGGGCCGCGCTGCCCCAGCCGGTTCACGTCGACCATGACGATGAGGTTGGACAGCTTGTAGTGCGAGGCCTTGTCGAGCGCTTCCCAGATGGAACCCTCGGCCATCTCGCTGTCGCCGCACAGCACCCAGACCCGGAACGGCAATTCATCCAGGTACTTTCCCGCCAGCGCCACGCCGACCGCATCGGGCAGCCCCTGGCCGAGCGACCCGGTTGCCACGTCGACCCACGGCAGCACCGGGGTCGGATGACCTTCAAGCCGCGAGCCGAAGCGACGGTAGCCGGTCATCAGCTCATCGTCGGAGACGACCCCAACCGCCTTGAAGACCGAGTAGAGCAGCGGCGACGCATGGCCCTTAGAGAAAATCAGGTGATCGTTGCCGGGGTTGGCCGGCTCATCCCAGTCGTAGCGCAGGTGCCGGCCGACAAGGACTGCCAGCAGATCCGCGGCCGACATGCTCGAGGTAGGGTGCCCGGACCCCGCGGACGTACTGGAGCGGACCGAGTCGACGCGCAGCTGCTGGGCAAGCTCCCCGGCTAGCTTGAGATCAATGTCCGTCTTGGTAGCGGTTGGAGTAGCCACGAACACCTCCTGGGCGTGTATTAAGCGCGGATCGCCAGCGCGCACGTACCCAGGCTAGGCCGTCTGCACGCGCCAGGTGCTGACGAGGGCCGGCGCCCGCCGCCTCCTCGTCGCAGCATCCTCACAGCTGTGCTCGCGGGCCAGGCGCTCTTGACTGCGCGGGCCAGGAACTCGCCGCTGAGCTGGCTGGCCAGCTGCGTGCCCGGCGGCGCGTCGTATAACGCAGCTGCTCGGCCCGGCCGGCTCCAGCCCTGGCGAGCTCCCAGGGTTCGCCGTCGTACTCCTGCGAATGCCGTCCGCGGTCCGAGGTAGACAGACAGCCATCCCCCTGTCTTTTTGGACGGCATAATGTTCCATCTGTCGTGTGCGCCCTGGGGCGAGCGCCGACAGGCCGACTCAGCACCTACGGCGGTTCGTGATCGCTGAGATCGTTGCAATTACAGTCCGTCGTCGCCCGGGCGTCGCCCGGGCGTCGCACCGGGGTCGGCACCGGGGTCGGCACTCTTGCATGAAGCGGCTACGTGATCACGAGGCGGTGAATCTTCTGTGCTACGTTCACCCTGCGGCCGTGGCACGGCCGCGGAGACGTCCTGGCCGCCTGCCTGGCAGCCTGGGAGCCACGGAGCGTATGCAGACGAGAAATCTTCCCGCTGGATGATCACGTGATTGCTAAAGCCACAGCGCCGCCTGGCGCGATTTTCGGCGCCCCTGGGAAGCAGGCAGATCGTGGGTTGTGAAGGAACCCCGGGGCCAATTCGATGTGGCTCCGGGGGTTCCTCACGTTTGTCTAGCAGCCGTCGTATGGTGCCCAGCTACCCTGGCCGCCTCGTGCGAGGGCGTTGCTGAAGATACGGTCTTGCTCGGCTGGACTGGCGTGCCCGAAGCTGGCCGCGCTGCCGCCGTACGCTGCCCATGTGCTGGCACTGAACTGGTACGCGCCGTAGTAGCCAGCGGCATTCCACGCCTGGTAGTTTCCGCCAGACTCACGGGACCGCACGCACGCGCCGAAGGAGCCGCCCGCCGCAGTGCCCTGATAGGCGGCGGACCGGTAGTTGAACCGCCGGTGTGTCTTCGGGAACCTCACGTGGTGGTGGTGGCGGCGGTGGCGGTGGCGGTGGTGAACTCGCCGACGTGTCTTCGTGAACCTCATGTGGTGGTGAGCTGTCGCGTAGTGCGCGGCGGTGGTGGTCGTGGCTTGCCCGGAGGCATCGGTCACCGTGGCCGCGCTGGCCGCTGCGCCTGAGCCGGTGGCGGCCACGGCGATGACCCAGCCTGCTACCGCGGCAGAGAGTATGGGGATCTTGCGGTTAAGTTTCCGCTTGCTGGCCAAGATGACCTTTCGGTCGGGCACGTGGCGTGCTCGGCTTCCACCCAGGGCGCATGCCCGCCGCCAGCGAGAGTGACGGCTAAGGCAGTGGCGTGCGCACGTGTCGCGGGGTCCGGGCGACGGGTCACGATGCAACCTCACGCACGCTGGGTGCTGGCAAACCACCACCATGCCAAGATTCTGCCCAAAAGCTACCCGTAACCAGAATAAGATGCCGTGACATGAATCGTACTGATTATGGCCGTCTGCCTTGATTCGACATCTACCTGCGTGTTTGCTGTCCGGAGCAGGCCGGGCGCGCTAGATGTTAGATATGTCACAATATGACAGAATCGGCCAAATCCGCGGGCGGGTCAGCCAGAAAACGGCGGATCTTCACGTCGGCGTACAAGCCCGAAGGCCGGAAACCGAGCAACAGGTAGCGCAACACTGCCACCACCTCGTCGTGCTTGCCAGCCAGCACGAAGCGGGCCAGAGCTACCCAGCGCGGCGTCGCGGCCGCAGGTGCTCCGGGAGGCCAAAGCCTTCCGTCGCGTTGTGCAGCCCGAAGCCGATGCCGAGCCGGGCGGTGCTCTCGGGGAGGCGCGTATTCGAGGATCAATCGGTAAGTTTTTGGTGCCTTTGCCCCAAATAGGCATGTAACGGGCATGAATGCCGCTGTTCGGCAGTGTCCTGGTGAGACCGGAACCGGCCCAACGAGAAGCTCATCGTCTGCGAGCTGAGCGCCGAGCTGAAGCGGTCGTCATCCATGCCGACTGGCGGGCGGCATTCTGGGTCGCGGCGGCGCCCTGTACGCTCACCGCCCGGACCGGCATGCTTCTTGGCCGGCTGTCCTCCCATCCCGATGCCCACCTGTACCGGATCCGTGAGGAGCCAGGGCACGGCGGGACCGCCCGGCTACCATTGAGCATGATCTGACTGACGTCGCCGCCAAGCTGCGCCCAAGCGTTCGCTCAGACGGCGGCCGGGGAGTCGGAGCCCCGCTCGATGAATGGCCCCTGTGGCTGCCCTGCGACCTGCATCGGTACGGAGCCTCTCAAACGGTGCGTACCCTATACGCAGGGGACCGTTCCAGGTGTTCTGCCGTCGGCGCAGGAGGGTCGGGCACCGAGGAGGCAGGGGATCCATGAAGAGGATCAGCAAGATCATCGCAACCGGGGCATTTGCCGCCACGGCGGCGCTCGGGACTGGTATGGCGCTGGCACCGGCAGCGTCAGCCGATGTCCTGGTCAACTACGACGGCGGGACTATCCATCTCGGCCAGGACATGACGGTCGGCGTGTGGTATCAGCAATTCAGCGGCAGATCTCGCCAGTACTGGGTTGGCGTTTACAACCCACACGGCAGGCGCATTTTTACCCGGAGTGGTTCGGCGTCACCCGCAAACTGGCGCTTCTGGGAAGTCCGCGCCACGCAGAAAGGCAAATACCATACCCTCTACATCGCTGATGGGCACAGGGTGAGCTTCACCACCACGGTGAAGTAAGAACTGAACGCACCCGGAAACTGAATAGGAATATGCCCCGCCAGAACAGTTTTGCAGCGGGGCATGAGGAGGACACCATCTTGTCTGATCACAGATCAACCATGAGGCTGCTCTCCTTGATCGCAGCCGGCCTTGACAATCGGGTGTAACGGGCGGTCTTCTTTATCGGCGGAGGCGGCAACAAGGCGATGTTCCTTGACAGCAGGTATCAGCTCGCGCACCACGCGGTCATGCATGCGAACATCGCGATCATGCGCTGGAACGGGAGAAGGCAGTTCCGGTACTCGTGATTTACTGATTACGTGAATCCCGCGCGGTTCTTCGCGCTGGGTGCGCTGGCGAGGCGCCCCAGTGACGAGGCCTCCCATGCGCTAACGGCGGAGGAGACCGAGCACGTGCGGGCCCGGGTTCGGCTGATCATCGAGATCACGGCGCGGGCGGGGTCGTACCGAAGGGGGCTGCTGGCCGCGGCCAGGCAGCTCAGCCCGGAGGAGGCGGCGATCATCGCCGACCTGGCGGAGCACGGCATGCAGGTGCCCCAGCTGCATGACGTGCTGTGCGGCGGTCACGTGCTGGTCGATGATCCGCAGTTGTACGAGAACTGGCGCTTGGACAAGGTCAGCCACCTGCGGGTGTCCAGTCACCATCGGGATATCGATAAGGCCCGTTACCCTGACATTGGGATGCGTGGGCAGGTGGTCCGGGAGAAGCTGCACGGGCGGACGGCGCAGGGCACCTGGGTGCAGCTGGAAAAGACCCCAGCCGCCTTCGGCAAGCGCAAGCTGCCCAGCCTGAGCGATATCCGGCACCTCATGGACTACGTGGTGTACCGGGTGACCCGCAGCAATGTCGGCCCCTGGGGCCTGTCCCGGCTGACCGAACGCCGTCCGATGTACCTGTCGCCCGATCTGGCCATGCCCACTCCGTTGGCACCGGCGGTCGCGGACTCGCTGGCCACGGCGCTGCGCCGGATCGAGGCGGATGACGACATGACCGCCGCCTCGCGGGACCTGGCGGCCCGGTTCCCGCCGCCGGAGCGGGCGGACCCGGCGAGCGAGCTCGGCCGGGCGCTGTCCGGGCGGGCGGGCGGGGTTTGTTCGGCAACTCCGACGTGTGGGTGACCGAGACGCCGTCCCGGGTTGCTGCCGCGATCCTGGGTCAGGGCCGCGGGCAGCCGCCGGCGGGGAGCTTGTGGGAGGAAGCGGGGTTGTTGTGAGCGAGGCGGCCGCGGGAGGCCCGTCATCGCCTGGACCGGGCCGAGGCGAGGCGTCTGTCCCGGAGGGGTTGGTCTCGGCGGTTGTGAACCTGGTCAACACCGGTCCGGTGCTGCTGGGCGCGTACACCCTTGCCGAGCTGACCGCGGTGGATGCAATCGTGGACTTCCTAGAGGCCCGGCCGTCGGACGAGGTACTCTCCGAGGCCGTCCGCTCGCTCGCGGCCCGCCAGCTCCTGGTGGCAGGCTCCGCGGGCGAACAGGTGCAGGTACGGGGGGACCTGGGCATCGCTGTGGCCTTCGAGCAGCGGGCCAGGATGGTGCTGGATGCGCGCGCGACCGGGACTGTTCCCGGCGAGCCGTGGCGGACCCTGCTGCTCCCGCAGCCCGAGGAGATCTGCCTGGTGGTGCGGATCGACGCCCTCGGCGTCCACGAGATCGGCCTGTACACGTCGGACGACGCCCTCGATGGTCTCGTCGCCTGGCTGCCTGCGGGGGCACCGGCCAACCCCGACGCGGCAGTCGACGCGCACGGCGTGCTCGCCTCATCCGATCGAGCCGCGCTGGTCACCGTCACCCGGTACACCACGCAGGGATCGGCCGAGATCGCCGGTGCGAGCAGCGACCTGGTCCTCGCCTGCCGCGACGGCCGGTTGCACGTCTTTGGCGGGGACCCGGATAACGCGGCAGGGCTCATCTCCCGCCCGCTGGTCGGCAGGGATGTGCGCGACACGCTGGTCCAGCTGCTGCTGTAACGATCAGAGCCGATCGCATGGCGGGCCGGATTGCTAACCGGCTACCGGGTAGGCGCCGGGGCCCCCGCTGCCTGGTTTGCGTCCGGGTCTTCAGGCCAACGTGGTTCGGAGCCCGCAACCCGCCAGTATCCCTGCTGCTGCCCGCACATTTGCGGGCGGTGCGGTCGGGGATACTACGTATCCGCAGTTTGTGCCGCTTGGCGGCAGTGGTCGAGCTATTGTCAAGATTTGTGGATTAAGGTCCTTGGGCGGCTTCTAGCAGCAGATCGGGGCGATCCCCGTGCTGTACGGCGAGGGTGTCGTCGCTCGCGCCCGGGTCGCTGCTGGCGGCCCGGTCCGACACTGTATTTGACGTCGCAGGCAAGAC
>Ga0335081_10011039_pt1 | contig 14613 bp, 12 predicted proteins | sample Lox_Sample_35_FD_206713 | JGI IMG/M metagenome (GOLD analysis project Ga0335081, IMG submission 206713) | Soil microbial communities from Loxahatchee National Wildlife Refuge, Florida, United States - Lox_Sample_3.5 | ecosystem: Environmental > Terrestrial > Soil > Wetlands | place: USA... | reverse complement strand
CGGCGCCGAAATAGAGCCGGCGGATGCGCGCGAAGGAGATCGCAGCGGCGCACATCGGACAGGGCTCGAGCGTCACGTAGAGATCGCAATCGGGAAGCCGCGGCACGCCGAGGTGCTGTGCCGCCGCGCGCAGCGCCAGCATCTCCGCGTGCGCCGTCGGATCCTTGAGCTCCTCGGTCCGGTTGCCGGCCACAGCAAGGATTGTGCCGGTCGCGGCCTCCACTACGACGGCGCCGATCGGCACTTCCTCCCGCAAGCCCGCGCGCTCGGCTTCCTCGAGCGCGAGCGCCATGAAGGAAGGTCGGCGGGAAGCGGCTTGGGTCATGAATTCCTGCGGAGTTGCGGCGATTCCGCGCTGAGCCTAGAGTGCGCGCCGCAAGGACGCATCGATCATGGCACAACCCGTCATCGGCCTCACCCTCGATTCGGAACCGCCCGGCGGCTATTCGAAGCTGCCATGGTACGCGCTCCGCCAGAACTATTGCTCGGCCGTCGTGCGGGCGGGCGGTCTCCCGGTGCTGCTGCCCCACGAGCCCGAGCAGGCGAAGGCTTATCTGCGACTCATCGACGGACTCGTGGTAACCGGCGGTGCGTTCGACGTCGACCCCACCCTCTTCGGCGCGGGCGAGCGCCATCCCACGGTCACGACCAAGGAGCAGCGCACGGTGTTCGAGCTCGCGATCACGCGGCTCGCAGTCGAATCCGATCGGCCCGTGCTCGGCATCTGCGGGGGGCAGCAGCTTCTCAACGTCGCCCTCGGCGGCAGCCTCATCCAGCACATTCCGGACGAGGTTCCCGGCGCGCTTGCGCACGAGCAGAAGAATCCCCGCACCGAGCCCGGCCACACCGTGCGCCTCACCGAAGGCACGCGTCTTCGGGAGATCGCGGGCGCCGGCGAGATCCCCGTGAACAGCGCGCATCATCAGGCCGTAAAGGCGCCCGGCCCTGGCCTCGTCGTCGATGCAACGGCGCCGGACGGCGTCATCGAGGGGATCGAGGATCCGCGCCGGCGCTTCTGCATCGGCGTGCAGTGGCATCCCGAGTACGGCATCAGCGAGGCCGATAACCGCCTCTTCGCCGCCTTCATCACCGCAGCGCGGCGCTGACCCCTTGATCGAGGTCGCCCCACAGAAGGGCGAGCGTGTCGCCAAGCTGATGGCGCGCGCGGGGCTTTGCTCTCGCCGCGAGGCCGAACGCTGGATCGCAGAAGGCCGCGTGAGCCTCGACGGCGCGGTGCTGACAAGCCCCGCCGTCGTCGCGACGGAGGAAAGCGATCTCCGCGTCGATGGAAAGCCGCTGCCGGAACGCGAGCCCGCGCGGCTCTGGCGCTATCACAAGCCAGCGGGGCTCGTGACGACACACCGCGACGAGAAGGGCCGGCCGACGGTCTTCGAGCGCTTGCCGCCGGAGTTGCCGCGGGTCGTCTCGGTGGGTCGCCTCGACCTCACCTCCGAAGGCCTCCTGCTGCTCACCAACGACGGCGGCCTCGCACGCGAGCTCGAGCTGCCCGCGCGCGGCTGGATCAGGCGCTACCGCGTGCGGGTCCATGGCCCTCTCGACACCGCGGCGCTGGCAGAGCTCGAGCAGGGGATCACGCTCGAGGGCGTCTCCTACGGCCCGATCCGGGCGAGCCTCGAGCGCCAGCAGGGCAGCAATGCCTGGCTCGTCGTGGCATTGCAGGAGGGAAAGAACCGCGAGATCCGCAAGGTGATGGCGCATCTACGGCTCGACGTGACGCGGCTCATCCGCGTCGCCTACGGCCCGTTCCAGCTCGGCCATCTCTCGCGGGGCGCGGTCGAGGAAGTGCCGCGCCGCGTGCTGCGCGAGCAATTGGGTTCGGCGTTGCGAGCGAAAACACATGCGCATCGTCGCGGGTAAGCACCGCGGCCGCCGGCTCGCCGCGCCGCCGGGAAGTGCCGTCCGCCCGACTTCCGAACGCGCACGCGAGGCGCTCTTCAATATCCTGGCACATGGCCGCTTCGGGCCGCGTCCCATATACGAGGATGCGCGCGTCCTCGATGCCTTCGCGGGCACCGGCGCGTTTGGTCTCGAGGCTCTTTCGCGCGGCGCACGCTTCGCGACCTTCATCGAGAAGGATCGCGCGGCCCGCGACGCGCTCGCCGCCAACGTCAAGGCACTTCGCGAGGACGCGCGCTGCCGCATCCTCGCTGCCGACGCCACTGCGCCCCCGCGCGCCGACGGTCCTTATGAGCTGGCCTTCCTCGACCCGCCCTATCGCACCGACCTCGCAACTCCCGCGCTTACCGCTCTCGCCACGAGCGGCTGGTTCGCGCCCGCGGCGCTCGTCATCGTGGAGCAAGCCGCGCGCTCCGATCTTGCTCTCCCCGATGGATTCGAGCTGCTGGAGGAACGACGATACGGCGCGGGGCGGCTGGTATTCCTACGCTGCACTGTTCCTTGATGGCTCGTCGTGGTCGGATGCGAGAGTTCGGTCGCGACTGGATTCATCGCCGCCCGAACAGCTTCTCGATGTCCGCGAGCTTTAGCTCCACGTAGGTGGGGCGACCGTGGTTGCATTGGCCGCTGTGGGGCGTCGCCTCCATTTGGCGCAGCAGCGCATCCATCTCCGCCTGGGTGAGGCGCCGCCCCGCGCGTACGCTCCCGTGGCATGCGAGCGTGCCGCAGAACTCCTCGAGCCGCTCCTTGAGCGAGAAGGCGTCGCCGAGCTCCGAGAGCTCGTCCGCGAGATCGCGCACCAGGCCCTGTACGTCGATCTCGCCGAGAAGCGCGGGCGCCTCGCGCACCGCGACGGCGCCGGGGCCGAACGGCTCGAGCACGAGGCCCAGCTCCGCAAGCTCAGCCGCTCGCTGCGTGAGACGCGCGACCGCGGGCTCCTCGAGCTCGACGATCTCCGGGATCAACAGGAGCTGGCGCGCGACGCCGCTCGCCGCCATCGCCTCCTTCATGCGCTCATAGACGAGACGCTCATGCGCCGCGTGCTGGTCGACAATCACGATACCATCGGCGGTCTGCGCGACGATGTAGGTCTCATGGAGCTGCGCCCGCGCGGCGCCGAGCGGATGAATGCCGGCTTCGGCCGTTGTCGGAGCCTCCGCGGGCGGCGCCATTGGACGCTCGAAGCCGGCGGCGAGATCGCGGTCGAGCGGCGCCTGGTAGGCCGCCGCTGTCTCCGCGAGCGCCCGCGGGACGCTGCTCGGCGGCGGCAAATAGAAGCGGTCATAGCGCTGCGGTGCGCTCCCGGGATGGAGCGCCGCTACCGCCGCCTCGGCCACGGTGGTGGCGGCGCGATGGCCTGCGGCGGAGAGCGCGTGCTTCAGGGCGCCGACGATGAGGCCACGCACGAGCGCCGCATCGCGAAAGCGCACCTCAGCCTTGGCCGGATGCACGTTCACGTCGACTTCGCTTCCGGGAAGATCGAGGAACAACACCACCATGGGATGGCGGTCGCGCGCGAGAAAATCTTGATAGGCGCCGCGCACCGCACCCAGCAGGAGCTTGTCACGCACGGGTCGCCCGTTGACGAAGAGATACTGGTCGCGCGCGGTGGCCCGATTCAGGGTCGGCAAGCCGATGAGACCGGTGAGCCGCACGCCCTCGCGCTCGGCATCGATCGGCAAGGCGTTGTCGGAGAAGCTGCGACCGAGCACCGCCGCAAGCCGCTCGCGCCGCGCGCGCAGCGCGTCGCCTCCGAGATCGGGCGCGAGCGCAGGCAGGCGGCGGAGCGCGCGGCCGTCCTCCGCGATGACGGTGAACGCGATTTCCGGATGCGCCATCGCCAGGCGCTCGACCACGTCCACCGCCTGGTCGCGTTCCGCGCGCGGCGTCTTCAGGAATTTGAGCCGCGCGGGTGTCGCGTAGAAGAGATCGCGGACCTCGACCCGTGTGCCCGCGGGATGCGCGGCAGGCTTGACCGGCCCCTTGGCACCACCCTCGACCTCGATCGACCAGGCTTCGGCGGCACCGCGCACGCGGCTCACGAGCGAGAGGCGGCTCACCGCGCCGATAGAGGGCAAGGCCTCGCCGCGGAATCCGAGCCAGCGGATCGCCAGGAGATCGTCCTCGGGAAGCTTCGAGGTACAGTGGCGCTCGACCGCGAGCGAAAGCTCCTCCGCACTCATGCCGGCGCCATCGTCGCTCACGACGACGAGGCTCTGGCCGCCATCATGCAGCACCACCTCGATCCGAGCGGCCCCGGCATCGATCGCGTTCTCGACGAGCTCCTTGACCGCAGCCGCGGGCCGCTCCACCACTTCGCCCGCGGCGATGCGGTTCACCAGGACCGGCGGCAATTGGCGAAGGGTCATGCCCGGAATTTTACGCCGCTCTGAGCCATTTCGCGAAGATGATGGCGCGCGAGGACCTTGCCCTGCTCGACCGCAGGCTGGCCGAAAGCCGGGACTCCCAGCAAATCCGCGGCAATCAGCGTCTCCAGGATGAAGTGCATGAAGAGCGCGCCGAGGCGCTCCTCGTCGAGCCGCTCCAGCCGGATCACCCGAGTCGGACGCCCGCGCTGCATCAACGACTCCGCCGTCGCCTGCTGCTCCGCCTCCAGGAGATCGCCCATGGTGCGGCCCGCGAGATAGTCGAGGGCCTCCGCGTCGAGATCGGGCATGCGATAGCCGTGTCCCAACCGGTCGAGCACGATCAGCGTGAAGGTCTTGTCCGCAGGTCCGTCGAGATAGAGCTGGAGCTGGCTGTGCTGATCGACGGTGCCGAGTGCGCGGATCGGCGTCGTGCCCTTGCCATCCTTGCCGAGGCTCTCGGCCCAGAGCTGGCGATACCAGAGGCCGAAATGCGCGAGCCCATCGGCATAGGGCATGAGCACGGAGCTGCGCAGGCCACGTAGCTCCGCAAGGCCGACGCCGAGCGCCGCGCCGAGAGCAGGAGCCGCGGCACGCGCACCCTCGGCCTTGAGCGTCGCCTCGAGCGCGCCCTCGGCACCGCGCCGCAGCGCTGCGGCGTCGAGGCCCGCGATCATCGCCGGCAGCATGCCCACGTTGGAGAGCACCGAGAAGCGGCCACCGACCTCGGGGTCATGATCGACGATCCGCATCCGGTATTTCTCCGCGAGCGCGCGGAGTGGATTGGCGCTGGGCTCCGTCAGCACGAGGCATCGCTCGCCCAACCGAGTGCTGCCCGCGCTCTTGCCGAGCGCATCGAGGATCAGCATGAATTGCGTGAGTGTCTCCGGCGTGCCGCCGGATTTCGAGATCGCGATCGCGCCGGTGCGCGAGAAGTCGATCGCGTCCTGCAGCGCCTCGAAGGTCAGGGGATCGATGTTGTCGAGGAAATGCAGCCGCGGCGTCCCCTTGCGCGGACCGAAGCCGCGGTCCGCGAGGGCGTAGACGGTCTGCCCGCCGAGGCTCGAGCCGCCGGTGCCGAGGATCAGCACGTGCTCGAAGCGGCGGAACGCCTCGGCGATGGACGCGAGCGCGGAGAGATCGTCGCGTCGCGCGGGTATCGACAATAGTGGCTCGGACCCCTCCGCATGCTGCGCCCGCAGCCGCGCCAGCGGCGGGTCGGCGCGCGTCACCATCGCCGCCACCTCGCCCGCGCCGAGCCCGAGCCCACCGACCCGATCCAGCAGGCAACCGGATATGTCCTGACGATAAAGCATTGAGAGTCCGCCGAGATTGGTGGAGAGCCCGCGCGGACGATCTTGGCACGAGTCCGGCGCGGATTCGAGCCGCCGCTCAGCCCCCGTCCGGCGGCACCTCATGCGCTCCCAGCAGCGTGGGCGGATCGCCGACGACGACAACCCGGAGCTTGTGCGCGTCGAGGACGCGCCGTGCCACGCGCCGAACGTCCTCGATCGTGACGCTTTGCAGGAGCTCCGCGCGGCGCGTCATATAGTCGATGCCGAGATTCTCCACCTGGAGCGAGACAAGAAGCGCGGCCAGCTTCTCCGTCGAGTCGAAGCCCGAAGCGAAGGAGCCGATCGAGTAGCTTTTCGCCGCCGCGAGTTCGGCCTCGCTCGGCCCTTCCTCGCCCATGCGCTGCCATTCCGCGCGGATCACGTCGATAGCCTCGCCGACGCGGTCGTTCCGGGTGGCGACCCGCCCGACGATCATGCCAGCGTGGCGCATCGCGTAGAGATCGCTGTAGACGCTGTAGGCAAGGCCGCGCTTGTCGCGCACCGCCGCCGAGAGGCGCGAATTGAGACCGGAGCCACCGAGGATCTCGTTCAGCAGCAGCGCCGCATACCAATCGGGATCGTCGCGCTTCAGCCCACGCTCGCCAAAGATGACGACACTCTGCGGCACCGGCACCTTGACGAGAAAGTAGGCGCCCGCGTCGACGGCCGCCGTCTCTGGGATAATGTCGGGCGCGGAGCGCGCGGGAAGATCGCCAAAGGTGCGGTCGAGGAGCTCGCGCAGCTTCTCGGGCGTCACGTCCCCTACGACTCCGATCTTGAGCCGGTCGCGCCCGAAGTGCTCGGCGACGAAGCGTCGCATGTCGGCCGCATCGATCTTCGCGACCGTCGCCTGCGTCCCGCGGGTTCGGCGGCCGTAGGGCTGACCGGGAAAGGCGGTGCGCCAGAAGATGCGACTGCCGATCGTCCCGGGGTCTTGGGCGGCATCCTGCAGCTCCGATACAAGCTCCGCACGCACGCGCTCGATCGCATCGGCATCGAAGCGCGGGCGGGTAAGCGCGAGATGCAGCAGATCGAAGGCTGCATCCGCGTTGGCCGCTAGCATGCGCATGGAGCCCGAGGTCGCATCGACGTCGGCGTTGAAGCTAAGCCGGATCGAAAGATCCTCGAGCCGCGCCTTGTATGCCTCGCTGTCGAGATCTCCGGCGCCTTCGTCGAGCAATCCCGTCGTGAAATAGGCCAAACCCTCTTTGCCCGGGGGATCGAGGCCGGCTCCGTTCCCGAAGGCGAATTTGATCGCGATGAGCGGAAGGCTGTGATCCTCGACGAGCCAGGCTTCCACGCCACCCGCGCTCTTGACGGGCGTAACGGTGACCGCGGCGGCCGGGAGCGCCCTTAGGAGGAGCACGAATAGAAACGCAGCCGCGACGAGCGTATAGCGGCGTGCTCCCGCCCTCATGAGCGCTTCTCCGGCAGCAGCACGGCCGTTACGGCGGTGCTGTCCGTAATGACGTCGCGGGCGAGCTTCAAGATCTCCTCTGGCGTCACGGTGCCGATGCGGTCGGGCCAGGCCTCAACCTCCGCGAGCGTCCGGCCGGAGGCGAGTGAGGCGCCGATGATGCGCGCCGGCGCCATCAAGCTGTCGCGGTCGTAGATCGCGCCTTCCTGGAGCCGGCGCTTCACTCGAGCTACCTCGTCGGCGGAGGCACCGTCGCGCAGGAGGACCGCGACCTCCGCCGCGACGGCGACCTCGAGCGCTCCGATGTCGACGCCCTCGCGTGGCTCAGCATAGATCGAGAAGGAGCCGGCGTTGCGCTCCCCGGAATAGTCGGCACCGACGGAGGTCGCGAGCTTCTTGTCGAGGACCAGCCGCTTGTAGAGCCGCGATGTTTCCCCACCGCCCAGGAGTTCCGCGAGCACCGTCGCGACATCCGCCGGCCTTCCAGCCTGCTCGATGAAGGTGGGCGCGAGATAGCTGCGGCTCCAATAGGGATTGGCGGCGCGTGGGCTCGTCATCTCGAGCCGCGTCGAGGCGACCTTCGGGGGTTCCGTCAGCGCCGGATGCTCCGGCACGGGCTTCGCGGGGACGGGCCCGTAATATTTCTCCGCGAGCTCGCGCACCCGCTCCACTGTCACGTCCCCGGAGATCACGACCACGGCGTTATTGGGGGCGTACCAAGTCTGATAGAAACTCCGCGCGTCATCCGCACCGAGGCCGCGCATCTCGTGCTGCCAGCCGATGGTGGGCAGCCGGTAATGGCTGTTGAGGAAGAGCACGGCATCGATCTGCTCGGCAAGCAGGGAGCCGGGCACGTTGTCGATCCGCGTCCGACGCTCCTCGATGATGACCTCGCGCTCGGTCTTGACCTGCTCTTCCGTGATGAGGAGATCGTGCATGCGCTCGGCCTCGAGGCGCATCACGAGCTCGAGGCGGTCGGAAGCGACGGTCTGGTAATAGGCGGTGTAGTCCTCGGTAGTGAAGGCGTTGTCGCGCCCGCCATTCTCGGCAATCGTGCGCGAGAAGGCACCGGGCGGCATCGCCTTGCTGCCGCGGAACATCAGGTGCTCGACGAAATGCGCGATCCCCGATTTGCCCGGCGCCTCGTCGGCGGCGCCGGCCTTGTACCAGACCATCTGTGCGATCGCGGGTGTGCGGTGCGAGGGCACGACCACGACCTGGAGGCCGTTCGCGAGCGTGAAGCTCTCGGCGTTGAATTGCCCCGCTTCGGCCGGCACTACACCAACGAGCAGACCCGCGATCACAATCGGGCCAAGGATGCGCAAGGCGATCGCGGCCTCAGAACAGGTTGAAGACGGAGGTGCTCTTCTTGCGCTCGATCGTCGGTGCCTGCTGGTCCGACGGCGCGGCGACCGTCGTGTCCGGCGAGACGGGCTTTCCGTTCGCTTGCGCCGCCTTGAGGCGCTCGGCTTCCTTCGCGGGATCGATCACCTGATTGGTGGGCGGCGGTCCCGAGCTTTGCCAGAACAGGAGCTTGTCCACGAAGCCTTTCTCATCGCCGGGCGAGCCCGAGGCCTCGTCGGTCACGCGCTGGCGGATGCTGGGATCGGCATCGGTGGCACCCGCCTCGCGCAGCAGCACCCCTTCGCCGGGGCTACGCTCTCCGGCGGCCGGCGGCAACGTCGCCTGCTGATCCCCAGAGCGGAAGACCGCGTTTCGCGCCGCGTCGGGCGCGGAGACTTCCTGCGTCGGCGGCGCGCCCGGCCGCGGCGGGCGCAGCGTAAATTCCGGGGGTATCGCCAACGGCGCCCGCGACACCACCGCGAACTCGTCGGGGACGACCCGCTCCATTCCGATCGCGCGCTTGAAATCGGTGCAGCCTCCGAGCGACACCATCAGCGCCGCAGCGGCCAGGATCGCTCCCGTAAAACGTGTACCCAAAGTCGCCTCGTCTGCCTTGCCCGCTCCTACTTACGGCTTTCCCTCCGGCTGAGCAAGCCGTCAATGAGCAGGAGTCCCACCCCGACGGTGATCGCGGAATCCGCGAGGTTGAATGCCGGAAAATGCCATTCGCCCCAATGGAAATCGAGGAAATCCGTGACCCCGCCGAAGCGCAGGCGGTCGATCACGTTGCCGACGGCGCCGCCGGAAACGAGGCCGGTGGCGGCGGCGACAAGCGCGCTCCGCGTGCGCCAGAGCCAGACGAAGAGGCCCAGCACCACCACTCCGGCGACGACCGAGAGCAAGATTGAATTCACGGCGGAGTCGCCGTTGAAAAGCCCGAAGCTGACGCCGCGGTTTCGTACCAGCACCAGATCGAAGAACGGGGCGATGGACTGAACCGCATGCCGCTCGGGATCTCCGAGATAGGAGACGATCCAGCTCTTGCTGAGCTGGTCGCCTGCTACGACGGCAGCGAAGAGCGCGATGCCAAGGCCGCGGATCACGAATTGGCAGCAGCGAGCGCTGCCACGGCATCGGCGCAGCGCCGACAGAGGTCCGGGTAGTCCGGGGTGGTGCCCACCTCGGGCAGGACCCGCCAGCAGCGCTGGCATTTTTCGCCGCGTGCGAGCTCGATCACCGCGCCGACATCCGCCACCTCCGGCAAGGTAAAGGCGCCCGCGGGCGGCGGCGCGAATTGCACCGACCCCTCTGATGTGATGCAGAGCTCCGCGAGGTCGATGCCCTCAAGCGCCAAGCGATAATCCGAGGGTGCATAAAGCCGGGCCGCTGCCTGGAGACCCGAGCCGATGCGCTTTTGCGCGCGCTCGATCTCGAGCGCCCCCGTCACGACGCGGCGGAGGTCGCGCAGCTTCGCCCATTTCCCGCCGAGCGCGGGATCGCGCCAAGATTGCGGCACCTCGGCAAAAGTCTCGAGATGGACACTGACGTCCTCGCCCTCGCCGTGGCGCGCGAGCCATGCCTCCTCGGCGGTGAAGCACAACACCGGTGCTAGCCAACGCGCGAGGCAGTCAAAGACACGATCCAGAACCGTGCGCGCCGCGCGGCGGCGTAGCGAGTCCGGCCGGTCGCAATAGAGCGCATCCTTGCGGATGTCGAAGTAGAAAGCGGAGAGGTCGACCGCGCAGAGATTGTGGAGCGCCGTGAACATCGTGTGGAAGGCGAAAGCGTCCGCGGTCTCGCGCACGAGCGCGTCGGTCTCGGCCAGACGATGCAGCACCCAGCGCTCGAGCTCCGGCATCTCCGCGGCCTCCACGCGCTCGCGCTCGGAGAAGCCCGCGAGCGCGCCCAGCAGATAGCGGAGCGTGTTGCGCAGCCGGCGATAGACGTCGCCCTGATATTTGAGAATCTCCGGGCCGATGCGAAGGTCCTCGGAATAGTCCGAGGCCACCACCCAGAGCCGGAGAATGTCGGCGCCGCTCCGCTCGACGACTTCCTGCGGCGAGACCACGTTCCCCAACGACTTCGACATCTTGCGACCCTGCTCGTCCAGCACGAAGCCGTGGGTCAGGACGGCTTCATAGGGCGCACGCCCGCGCGTGCCGCAGGATTCGAGAAGCGAGGAATGGAACCAGCCCCGGTGCTGGTCGGAGCCCTCGAGATAGAGCGAGGCCGGCCATTCGAGCGCGGGATTCCCTTCCAGAACGAAGGCGTGCGTGGAGCCGGATTCGAACCAGACGTCGAGGATGTCGTCGACGCGCCGGTACTTCGCGGGATCGTAGCGGTTGCCGAGGAAGCGCGCGGGGTCCGCCGTGAACCACACATCGGCACCCTCTTGCGCGACAGCATCGGCCACGCGGTCGATCACGGCCTGGTCGCGCAGCGGCTCGCCGGTCTCTCTGTTGACGAAGACAGCGATGGGCACGCCCCAGGCGCGCTGGCGCGAGATACACCAATCCGGCCGGCTCTCGATCATCGCGTAGAGCCGGTTGCGGCCCTGCGGCGGAACCCAGCGGGTCTCGTCGATCGCCCTGAGCGCCTTCTGCCGCAGCTCGTTCGTGGTCATGCTGATGAACCACTGCGGCGTGTTGCGGAAGATGAGCGGCGCCCTGGAGCGCCAGGAATGCGGATAGGAATGCGTGAGCTTGCCGCGCTGGAGGAGGCCGCCCGCGGCCTCGATCGTCGCGATCACCTTGTCGTTGGCATCGCCCGGCTTGCCGTTCTGCCGATAGACGAGCGCACCCGCGAAGAGCGGCACATGCGCGAAATAGCTGCCGTCGCCATCGACGGTCTGCGGTATCTCGACCCCATGCCTCTGCCCGAGCTCGAAATCGTCGGCGCCATGGCCCGGCGCAATGTGGACGAAGCCCGTGCCGTCGGTATCGGTCACGAACTCGCCCGGGAAGAGCGGCACGTCGAAGTCATAACCCTGGCCACGCAGCGGATGCCGCGCGATCGCACCCGCCAAATCCGAGGCCGCGAGTTCCGCGACGACCTCGGATTCAAAGCCGATATCCGCCTCGACTGCCGCGCGGCGAGCCTTCGCGACGACGAGGGTCTCGCCCGGCCGCGCCCTACCGCCTTCCTTGACGGAGGTGACGCGCAGCACGACGTAGTCGAACTTCGGTCCATAGGCGATCGCGCGATTGCCCGGAAGGGTCCAGGGCGTCGTCGTCCAGATGACGATCGCAGCGCCCGCGAGCGTTGGATGCGAGGCCTTGATGACGGGAAAGCGCACCCAGACGGTCGTCGAGGTGTGGTCGTGATATTCGATCTCCGCCTCCGCTAGCGCGGTCTGCTCGACGACCGACCACATCACGGGCTTCGCGCCCTGATAAAGGCCGCCGTTCATCAGGAACTTCCCGATCTCGCGCACGATTTGCGCCTCGGAACCGAAATCCATCGTGCTGTAAGGATGGTCCCAGTCGCCTTCGACGCCGAGGCGCTTGAATTCCTCGCGCTGCACCTCGAGCCAATGCTGCGCGAAGTCGCGGCATTCCCTGCGGAACTGGACGATGGGAACGTCGTCTTTGTTCTTCTTCTCGGCGCGGTACTTCTCCTCGATCTTCCATTCGATGGGCAGGCCATGGCAGTCCCAGCCCGGCACGTAATTCGCATCCTTGCCGAGCTTCTGCTGCGCGCGGTTGATCACGTCCTTCAGGATCTTGTTGAGCGCGTGGCCGATATGGAGGTTGCCGTTCGCGTAGGGCGGACCGTCATGCAGGATGAATTTCTCCCGCCCCTCGGCGGCCTCGCGCTGGCGCTCGAAGAGCCGCAGCTCCTGCCAGCGCGCGAGGAGTTGCGGCTCGCGCTTCGGCAGCTCGCCCTTCATCGGAAAGGACGTCTGCGGCAGGAACACGGTCGGTCGGTAGTCGGTGGCCATGGCTCGGTTCGGCTTCTGGGTTCAGATCATCGGCGCAGACAATGCCGCGCCGGCAGACGGCGCGCGGGCGATCCCGGCCCTCAGGCGAGGGCCGGCGAGGTAATTCGTGCGCAAAGACCGAGCAATATCCGAGTCATGGCCGGGACCATAGGGAAGCCGAGCTTTGCCGTCAACCAAGCGGGCGCGGCTCGGCCGCTAAGATCGCCCGCGCGCGGGCGGCATCCGTGGCGATCTGCGCCTTGAGCTCATCGAGCCCCGCGAATTTGCGCTCAGGGCGGAGGTGCTCGATAAGCGCCACGCGCAGGTGCTTGCCGTAGAGGTCGCCGGCGAAGTCGAAGAGATGGGTCTCGAGGCGGAGATCGCTGCCGCCGACCGTGGGACGGGTGCCGAGATTGGCGACGCCGTCGCGCCATTCCGACTCGCTCTCGATCGCGACGCGGACAGCGTAGACGCCACCCGCGGGCCGCAGGAAATCGCCCAGCGAGAGGTTCGCGGTCGGAAAGCCGATGGTGCGGCCTCTGCGGTCGCCCGTTTCGACCCTGCCCTCGATCTCGAAGGGACGGCCAAGAAGCGCAGCGGCATCGCGGGGATGGCCTGCGGCGAGGTGCTCGCGGATCCGCGTCGACGAGTAGACGGCGCCGCCGGGCGCCGCGATCGGCTCGACCACGGTGACGCCGAAGCCGAGCGCCGCGCCGAGCTCCTGGAGCAGCGCGGGCGTGCCGCGCCGCTTGTGCCCGAAATGGAAATCGTAGCCCACCAGTGCGTGCCGCGCCTGCGTGCCGGTCGCGATGACTTCGCGCGCGAAGTCCTCCGCCAAGACCTGCGCGAAAGCGAGATCGAAGTGCAGCACGAAGAGAAGATCGACGCCGAGCGCTTCGAGTGCGCGCGCCTTGCCGCGCAGTGGCGTCAGACGAAAGGGCGGCGCTTTCGGGTTGAAGACCCCGTAGGGATGCGGCTCGAAGGTAAGGACCGCGAGTGGCGCCCCAAGGCCGCGCGCGATCTCGCGGGCGCGGCCGATCACGAGCTGATGGCCGAGATGGACGCCGTCGAAATTGCCGATCGCCACCACGGAGCCGCGTTCGGCAGGCTCGAGCGCGGCGGGATGACGCAGGATGCGCATGGAGGCGGAAGATATCGCGGCTCCGGTGAAACCGGAAGCCGGGCGCTCAACCCCGCGCGGGCACGATGACCAGCGCGTCGCCGTCGATTACGACGGTGTCGTCGACCTGACAGACGGTCTTGAGGACGACGCGGGCCTTCTCGCGGATGATGTCCATCACCGTAACTTGCGCCTCGACGGTATCGCCGATGCGGACGGGTGCGCGGAAATTCAAATTCTGCTTGAGGTAGATCGTGCCGGGCCCGGGCAGCTTCGAGGCGATCGCTGTCGAGAGGAAACTCGCGGAGAGCATGCCGTGGACGATGCGGCCGCGAAATTGCGTCTTCTGAGCGTAGCGTTCGTCCATATGAACGGGATTGTGGTCGCCGGAGATGCCCGCGAACAAGACGAGGTCCGCTTCGGTGATCGTGCGCGCATAGCTCGCGCACATGCCGACTGCAAGGTCCTCCAGAAGGTATCCGCCATCCGAACCCCGGAGGCGACGCGTATCGTCCATACCCAGTACCTCGGTAGCCCCACGACTTGAAGCGCCTTCCGGTTATCCGCGGCGCCTTCTTTGTGCATCGCACCTTAATTCCAAACCCGGCCTACCGCAAGCAGAGCATTACATTCAAAGGTTAATTCCGGGTATCCCCGGGAGTGCTTCGCACTGGCAAAATGACCGCCAACCAACCCCATAGGGCCGCGGTGGCCCTTTCGCGGGATCTGCCCGCGAGGGTAAGCTCCGCCCCGTTGTGCCATTTCCTAAGGGGACTCCCGAACGCAATGGAGACCGACGCCGCCGCACCGCTCCGCGAGTGCTGGTACTTCGCACTCCCCGGCCACGCGCTTCGGCGGGGGCAGATGCAGGCGAAGACCATGCTGGGCGAGCCGCTCCTTCTCGGGCGCGACAAGGAGGGCAGGCCCTGGGCGCTCCGCGACATCTGCCCGCATCGCGGCATCCCGCTGCGCTATGGGCGCTACGACGGCAACGAGCTCGAGTGCAGCTATCACGGCTGGCGCTTTGCGCGCGACGGGCGCTGTACCGCGATCCCTTCGCTGGTAGAGAGCCAGCCCTTCGATCCCGCTCGGATCAGGGCGACGAGCTACCCCGTGCGCGAGGTGCAGGGGAATCTCTGGATCTATTTCGGGAGCGACCCCGCGGGGGCACCGGAGATTCCCATCGTGCCCGATCT
>Ga0335081_10011038_pt1 | contig 14615 bp, 10 predicted proteins | sample Lox_Sample_35_FD_206713 | JGI IMG/M metagenome (GOLD analysis project Ga0335081, IMG submission 206713) | Soil microbial communities from Loxahatchee National Wildlife Refuge, Florida, United States - Lox_Sample_3.5 | ecosystem: Environmental > Terrestrial > Soil > Wetlands | place: USA... | reverse complement strand
CGACGTGCTACGTACCAACGAATTGCAGGTTTGGTTTGTCAGCCAGCACCTGGTGGATGAACCGCTGGTCGAGTCCTAAGTAACTATTGTTCAATGAGGTACGGCCTCGAGCCCGGTCCGCAATCTGGGCCGGGCGGAGCAATTCTCCGTTTCCGTGACCAAGGGCCACCAGGTAGAATTGGCGACGCGTAATCTGGGCGGTATTCTGCAACTCTGGGCACCGACATTGTTCGAGGCGCAACGTCGGCTTTTCGGCACTTCCGATCAAAACAACGATCGGGTGCCGAAGCCTGCATATTTGGCTTGCAGAACGGCAATCGGAGTTTTACCATTTCCGTACAAACTCGAATCCCAGGCATCCGTTCGAGTTCGATTCTTCCTGACTTTACACGGCTCCCCCCGGCAATCTTCATTCTGCCACGAGGTGGAAATGCCGCAGATGGTCCGCTGTCAGGGTGAGAATCTTCCGCAGTTACGAATCCGGAACAGATTGGTGGGAGGGGTTTTCTTTTCCACTGATCGGAACTCTAGAGGCGAAAAGGATTCGGCATAGGGGATCGAACAGCGCACGCTTTCCGCCAGAAGTGGCTGAATCTTCTGCTGGACGAGGGGGTTTCATGTATCCGGGGGGGCACAAGCTTCGGGTTCTTCGGGAACAGCTGGGGCTTACCATGCGAGACGTTGAGAGCGCCAGCTCTCGCATTGCCAGCAAGCATGGCAATGACGAATTCTTTATTCCCCCCAGCCGTCTTTCCGATATCGAAACAAAGGGTGTGATCCCTAGCATCTATCGAGTCTATTCCCTCTCTGTAATTTATCGGCGGGATATTCACGAACTGTTTTCCTGGTATGGCGTGGAATTGAACGCCGTAGCCGAAGATCTGGACCTGGCCGAACCACCCAAATCCCACCTCTCGCAAGCCCTGGCCAATGTTTCCAAGGTTGAAGTGCCGGTGCGCCTCGATCCCAGCTTCGATCCGCGTCGTACGTCCAATATCGGCAGACTCGTCGAGCAATGGGGCTTGGTTCCGCTGACTTATCTCTCGCAATTTGCCAATTGCGAATACACCTACGGCTATATCGGCAGCGAGGATTTGACCATGTATCCCCTGCTGCCGCCGGGCACATTTATTCAAGTGGATGAATCGAAGGACCACGTGGCAGAAGGCGCCTGGAGATCAGAATATGAGCGGCCGGTTTACTTTGTCGAAACCCGAACCGGGTTTACCTGCTGCTGGTGCGCCATGGCTGGCGAGTCAATTATCCTGCAGCCCCACCCTCTATCCCCGGTTGCGGCCCGCGTGCTCCGCTATCCCCAAGAGGCGGAAGTGGTTGGTCAAGTGATCGGGGTTGCCATGCGCCTCGGCGACTGGCGCTCGTTGGCGTCCTTACCAGACTCGAAAGAGCACTCAGTATTGAATTGAGATGTCGTTGTGCACCCGCGCCCGGCTCGTGCGGCAAAAGCTCTATCCCTTGCTGCTGCAGCCGCTTAGCGTAGAACTCAACAGAAACTCCCGCTGCATCGCTTGACTTCCGCAAATCTTCCAGCAATTCCGGAATCGGGGTAGATAGAACCTGCGATACCAGCAGCCGATGCGCCTGCAAAACTGCCTTGCTGGCGGCTAAGTCCCCATGAAGACGGGCCAACCCCCAATGAGAGCAGGCCCCTCCCGAGCATAAGGCGGACAAATACTCCAGCTTCCGGAACCTGCCCGGAAGGGCCTTCAAAGTCGTGACCAGCAGGTCGTCCAGCGCGGAATTCAGGGTCATTCCCGTTACAGTTCCCGGAAGAATTACATTACGCCCGTAATCTGGCCCAGATCAGCAATCCAGCACATTATCACGGTGGAAGTCCTTTGAAAAGGAGATGATACCGTGAAAAAAGCGCTTGCCTTGCTGGCGGTTGCACTGTTTCTGACTGCGTTTTCGGTTCCGACAATGAGAGCGGACGGCATGCCGAACCCCAGTTGCCCGACCGGAGCCTGCACGCCGCACGGGGTGCGCTGACCAGTTAGTCCGCGTTTGGTCTCAACGAGTTGAGAGCCCCTACAAAAAGGTTTATAGTGTGGGGGCTCTATGACTCTGCGGGTACTTACGTGGAATTACCTGATCATCGCTCCTCATGTTTTGCTCATAGTCCTGCTGGTGGCGTTGGTCCGCAGCAGGACTTATCGACAGTTTCCGGCGTTCGTCGCTTACGTCGCGTCTGAAATCCTGCAGTTTGTAGTTCTCTACCCGATCCTGACCTTACCCTCAGTCTTTCCCCCCGCACTTTATGCCGTAGCTTATTCGATTGGAACGGGGTTGAGCATAGGTTTACGCCTGTTGGTGCTCTACGAGGTTACAGCCTATCTTTTCCGCAACCATGAACTCCTCAGACGGGTCGGTGGCCAGTTGTTCCGCTGCATGGCACTTGCTCTTCTACTTTCAGCCCTCGGTTTGGCTGCCTACACCGGAGGTATGAGTTTCCATCGCCTTCTTTCGACCTTGAACCTACTGGATCGCACGGCCAGCATTCTTCAATGTGGTCTGTTAGTTGGGCTTTTCTCATTTTCTTCCTATTTCGGGATTTCGTGGCGCAGTCACGCTTTTGGAATTGCTCTAGGCCTGGGAATTTTTGCGAGTGTGGAGCTGGCAAACTCGTCGATTCGCACACACGTGGGCTACGCTTACAACATGTACCTCAACTACCTGACGATGGTGGTTTACCACGCCTGTGTCCTGATTTGGATCATCTATCTCTGGGCGCCGGAGCGTAGTTCGCAATATGCGTTAAAGACTTTGCCGGAGCATAACCTGGAAGACTGGAACCAGGAATTGCAGCGGCTGATACAACGCGGTTGACAGAGCAAGTTGATATAGTGCAGCTTACACAGAAATGATAGTTGTTCTCGCTCTCGTCGTACTGGCAGCTCTGGCCTTGGTGTTTATGTTTCGCGTGGCTCGTGGGCACGCGAAGCCAGCCGATCCGCAGCGTTTAAGCCAAGCCATCCGTGCTGTCGATGTAGAAGCGTTTCGCAATCTGATTGATCCCGCCGAAGAAGATTTCCTGCGAAAAAGTCTTGCGCCTGCGCAATACCGCGCGGTGCAGCGCCAGCGACTGCGCGCGGCCGTGGAATATGTCTCCTGCGCGGCTCAGAACGCCGCCATTCTGGTCGCAGTGGGGGATGCAGCGCGGCGCAGTCCCGATCCCACGATTGCTGCGGCCGGCGAAAAGCTGGTTGACAGCGCTGTCCGGTTGCGTTTGTACGCCTTTCAGGCTAAAGGTAAGCTTTATATCGGGATCCTTCTTCCCGGTACCCGCATTTCCCCTTCTGCCCTGGTGGAAAACTACGAACGTATGACCGGGCTCGTGTTTCAGCTCAGTCGCCTGGAGTATGCCGCTCGCACAGGGGCCTCGTCCGTTTAGCATTCCGCTTCAAAGCCGATTGGCCGGAATTTCGCGCGCGGTCAGGCAATTCCAAGCTTCTTTTGCATCTCTTCGAGTGAAATGCCTTTGGTTTCCGGGTAGAAGGCCCAAACCACCACGAATTGCAGGACCATCATCAGAGAGAAAAACACGAAAGGGTAACCACCCGAACTGGCTCCCACAATGGGAAAGAGCAACGAGATGAGCGCATTCATAAACCAGTGCGAAAAGCTGCCCAGACTCTGACCTTTGGCGCGCACCGCGTTAGGAAAAACCTCGCCGATGTAAACCCAAATTACGGCTCCTTGGGAAAGCCCGAAGAAGGCGATGTAGCCGATCAGCAGCCAAACCAAAAGCTCCTGATGCCGCCCGGTCAGGAAAATTGTCGCTACCCCCGCCAGGCAGGCCGCCGTGCCCAACGCGCCGATCAGCAGAAGCTTCTTGCGGCCGAGCTTGTCAATCACTGACATGGCAATCATCGTGAAGAGCAGGTTCGTAGCCCCTACTGCGACCGCCTGCAAGTTGCCTGAGGTCTCGCTGAACCCGGCGCGCGCAAAAATAAAGTTCAAGTAATACAGAATGGCGTTAATACCGGAGAGTTGATTGAAAATCCCAATGCTGACGGCGAGAAAGATGGGAAAGCGATACTTGCGCGAAAACAGTTTTTCTTCCGCCTGGCGGCGTTCCAGGTGGATCGAGTCCATGATCTCCTGCAGCTCCTGCTCGGCGTTTTCCTCGCCAGTCAGTTGCAGGACCGCCCTGGCCTCGTCCACGCGCCCTTTTTTCACCAGCCAGCGCGGGCTGCGCGGAATCATGAAAAGCATGACAAAGAAGAGCGCCGCCGGCAGAGCCGCAACGCCAAGCTTCCAGCGCCACTCCGCAGCGCCAAAATGGAGCAGCACGATCAGGTAATTCGAAAGGTAAGCAAGCAGAATTCCCAGCACCACATTGAACTGAAAAAATCCTACGAGGCGGCCTCGCCACTTGGCGGGCGCGATTTCGGCGATATACATCGGCGCCAGAACCGACGATCCGCCGATGCCAAGCCCGCCGACAAAACGAAACCCAACCAGCGCACTCCAGTTCCAAGCGGCGGCGCAACCTAAGGCGGAAACCAGATAAAAAACTCCCAGGATCCTCAAACTGTCGCGCCGTCCGAAGCGCTCGCCAGGGAATCCCGCCAGCATGGCGCCTAGCACGGTGCCGGCGAGCGCGCTGAAGACAGTTACGCCAAGCAATCCGGGAGTAAGGTTGTAATGGGACGTCAGGGCGCTCGTGGTGCCGGAAATGACCGCGGTATCAAAACCAAACAGCAGACCACCCAAAGCGGCGACGAATGTGCTCCTGGCCAGATTTGCATTCAGCGTCATGCCGTCTCCCGAAAATTGGTCTTGCGCTGCAGGCCTTCCACTTCGGCGAGCGTCCATAGAGGAACGGCACCGGGGCGGCTCGCAATGAGCGCGCCTACACGATTGGCAAAGTCGGCAATCTGCGCCGCCGGCCAACCGCTGCCCAGCCCATGCAGGAAGCCGGCAGCGAAGGCATCCCCGGCGCCCACGGCATCGGCGACCAGCACGGCGTAACCCTCCGCTTCCACGAATTCCTCGTCCAGGAGCAATGAGCAGCCTTCGGCACCGCGCGTCACACACACGCTTTTCCATCCGAAATCGCGGGCAAAGCGCCGGCAGAACTGTTCGATGGAAATCTGGGGTTGCCCGAACATCCGGCCAATCTCGCGGACTTCACTGTCATTCAGCTTCACGACCGTGGCTTGCGCCATCAACTCCCGGAGCAGCACCTCATCATAAGCACCAGCACGAAGATTGACATCGTAGAAGCGCCGGGAGTCACGAAGCGCATTGAGGAGCTTGAACGTGAGTTGCTTGGCCTGCGGGCTGACGTGCAGCAGCGTACCGAAATAAATCCAATCCACGTTATCGGAACGAAGTTCCTTCAACCCGGCATCGCTGAGTTCTGGGAAGTCGTAAGCGGCGGGGCGATGCAGCACAAAAGTGGGCTGACCATCGGAGGCAAGCGTGACGCTGACAAAGCCTGTCGCATGGTCTGGGGCTTCGCGCACGTAGCGAGTCGAAAGCCCCAATTGCCGCATGCAGTCGAGGATTCGGCGGCCACGTTCGTCGGCCCCCACCGCGCTGATAAACGACACGCGGTGTCCCAGTCGGCTCAGGTGCGCGGAAAAATTGAACGTTGCTCCTCCCAGGTGTTCCTGGTCCCCGACCACGTCCCACAGCACTTCACCAATGCTGACAACGTTCACCGAAGGTCCTTGGGCCGCGTGGAAAAGCCTGAGCGGCCAGCGGATTCTACCGCCCGTGTCAATTTCGTGCAAAGTCACGGAAGTGGTGGCAGGGCCGTCCTGTCTTTCACGCCGGCGCCCTCCACAATTGTGTAGATAAAATCCGCAGGCAGGTTTTTCAGAGTTTCCCTCGATCCGCTTGGCCAGCGAATTTCGATGTCCTCCATGTGCGCGGCTGCTCCGAGCCCGAAGTGCAGACGAGGGTCGTTCGAAGAAAGATAGCTGCCGCCGGCGCGCACTTCATTCATTTGCACAATCTTCCCGGCCGTGACGGTCACACGCGCGCCAATCGCCATCTTGTTGCTTTTCGTGCCGATCAGCCGAAACAACACACGATGGTTGTGATTTGCGCTTTGGTTGAGCAGAAGCAGCGGCGGCCCATCCACGTTGACAATCACAACATCCACGTTTCCGTCATTGTTGATGTCTCCGAACGCCGCGCCCCGCATGGAACTGGCCGGAATGTTATCGAGTGCGTGAGAAACATCTTCAAATGTGCCATCGCGCCGGTTGCGAAACAGCAGGATCGGTTCGCGATAGGGGGGCGCATGCGGCACCTGGTCCATCTGCGGATACACATGGCCGTTGACTGCCAGCAGATCGAGCCAGCCGTCATTGTCCATGTCGAAGAATGCCATTCCCCAGCCGACCGGGAGATATGTAGGCTGCGCAAGCTTGGCTTCCCAACTGACGTCAGCGAAACCCTGCTTTCCCAGGTTGTGATAGAGCGTGTCAGGCTGCTCGGTGAAATTGGTGACGAAGATCGAAAATCGCCCCTCGTGCAGATAGTCGCCGAAATCTACCCCCATTGAGCCCTGTTCGAGGCCCTCGCCGCTGAGCGCCGCTCCGGCGAGCATGCCAACGTCTTCGAACGTGCCATCGTGCTTGTTGCGGTAAAGATAGTTTGGGCCGGAATCGTTGGCCACGTATAGGTCCGGCCAGCCGTCGTTATCATAGTCGCCCCAGATCACACCCAATCCGTAATACTGGCGCGGATCATCTACGCCTGCTTTCTTCGAAACTTCCTCGAACGTTCCATCCCCTCGATTGTGGAATAGCAAATCTGACTCGCCGGGCATGCCCCAGGGGCCGCATTGCACCAGCATTCCTTTGAAGCGGCAGTTTTTTTCGTCGCTGCCAAACAGCGGAAGATTGTTCATGTCGAAGTGGACGTAGCGGGAAACAACCAGATCAACAAATCCGTCGCGATCGTAATCTCCCCAGGCCGCGCCGGTACTGAACCCTCCCGCGGCAACGCCCGCCTTGTCGGTCACGTCTTCGAATCTGCAGTCACCCAGGTTGTGATAGAGCGCGTTGCCGCCATAGCCGGTCACATAAATGTCAGGTCGGCCGTCATTGTCGTAATCGGCGACAGCCACGCCCATACTCCAGCCCTTCCGCCCCAGACCGGCAGCCTGCGTGATGTCCCTGAATTTGAAGCCGGGTTCTTGATGGTAGAGCGTTATGAGCGGATCGCCGCCGCTGCGAAACCGGTCGGTGGTGGATCCGTTTACGGTAATGATGTCCAGCTTGCCATCGCCATCGCAGTCAATGAGCGCAGCACCGCCGCTCATAGATTCCACGATGTATTTCTTTTCCGCCGAAGAGATGTGGGAAACGGTCAGCCCGGCTTCAGGGGCAACATTCTCGAACCGCGGAGTGGCCGCATGCGGATTCGGGACTCGTGTTTGCAGCAGAAGAGCCAGAATCAGAATGAGCCCGAAGAAGTTCGGCATGGTCGAGTCCGAAAAACGCGTGCAACTACCGTTCCATTCTGCCGCATTCTGCAATATGGTTGCGATCGCTTGCAGAATAACGATTTTCTCGATACCGTTGAACGACAAAATTCGTCGAAGTATTGAGCCAGGCAGTGCTGGAGGATTGATGAAGCCAATAGGCACGCAATGTGCAATCATGATGGTGGTTCTCGGCTCTGTCGTCTCGGTGTGGGGCGGAGATGGAATTCCCAAGGCAGCCTGGAAACGGCCGATTGCGCAACCGCTGGAAAACGCCGGCGGCCGCAAGCCCGCGCTCAATAATCTGATTGACGATGGCTACTGGCAAGGCGCGCCGGTGGGTGGCTTCGGCGCCGGCACTTTTTCGCGTACCTATCGCGGCGACTTCGCGCGCTGGCACATCAAGGCCGGGGTTCACAAGTATCAGACTGTGTGGGCGAATCAATTCGCCATGTATCAGAAGTCGGAAGGAGACGTGGAAGGCACGGCTCAGGTTCTGACCGCGACACATCCAGAGAATAAACAGCTAAGCGCGTGGAAATGGGATTATCCGGTAGGGGCCGGCGATTACTACTCGCTGTATCCTAAGTCCTGGTACGACTATCGCTGGGAGAAATTTCCCGCGCACGTCACCCTCGAGCAATTCTCGCCGATTCTGCCCGAGAATTATCGCGAGAGCAGCTATCCGGTGGCCGTGTATCGCTGGCACGCGGAAAATCCCACAGACAAAACCGTCACCGTATCTATTCTGCTCTCCTGGGCCAACATGCTGGGCTGGTTTCGCGATTTTTCTTCTGACTTGAATGGCGCGCTCGATCAGGGCAATCACAACCGCTTCGTGCATCAGGCGGAAGGCGCGAACCAGATGCAGGGCATCTTGTTCGATCGCGTTCCCGGCGGGCCGGTTCGCGACGAATGGGCCGGAGAGATGGCCATCGCCACGCTGGACGCGCCGGGCGTTGAGGTAACCCACTACACAACTTTCGTTCCCGACGGCCCCGGAGCCGGCGATATCTGGAAGACATTCGCCGCGGACGGGCGCCTCTCCAACAGTAACGAGGCTTGGACCAGCAGCGGCGAACATCTCGCCGCCGCCATCGCGGTTCGCTTCACCCTGAAACCCGGCGAAAAGCGCACCGTGCCGATGGTGATTGCATGGGACCTGCCGGTGGTTGAGTTCGGCTCAGGACGCAAATGGTACCGCCACTACACGGATTTCTATGGCACCGAAGGCACGCATGCCTGGCAGATTGCGCGCGACGGTCTGCTCAACGCCGCGAAATGGAGCGACGCCATAGACGCCTGGCAGGCGCCGTATGTCAATGACGGCAACAAGCCGCTTTGGTATCGCGGCGAGCTTTTCAACGAGCTCTACATCCTGGCCGATGGTGGCTCGGTTTGGGGCCGGCCGGTCAGCGCCAAAGCCGGCACCCCTGAATCCTTCGCCTTTCTGGAGTGCTTTGACTACCCGTTCTACGGCACTCTTGACGTCCGCTTCTACGGCTCGATGCCGCTGGCAAAGTTCTGGCCGGAGATTGACAAACAGGAGCTCCGCGAGTTTGCGGATACAGTTCCGCTTAACTTCCCGGAGAAATACATCTGGGAATGGAAGACACAGCAAACCGGTTCGGAGCAGTTGCGTGAGCGCAAGGCGAGAGGCGCAGTGCCCCACGATTTGGGCGTCCCGCAGGAAGACCCGTTCTTTCAGATCAATCAGTTCAGCTGGCAAGACACCAACAACTGGAAAGACTTGAACAGCAAATTTGTACTGATGGTTTATCGCGATTACGTCTTCACCCGCAAGAAAGACCTCGCATTCCTGCGCTATACATGGCCCGCGGTGCAGGAGGCATTGACATACCTCGCCCAATACGACCGCAATCGCGATGGGCTGCCACAGAACGATGACTATCCCGATCAAACCTACGATGAGTGGATTGTTCGCGGCGATAGCGCCTATTGCGGCGGATTATGGCTGGCGGCGCTTCGGGCGGCAGAGGAAATGGCGCGCGCTCTGGGCGACACGAAGGCTGCCGGAAAATATCACGCCATGTTTGCGAAGGGACAGGCCACATACATCAGCAAGCTGTGGACCGGAGACTACTTTCGCTACGACACGTTGAGTGAATACCGCGACGACATTCAGGCCGACCAACTTGCCGGACAGTGGTATGCCACGATGACGGGCCTGGGAGATCTGGTTCCGCGCGAGATGCAAGTCAAAGCGCTGAAGAAAATCTATGACTTCAACGTGATGAAATTTGCTCACGGGGAAATGGGCGCGGTGAACGGCATTGCGCCCGACGGCACTATCATTACTTCCAACGAGCAGGTGCAGGAAGTCTGGATCGGGACCACGTTCAGCCTGGCCGCCCTCATGCTCGCCGATGGGCTAAACGATGAGGCCTACCACACAGCCTGGGGCATCTACCACACGAACTATGAAACGCAGGGCTACTGGTTCCGCACACCCGAGGCCTGGGACATCAGCGGACATTACCGCGCCTCGATGTATATGCGGCCGGCGGCGATTTGGGCGATGGAGATGACCGATCCGCCGAAGTGAGGAACTGTCAGTTTCTATCTCAAGCTTCTTCGCGGCTAATCTTGACGCCGCGATTTTCCCGCCACTGCTCGATGATGAGATAGAGGACCGGAATAAAGAACAAGTTGAGAATGGTGGACATAATCATGCCGCCGAAAACGGTGGTTCCAACCGAGTGACGGCCCTTCTCGCCGGCGCCCGACGCGATGACCAGCGGCACAACGCCGAGAATGAAAGCGAACGACGTCATCAGAATCGGCCGCAGTCGAATTCGAGCGGCTTCTATCGTCGCCTCGAGTAGCGGCATTCCACGCTCCCGCAGTTGCTCGGAAAACTCGACGATTAGAATTGCGTTCTTGCTGGCCAACCCCACCAGCATCACCAGCCCGATCTGGCAGAAAACATCGTTTTCCAGGCCCCGCATCCATTGCGCCGAAAGCGCGCCCAACAGCGCCATGGGCACGGCCAGCAGCACGATAAAGGGCAGCACGAAGCTCTCGTATTGGGCAGCTAGCGTGAGATATACCACGAGCGTTCCTAATCCAAACAGAATCAGCGTAGTCTGCCCGGAAGAAAGCTCTTCCAGTGACAAGCCGGTCCATTCGTAAGTGAAACCCTGCGGCAGTGCCTTGCGGCTCAAGTCTTCCATCGTGGCAATGGCCTGTCCGGAGCTGAAACCCGGCGCGGCCGAGCCATCAATCTCTGCCGAGCGAAACAGGTTGTAGTGGCTGATTACCTGGGGTGTCGTGGTCTGGGTGATCGTGATCAGGTTGTCGAGCGGAATCATCGCTCCAGGATCCGACCGGACGTAGAACTGCTTGATGTCTTTTGCCTGCGCCCGGAACTGCTTGTCCGCTTGTACGTACACCCGGTAGGAGCGGTTGTTGAAATCAAAATCATTTACATAGGACGACCCCATGTACACGCCCAATGTGTCCGTGATTTGCTGCAAGGGTACGTGAAGGCTTTTCGCTTTCTCGCGGTCAATCGTCACCAGAAACTGCGGATCGTTGGCCGTAAAGTCACTGAACAGGCCGGTCAGGTCCTTACGTGTCGCGTTGCCCTGGCGGATAAGGTCTTGCGTGGCATTGGCCAGCTCTTCCAGACTGTGGCCACCCTGGTCCTGCAACTCATATTGAAAACCGCCAAATTGCCCCAGGCCCTGCACAGCGGCGGGCAAGAAGGGCAGCACAATCGCCCCGGAGATACCGAACATTGGTCCACGGATGCGTTCGACCACCGCTTCCGCAGTGTGTTCTTCACCTTTTCGCTTGCCATAGGGCTGCAGGGAAGCGAAAACAATCGCGCGGTTCGACGCTGCGCCGCTGAAGCTGAATCCTGAGACGGCGAACACGCTCTCCACTTCCGGCTGCTGACGCAGAATCGCATTCACCTGTTGCCCGATGGCCCGCGTGTACTGCAACGACGCACCCGCCGGAGCTTGCACGATAACAATGAGATATCCCTGGTCCTCATTGGGCACAAAACCTCGGGGAACATGCAGAAAAACCCAATAGGTTAAGCCCAGCCCGAAGAAAAACAAAAAGACGGCAATCCAGCGCAGACGCAGGAAACCGCGCAAAGCTACCCGGTACCCACTGGTCACGCCCGCAATTGCACGATCCACGCGACGGAAGAACCAGCTTTTTTCTCCGTGTTCACGGCCCAACAGCAAAGCTGAAAGCGCCGGGGTAAGGGTCAACGCATTGAACGCGGAAATTGAAATGGAAAATGCAATGGTCAGCGCGAACTGCCGAAACAGAATGCCGGTGGTACCGGGAAAGAATGCGACGGGGACGAACACGGCCACCAGAACCAGAGAGGTAGCGATTACAGCGCCGGCGACTTCGCCCATGGCAACCCGGGCGGCTTTGTGCGCGTCGCGCTCGCCCTCCTGAATATGGCGCTCGATATTTTCGATGACCACGATGGCATCGTCCACAACCAGACCTGTAGCCAGCGTGATGCCAAACAGGGTCAGCGTATTGATGGAAAAGCCCAACAGCTTGACGAAAGCAAAGGTGCCGATCAGCGAGACCGGAATCGTCACCGACGGAATGATGGTGCTGCGCCAGTCCTCCAAAAAAATGAAAATCACAAGAATGACCAGCACAATCGCCTGAATCAACGTGCTGAGAACATCCTTGATGGATTCGCTCACCGCGTCTGTGGTATCAAACGCGAGATGGTATTTCATGCCAGGCGGAAAGCGCTTCGACAGCCGGTCTAGTTCGGCAATCGCCAGCCGATCCACTTCCACAGCATTGGCATTGGACAGTTGAGTCAGGCCCATGCCCACCGACTCGCGTCCATCGAACTGAAGATCAGATCCGTAGTCTTCGGCACCCAGCTCGGCGTGCCCCACATCACGCAACCTCACCAAAGTGCCATCGGCATTGGTTTTTAGAATGATGTTGTCGAACTCGGTGGTTTCGGTGAGCCGCCCAATTGCACGCACGCTGATTTGAAACTGCTGTCCCGCTTGAATGGGAGGTTGTCCCACCTGGCCGGCGGCCACTTCTACGTTCTGTTCCTGCAGCGCATTGACCACATCCGTTGCGGTGAGGGCGCGGCTCGCCATGCGCTCGGGATCGAGCCACAGCCGCATGGAATACTTGCGCTCGCCGAAAATCTGAACGTCCGCCACGCCCGGCACGCGTTTCAACGCGTCCTTTACGTAAACATCCAGGTAGTTGCTGATGAACAGCGGATCGTAGCGGCCGTCTTCGGAATAAACCGCGGCCCCAAAGACAAAATTGTTCGAGGCCTTGGTGATCGTGATGCCCGTGGCCTTCACCGCATTGGGAAGACGTCCCTGGGCCGTATTGACACGATTCTGCACGTCCACGGCGGCCAGGTCCGGGTCACGGTTCAAATCGAAGGTGACGACAATTGAACTTGAGCCGTCATTGCCGCTGCTCGAGTTCATGTACTTCATTCCCTCGGCGCCATTGATTTGTTCTTCCAAGGGAATGGTGACCGCGGTTTCCACGCTCTGCGCGCTGGCGCCTACGTAGGCGCTATTCACCGAGACTTGCGGCGGGGCAAGGCTAGGAAACTGGGCCACCGGGAGCGAGGGAATGACGGCAGCGCCGGCTAGAACGATCAGCAGGGCGCACACGGTGGCAAAAACCGGCCTTCGAATGAAGAAATTAACGAACATGACAAACGAACAGTCTCGGTGCTTTCCTCGATTTCGATTACTGGATTCTCCAGCGGACCCGCGTGCTGGCGAACAAAAGCAGAATGGGAATTCAGCCCTGTGGAATCACCGGCGCTCCATCCACGAGAAATTGGGTTCCTGAGACAATGACCCTATCGCCGGGCTTGACGCCGTCAAGCACAACGTAATCATTGCCGACCATATCACCGAGCCGTAGCGGCTTCTGGCGGGCGATGAGCTTGCCCCCCTGCTCCTCTGCCACGAAGGCGAAATATTGTCCGCCCAGGCGCGAGACAGCCAACACGGGCACGACCGGCCCCTCATGGTTCCCCCACACTACCCGCGCCCGTATGAACTGAGAAGTTCGCAACTTGTCCTGATTATTCGCGATGCGCGCTTTCACCAGCACTGTCTGCGTAGAATTGTCCACTTCGGGCGAGATGAAGCTGATATTGCTTTGCGCAAGCACGCTCCCGGAGCTATCCACGATTTCGACGGGCAGGCCCATGCGCAGTTGCCCGGAGCGCTCGATGGGAATATAGACGTACGCTTCCAGGCTGCCCGGTTTGTCCACCGTGGTGAGCAAAGTTGTCGTGGTCACGCGATCTCCCACCCGCACCGGAATATCGCCCACAATGCCGTTCGCCGGAGCGACCACGCTGTAGTAGTGCAGCTGTACCTGTTGCTCCTGCACCTGGGCATCGAGCGCATGCAACTGCGCCTGGGCCGAGTCCAGCGCCGAGCGCGCCTGGTCCAGGTCTTGCTTGCTCACCACGCCCGCGGAATAAAGGGCGTTGGTTCGCCTGAATTGCTCCTCGGCCCATTGCAGGCTTGCGATCTGGGCAGCCTTTGATCCCTCCTGGCTATTCACCGTGGCCTGCTGTTTGCTGGGATCAATCTGCATGAGCCGCATTCCCCGGGTTACCCGGTCGCCGGAATGAACATCAATCTCGGTAATGCGCCCCTCCACCTCTGGCATGATGGCAGCGGAATCGCGGGATTTGAGCGTGGCCACGTAGTCCGTGGTATCGCTCAGAGGAACCGCACGCGCAACTTGGATCTTGACTGGAATTCCGCCTGGCCCGCTTGCCTGGGCGCTGTTGCTGGCGCCACTGCTGCAACCCATTGTCACAGCAGAGGCCACCCACACGCACATCTGCAGAACGTGCCACCGACGCGCACGAGCGGGCGTAGCTTTCCGTCTGGAGCGTCTTAAGCTCATTTCCAGATTCTCTGACATGCCAATGTGGACTGCCCGCCGGACGTGCCCAAGTACGGACCCAGCACGATGGACGAGATTCTCAGCGATTAGATAGCACGAGCGCTCATCATGACTCGAAATAATGTCATGATGAGACGCGTCTGGCAGTTCCCTCGTTCCATTTTAGCCCTGTTTCCTGAAGCTTGTCGCGCGCCCGCCCTCGCAGCTAAACCTGCCCCGCGCG
>Ga0335081_10011037_pt1 | contig 14616 bp, 12 predicted proteins | sample Lox_Sample_35_FD_206713 | JGI IMG/M metagenome (GOLD analysis project Ga0335081, IMG submission 206713) | Soil microbial communities from Loxahatchee National Wildlife Refuge, Florida, United States - Lox_Sample_3.5 | ecosystem: Environmental > Terrestrial > Soil > Wetlands | place: USA... | reverse complement strand
AGGGCGTGGCCGAAGGTATGGCCCAGATTCAGGGCCTCGCGGGGCCCGGCCTCGCGTTCGTCGCGGCTGACGATCTGCGCCTTTGCGGCGATGCAACGGGGCAGGATCCAGTCGACGGCGGAACGGTCGCGGCGAAGGAGCTCGGACATGCGGTTCTCCAGGAATTCAAAAAGGCGGCGATCGCCGAGAACCGCGTATTTGATCACTTCGTAGATGCCGGAGCGGAATTGACGGGGCGGAAGCGTGTCGAGGAGTTCCGGATCCGCCAGAACGAGCGCGGGCTGGTAGAAGGCGCCCACCAGATTTTTGCCTTCCGGAAGATCCACGCCCGTTTTTCCGCCGATGGCGGAATCGGCCTGGGCGACGAGTGTGGTGGGAATATGCACCAGGCGCACGCCGCGGAGATAGGTGGCCGCGGCAAAACCCGCGACGTCTCCCACCACTCCTCCGCCGAGGGCGACGATGACGCCGCGGCGGTCCACACCCGCTGCGGCGAGGGCGCGGCAGATTTTTTCGAGTGTGGCGAGAGTTTTGGCCGGCTCGCCATCGGGGAACAAGATCGTGGCGGGCGGATGCGCCGCGGTGCGGGCGAAGCGGCGCTTGAGCGCCGGGCCCCAGAACTTCCACACGCGCGGGGAGGAGAGCAACGCGATGCCCGTGGCCGGCCCGAGCGCGCCGACCATTTCCCCGGCCCGGCGCAGGATTCCCCGCGCGCATTCCACCGCGTACGGTCCCGAGGGCGTTTGGACAGAGATGGCGGGCATGGCAGCCGCCAAACTGTAACACGCCACCCTGCGTGCTAACATCGCAGTCCGGGAATATGGCGGGAGCCAAGAAAAACGAAGCGGATTTCGTGGTGGTGGGCTGCGGAGTGGCCGGGTTGCGCGTGGCCATCGAACTGGGCGCGGCGGGCGCCCGCGTGCTCGTGCTGGCCAAATCCGACCTCACCGATTCCGCCACGGAATGGGCGCAGGGCGGCATCGCGGCGGCGCTTTCCGATGAAGACGAGGTGAGCCTGCACGTGGAAGACACGCTTCGCGCGGGCGACGGCCTGTGCGATCCGGCCGCGGTGCACGTGCTGGTGGAAGAGGGGCCGAAGTACATTCTGGAGCTGATCGAATGGGGCACGGAGTTCGACCGTGCGGGCACGAAATTGGCGTTCACCCGCGAGGCGGCGCACAGCCGCTCGCGCATCCTGCACGCTCACGGCGATTCCACGGGAAAGGAAATTGCCCGGTCGCTGTTCGCGAAGGCGCGCACGATTCCCGGCATCCTGTTCCGCGCGCACGCGGTGACCACGGAACTGGTCAGCCGGAATGACCGCGTCACCGGCCTGCGCTTTCTGGACGAGAGCACCAATGACGTGCACGAGGTAGCCGCGCGCGCGGTGGCGCTGGCCACCGGCGGCCTGGGCCAGGTGTATCCGGAGACCACCAATCCGTCCGTGGCCACCGGAGACGGAATGGCCATCGCTTACGAGGCGGGAGCGGTGCTCTCCGATCTGGAGTTCGTGCAATTCCATCCCACGGCGCTGGCGGTGAAGGGCGCGCCGCGATTTCTGCTCTCGGAGGCGCTGCGGGGCGAGGGCGCGGTTCTGCGCAACGCCGACCTGGAGCGGTTCATGAAGAAGCACCACGAGGCCGGAGAGCTGGCGCCACGCGACGTGGTGTCGCGCGCCATCGTGGCGGAGATGCAGCGCACGCGCACCGATTTTGTGTACCTGGACCTTACACACCTGAAGGACGAATACGTGCGGAAACGCTTTCCGCAGATTTACGCGACCTGCCAGAGCTACGGCGTGGACATTACCAGCGACCTCGTGCCCGTGCGGCCGGCCGCGCATTACGTGATGGGCGGAGTGAAGACCGATATCCACGGCCGCTCCTCGCTCGCCGGGCTGTACGTGGCCGGAGAGACGGCCTGCACGGGCGTGCACGGCGCCAACCGTCTGGCCAGCAATTCGCTGCTGGAAGGGCTGGTGTTCGGCGCGCGGACGGGCCAGGCCATCCTGGCGGACACGAAATTCAAGAAGAAGGGCGCGGCCAAATGGCCGGAGCCGGCCCGCGCCGCGGAAAAGGCCGCCGGAAAACCCGCCGCGGCCGCGCAGGGCGCGGAGAAGGAGAAGCTGCAGAAAATCCGCGCGCTGGCGTGGAAGGACGCCGGAATCATCCGCAACGGGCGGGACCTGAAAGACGGTCTGGAGTCGCTGGCCGAACTGGAGCCGCCGCGGCCCGGGGAACCCACGCGGGGCGCGCTCGAACTGCGCCACATCTGGCAGCTCGCGCAACTGATCGTGCGCGCGGCGCTCGCGCGAGAAGAAAGCCGCGGCGGCCATTACCGCAGCGATTTCCCGTTCCGCGAGGAGGAAAAATTCGGCAAACATTCACGCGTGGCTCGCGGCGCGGAGGTCACGTTTGGCTAGGACAGGGGAACGCATCGAGAGCCGCGAGAACCGCTGGCTGAAGCGCTTCCGCGCGGCGCTCGAAGCGCGCCCGGAAAAAGACGGCGCGCCCATGGGGGTGGAAGGGCCGCACATGGTGGAGGAGGCGCTGCGCTCCGGGCTGGCCGCGGAGGCGGTGCTGGTCTCCGATTCCGGCGAACGCCACCTGACGCGGCTGCGCGGCTCGCTCCACGCCAAAACGCCGGTGCTGCGCACCTCCGACCGGCTGTTCGCCGCGGTCGCTGCCACGGAAACGCCGCAGGGCATCGCCGCGCTTGTCGAACCGCCGCACTGGCGCGCGGCGGATTTGCTGGGCGCGGCCGCGCTGGTGGTGGTTCTGGCGGGCGTGCAGGACCCGGGCAACGTCGGCACCATCGTGCGAGCCGGAGAGGCATTCGGCGCCAGCGGCGTGATCGCTTGTGCCGGCACGGCGCACCCCTTCGGGCCGAAGGCCGTGCGCGCTTCGGCCGGGTCCGTGTTCCGGCTGCCGACTCTTGCCGGGTGGCGTCCCGCCGACCTGCTGGCGGAGCTGCGGAAGCGCGGCCTGCATCAACTGGCCGCGGTCACTTCCGAAGGGCCCGCTCCGGTGGAATCCGACCTGACTCAGCCCTGTGCGTTGTGGATTGGGAGCGAGGGCTCCGGCCTGCCGGAAGAAGTGCGGGGTGCGGCGGACGGGCCCGTGCGCATTCCCCTTCGTCCTACTGTGGATTCGCTCAATGCAGCCTCCGCCGCCACTGTGCTGCTCTACGAGGCGGCGAGGCAGCGAGGCCGGGCGGGGCAGGTTTTGCAGGGGACGAAATGAGCCTCTTCCGCCAGCTCGATCCCGAAGAGGAACCCGGCGAGCGGGCCGAAGGAAACGCGCCGCTGGCCGAACGCATGCGCCCGCGGACGCTGGACGACGTGGTGGGCCAGGAACATTTGCTGGGGCCTGGAGCGCCGCTGCGCGCGCAGATCGAGGCCGGCCGGGTGCAATCCATGATTCTGTGGGGACCGCCGGGCTGCGGGAAGACCACGCTGGGCCGCCTGATCGCCGGGCGCGCGCGCGCCGATTTCGTTCCCTTCAGCGCGGTGCTTTCCGGCATCAAAGAAATACGGGAGGTGATGACGCAGGCCGCGCGGGCAGGCCGGGCCGGGCGTCGAACCATCGTGTTCATTGACGAGGTCCACCGCTTCAACAAAGCGCAGCAGGACGCGTTTCTCCCCTTCGTCGAACAGGGCAGCATCACACTGATCGGCGCCACCACGGAAAATCCCTCGTTTGAGGTGATTGCCCCGCTGCTCTCCCGCGCGCGCGTGTATCGGCTGGAAGCGCTCTCGAACGAACAGATCGTGGCGCTGCTGCGGCGGGCGCTGGCGGACGGGGAACGCGGCCTGGGCGCGATGCCCGCGGAGGTCCGCGGCGATCTGCTGGAGCGCATCGCGGTGTTTTCCGCCGGCGACGCGCGCGCGGCCTACAACATCCTGGAAGCCGCCGTGGCCGCCGCTCCGCCCGATGCGGCCGGGCGGCGCGAAATCACGCAGGAGCTGCTGGAACGCACGCTGCAGCGCAAAACGCTGCTGTACGACAAATCCGGGGAAGAGCACTTCAATCTGATTTCCGCGCTGCACAAATCCGTGCGCAACTCGGACGCGGACGCCTCGCTCTACTGGCTGGCGCGCATGCTCGAATCGGGGGAGGACCCCATGTATCTGGCCCGGCGGATGGTGCGCATGGCCAGCGAGGATATCGGGCTGGCCGATCCGCAGGCGCTCCGCGTGACGCTCGACGCCATGAACGCCTACGATTTTCTGGGCGCGCCGGAGGGGCATCTGGCGCTGGCCGAGGCCGCCGTCTATCTGGCGCTGGCTCCGAAATCGAACGCTCTCTACAAGGCCTACGGCGCGGTGGCCGGGGATCTGGCGGAAACGCGCGCGGAGCCGGTGCCGCTGCATCTGCGCAACGCGGTGACGGGGCTGATGAAAGCCGAAGGCTACGGCCGCGGCTATCAGTACGCGCACGACTACGACGACAAAGTGACGGACATGGAGTGCCTGCCCGAATCCCTGCGCGGCCGCCGGTACTACCACCCGACCGACCAGGGAGTGGAAGCGCGCATCCGCCAGCGCATGGAGGAAATCGCGCGGCTGAAGGCCAAACCGAAATCATGAAATGCGCGGGTCATGGCCGGCGCGGGGGCCTCCGGCTGGCGGCGCCCCCGGCGGCACTTCTCCTGTTTGTTTTTGCGCTGGCCGCGGGGACGCCGGAGGGCCGCCCGCTGTTCACCATCGACGAGGACTGCACGGCGTTCTCCTTCGGGCCCGGCGGGCGCATCGCCTTCGCCGTGCGCCACGTGTTTTCGCGGCACAAATTTGACCTGCAACGGGACGACTTCTGGATTGCCGACGGCGGCCACGGGAAACACAAAATCCTGAACGGAGAGAAGCTGGAGCGGGGAGAAGGGGGATTCAGCTATTCGGTGCGCTCGCTGCGCTGGTCGCCGGGGGGCACCCGGCTGGCGGCCGAGGTGATGACCGGCACCGCAGCCGAACGCCATGGAAACGAAATCCTGTCGCTGCAATCCTTCCTGCTGGACACGAACGGCCAGGAAATCAAGATCGCCGACGGCGACAGCTTTATCCCCGACAGCCAGGATGCGGCCTGGCTCGACGAGACCACGGTGGTCTACCTGGAAGAAGCCACCAAGCCACGGAAGGAATTTACCCTGTGGAGCGTGCAGCCGGCGCAGGGCCACGCCGAGCGCCTGTTCCCCGAAACCTACTTTCTCGACGCGGCCTGGATGATTCCCGCGCGGCAGGCCGTGGCCATCACCTCGCCGGGGAATGGAGCGAAACCGCAGCTCGTGCTGCTGGACCTGGCCAAACAGACCAGCAAGGAACTGGCCCCCCTGGACGCCTACGCCGGCGGACTGACCGTGTCGCCCTCCGGGAGAAAGGTGGCTTTCTTCCGCGATCCGGGCACTCTGGAGATCCGTTCGCTGGGGGAACCCCAGAAGCCGCACGACCTGCAGGCCCTGATGACGCCCTACTACTGGACCGGCGACGAGAAGCACGTGGTGATGAAATCGGATCCCGGCACGCACAGCTCCATCCTGCAGCTTCTGCGGCTCACGGACGCCAGCCCCCGCAATCTTTTCAACGGGCTCACGTTCTGGAGCTTCGCGATTTCTCCGGACGGCGCGCAAATCGGCGTGATCCCGCCCGGAAAGCATGTGATCATGGTGTACTCGATGGGCGAGGCGCGATGAACCAAACGGACCCGGTTGCTCTCGGCCGCTTCGACCGCCTTTTCTTTCCGGGGATGGCTCTGCTCATTCTGGCCGTGGTGTTCACAGGCTTCGCGAGCACCTACTTCCTCGCGGGCATGTTCCGCGCTCCCCTGCCCAATCTGCTGATCCACGTTCACGGCGCGGCGTTTTCCTTATGGATTCTCCTGTTCCTCGTGCAGACTTCGCTGGTTGCCGCCGGACGGGTGGACGTGCATCGCCGGATCGGCCTCCTGGCCTTCGGTCTGGCATGCCTGATGGTCATCCTGGGAACTCTGGCCGCCACCGACGCGCTGGTGAGGGAAGAAACGACGGGTGCGGATAGCGCAAAAACGTTCTACGCGGTTCCGCTGGCCGACATGGCCGTATTCGGCGGGCTGGTTTACGCCGCGTTCCGGAACCGCTTCCGTCCCGACGCGCACAAACGCGCGATTCTGATTGCCACGATTGCGCTGCTCGATGCGGCATTTGTCCGCTGGTTCGCGCCCGCGCCCTGGTGGACTCTCCGCACCGCCCAGGTGTGTTGCTATCCGCTGCTGCTGTTCCTGGCGGTTTACGACCTGCGGTCGATGGGCAGGATTCATCGCGTCACGCTGTGGGCCGGAGCGCTGCTGATCGCGACTCACTTCGCGGTACAGCCAATCGGCAATACGGCCCTGTGGCAGAGTTTTGCCACCTGGGCGCAAAACTCAGCCCGCATGATCCGTTGAGTGCGCCGAGGTGCGCGCGAATCGTCAGCGCGGCGCGCGGAAGCGCCGGGCGTGTTCCTTCAGGATGCAGGAATCCTGCATGACAAACAGGCCGGCGGCGCGCGCCCGGGCCGCCGCGGCGGCGTCGCGCACACCTTCCTGCATCCACACGGCCTTTGCGCCGATGCGGATGGCCGCGTCCACAAATTCCCCCGCGCGGTCCGCGCGCCGGAAAATGTTCACGATGTCCACCGGCTCGCGGATATCTTCCAGACGGGCAACGGCCTTTTCTCCCAGCACTTCCTTTACATTGGGATTGACGGGAATGATCCGGTAGCCGGCGGACTGCATGTATTGCGAGACGCCGTAACTGGCGCGGGAACGCGTGGCGCTGAGTCCGACCACGGCGATCACGCGGCTCTTCTCCAGAATTTCCTGGATGGGATCGACTGTGGCTGCGGGAGAGGCTGCGGATTTCATCGGCCGGCGCTCTCCAGAATAGCGCAAAACGCCGCAGGGCGCCTCTGGCACATGGGCCGATTACCTCGCCATGGCCCGGGGCGACCCGTCCAGCGAGGCGCGCGCCTCCGCCAGCGCGGCCAGGAATTTCTCGTTTTCGGCGGGAGTGCCCACGCTCACGCGGATCGACTCCGGGAATCCCATCCAGGCCATGGGCCGCACAATCACGCCCAGGCGCAGGATGGCATCGGCAATCTGGAGGGTCTGGGGGCCGAGATGGACCAGAATGAAATTGGCGACCGTGGGGACGAAGGCAACTCCCTGCGCGCGAAGGCCGGCCTCGAGCTGCTCGATGCCGCGGCGGTTGTTGTCCACGGAGCGGCCCACGTGCCCCAGATCGTCCAGCGCGGCCAGCGCCGCGGCCAGCGACACGCCCGAAACGTTGAACGGCTGGCGCACTTTGTTCATCTGCGCCAGCAGGCCCGCGGGGCCCGCGGCATACCCCACGCGCATGCCCGCCAGGCCGTAGACCTTCGAAAAGGTGCGCAGCACCAGGACGCTGCGCCCTCCGCGAACCAGGTCCAGCGAGCGCGAGTAGCCCGGCCGGTCTGCGAATTCGTAGTAGGCCTCGTCCAGGACCACCAGCGCCGTCTCCGGAATGCGCGCAAGGAATGCGTCGAGGGCGTCCGCCGTGAAGTAAGTGCCCGTGGGATTGTTCGGATTGGCGAGATAGATCACCCGGGTGCGATCGTTCGCGGCGCGCGCGATGGCCTCCAGATCGATGGCGTAGTCGCGCAGCGGAATCGCGATCAGCCGCTCTCCGGTGGCGCGCACGGCGGAGTAATACAACGGAAACGAGCCTTCGGGGCACACCGCGTTGTCGCCGGGGGTGAGCAGCGTGCGCGCGACGAGATCAATCAGCTCGCAGGACCCGGCGCCCAGCATCAGCCGGTCCATCTCCACGCCGAGCTGACCAGACAGCTTCTGGCGGAGGTAAAAACCCGCGCCGTCCGGATACCAGTTGGCATCGGCCAGCGCGCGCCGGGCGGCCTCCACGGCGAAAGGCGAAGGGCCCAGAGGGTTTTCATTCGAAGCGAGTTTGATGGCGCGGATGCCCAGCTCGCGCTCCACCTCTTCGATCGGCCGCCCCGGCTTGTACGCGTCAATCGCACGGATCCACAGCGGGACGAGATCGTCGATCGGTTTTCCGGTCATTCGCTTCCCTGCCCTTCCGGCCGATTGTGTCCGGTGCGGCGGCCTGCCGGATGCGGCGAGCGGCGTCCGCGGCGGCGGCCCGCCGGACGGGCCGGGCGCACCGGGCGCGCCGGGCGCCGGGCACCGCGAGCGCCGCGCCAGTGTGCCACGGCTGGCGCAGGGGCCTCGCGCCCCTCCCCGCCCCGGCGCACCGCGCCGGTCCGCCACTGTTTCGGCTGGCTCTCGGGGATCTGCAGCTTCCCGCCGGCCGCCAGCCGCAGCGATTTCACTTCCTCCGGCGAGAGCGCGCGCATCTCTCCCGGGGCGAGCGAGCCGAGCTCGACTCCGGCGAACGCGGTGCGCACCTGTTTTTCGACCAGGAGGCCCTGCCGCGCGAGCGACCGGCGCAGCAGGTCGCGGGGAGCGTTGCGCACAGTGGCCTCATACCACGCATTGGCGGCGTCGCGATAGAGCCGCAATGGTACGCCCGCATCGCGCGCCACCTTCTCGCGGGCCTCCTCCGGAATCCGCCCCTTCACTTTCAGCCGCCAGGTTTGCGGGATCGCCGCGGCGGCGCGCATCAGGTCGCTGGCCAGTTCGCCATCGCCGGTCAGCACGAGGAGCCCTGCGGCGTCGAAATCCAGGCGCCCCACGGGAAACAATCTTCCCGGAAATCTGCGCAGGTAGGGGCCGAGGCACGGACGGCCCTCCGGATCGTTCATCGTGGAAACCACCCGGGGAGGTTTGTGGAGCGCGTAATACTTCTGCTCCTGCTGCGCCGGAAAGCGCACGGCCCGCGGGCCCACGGTGATGTGGTCCCGCGACGCGTCCGCCCTGGTCCCCAGTTCCGTCACCACCCGCCCGTTGACGGTCACCGCGCCGGACAGGATGAGCTGCTCGGCGTGCCTGCGCGAGGCGATCCCCGCGCGCGAAATGATTTTCTGTAATCTCTCCAGCATCTGCCCGCCGTTCGACGGCCCCGGGGGTTCGGCCGTTTTTCGTCAGATCGGCTCGTCGCCCGCGGCCGGCCCCTCCGCCGCCTCCGCCGCAGCGGATGCTTCCCCCGCTGCCGCATCCGCCACCTCTCCCGGTTCGTCCGGGATGATTCCCTCGTCGCCCAGCGCCGCGCGCGCCAGGGCTTCGAATTCCTTCAGGCTCGGCAAATCCTCCACACCGGCCAGCCCAAAGCGCATCAGGAAATCCTTCGTGGTGCGGTAGAGAATCGGCCGGCCCAGCGCCTCTTTGCGCCCGGCGGTGGTGATCATTCCGCGTTCCAAAAGCGTTTTGATCACACCGGCAGCCTGCACGCCGCGAATTTCCTGGATTTCCGGCAGCGTGACCGGCTGTTTGTAGGCGATGACGGACAGCGTCTCCAGCGCCGGCATGGAGAGCCGCAGCGGCGGCTGCAGGCTCTTGATGAACCGCCGCACGGCGTCATGGTGTTGCGGCTTCGTATAGAACTTGTAGCCGCCGGCCACTTCGCGGATGCCGATGCCCCGCTCGTCGGTTTCGTAGGCCGCGATCAGCTCGCGCAGCGCCCGCCGTACGGCGTCGCGTTCGCCGTGCACGGCCGAGGCGATTTGCTGCACGGTCACCGGTTCCTCCGCGGCGTAAACGATCGCTTCGATCGCCGCGCGCAATTCGGATCCCGGGCCGGCAGGTCCGGCTGCGGCCTCGGTGAGCGCGGACGGCTCCGGCGCCCCCTGCGTGGCTTCGAATGCGCTCTCGTCAGGCATACTGGCCGTCGATCTCCGTTCCCGCGGTCGCGCCGCCTTCCGGCGCGGCGAGCAGCGTGTCGAACTGCGGCGTCTTTCGCAGGTAGATTTCCCCGAACAGCGCCTTCTGGGTGAGCTGGACGGCCTGCAACCGCACCATCTCCAGCATGGCGATGAACGCAACGATCATGGCGTGGCGCGTGGGGCAGTCTTCGAAAAACTTCGCCAGGGCCACTCCTTCCGCCTCCGCCGACAGGCGCTTGCGAAGCAGCTCGATCATCTGCGCCACGGTGAACCGGTCGTGTTGCAGCTCGATCTTGGTTTCCTGCTTTTTCCGGTCCAGGATCTGCTGGAACACCTTCACCAAATCCACCAGCGAGACCACCAGCTCGCCCTCCACCGTGTCGCCTTCATAGAGGGAGAGGTCCGGCTGCGAGAAGACGTGGGCTTCAATCTGCTGCCGCTCGTAGAGCATTTGCGCCGCGTTCTTGAATTTCTCGTGCTCCAGCAACTGGTGCACCAGCTCGCGCCGCGGGTCCTGCTCTTCGGGCGGGACGTCCGGGTCCACCGGCAGCAGCATGCGCGACTTGATGTGGATCAGCGTCGCGGCCATGTACAGGAATTCGCCGGACACGTTGATGTCCAGCTCCTCCATGTGGTGCAGCGCTTCCAGGTATTGCCCCGTGATTTTGGCGATGGGGATGTCGTGGATGTTGATTTCCTGCTTGCGGATCAGGTCCAGGAGCAGATCCAGAGGACCCTCGTAGCGGTCCAGTTGCACCAGAAAAGTGAGCGAGGATTCCGGCGCGCTCATCTCAGTATGCGGCTCCCGTTCCCGCGTTGGCGGCCGGCGCCGGCTCCGCCTGCGATGCGCCGAATACGGCCGAGCGCACGCGCGCCATGGTCTGGTGGGCCACGGTGTGCGCGCGCGCCGAGCCCTCCGTCAGGAATTCCTGGACGCGCGCGGGCTGCGCTTCGTATTCCTTCCGCCGCGCCCGCACCGGAGCAATCCATTTGATCAAGTTCTCGGCCATGGCCGCTTTGCACTCGATGCACCCGATTCCTGCGGACCGGCAGCCCTTCGCCGCCCAGTCCAGCGTCTCCGGCGGCGAAAAGAGTTTGTGCCAGTCGTATACCGGGCAGACGTCCGGATTCCCCGGATCGCTCCGCCGCTTCCGCGCCGGGTCCGTCATCATCACCTTCGTTTTCGCGCGGATGGCCTCGTCCTCTTCGTTCAGCAGGATGGCGTTCCCGTAGCTCTTGGACATCTTCCGCCCGTCCGTGCCGGGAATGCGCGGCGTCTCCGTGAGCAGCACGGAGGGTTCCGTCAGAATGTCCGGATTGGTGAAATATTTCGGGTTCTGCCGCAGCACTTCCAGGTAGCCTTCCAGGCCACGCTCGCTGCGTGCCTCTGAGAGCAGGTTCGAAAAATCCCCCTTCACTCCTCCCTCAAAATACCCGGTCGGCAGGTTCGGCACGGCGATCTGCGCCGCTTCCCACTGTTCTTTCTGGGTCAGCCCCGGCTGCAGCTTTCCGCCGTTGAAATAATTGAAGCGCCGCACGATTTCCCGCGTCAGCTCCACGTGCGACACCTGGTCCTCACCCACGGGCACCAGGTCCGCGTCGTACATCACGATGTCCGCCGACTGCAGCACGGGATAGCCCAGGAATCCGTATGTGTTCAAGTTCTTGTCTTTGATATTTTCGAGCTGCTCTTTGTATGTGGGCACGCGCTCCAGCCAGCCCAGCGGCGTCACCATGGAGAGCAGCAGGTGCAGCTCCGCGTGCTCGGGCACCTGCGACTGCACGAAGAACGTGGATTTCCCCGGGTCCAGCCCCGCGGCCAGCCAGTCCGTGGCGATTTCGATGGTGTTCTGCGCGATTTGTCCCGGCTCGGCGTAATCGGAGGTCAGCGCGTGCCAGTCCGCCACGAAATAAAAGCATTCGTACTCGTCCTGCATCTTGATCCAGTTTTTCAGAGCGCCGAAAAAATGGCCGATGTGGAGATGCCCGGTGGGGCGCATGCCGCTCAGCACCCGCTTGCGGCGCGCGCGCGCCTCGGTGGCGGCCGGTCGTCCGGCGGCCTGGGCCTTCTTCGCGCTCACGCCCTGGCCTCCGCCGTATCGCGCACGCCCGCGCCCAGCAGATCGCGCGCGATCACCGTGCGCTGGATTTCGCTGGTCCCCTCGTAGATGGTCACCACCCGCGCGTCACGGTACATGCGCTCCACGTCCATCTCCCGCGAGTAACCCATGCTTCCGTGCACCTGCACGGCCCGGTAGGCCACGCGGTTGGCCATCTCGCTGGCGTAGAGCTTGGCGCGCGAGGCCTGCGGCCCCACGCGCGCTTCGAGCGGCGAAAGCCCGCGGCTTTTCCCTTCGTCCTGCACCCATGCCGCGTGATAGGTCAGCATCCGCGCCGCTTCAATCTCCGTTTGCATGTCCGCGAGCATCCACTGAATGGCCTGGAAGTCGCCCAGTTTTTTCCCGAACGCGCGCCGCTGCTTCGCGTAGCGCACCGAGGCTTCCAGGGCACCCTGCGCGATACCCAGCGCCTGCGCGGCGATTCCCACGCGTCCGCCGTCCAGCGCTTCCAGCGCGATTTTCAGCCCCTGGCCCGTCGCTCCCAGCCGGTTGGCCGCGGGCACCTGGCAATCGTCCAGGCGGAGTTCCGCGGTCTTGGACATTTTCAGGCCCATCTTATCCTCAAAGCGCGCCACGCGGAAGCCGGGCAGATCCGGCGTCACCAGGAAGGCCGTCACGCCGCGCGAGCCCGCCGCCGGGTCCGTCTTCGCGAACACCAGATATACCGAGGCCACGCCGCCGTTCGTCACCCAGCTCTTCGTGCCCGTCAGCCGCCAGGAGCCATCCGGCGCCGCGACGGCCCGCATTTCGATACCCGCCGAATCCGATCCCGCCTGCGGCTCCGTCAGGCAGAACGCGCCCAGCCATTCGCCCGAGGCCAGTTTGCGCAGCAGACGTTCCTTTTGCTCGGTGGTGCCGTGCCGCGCGATGGGCGAGGCGCACACGGAGTTCGTCACGCTCAGCGTCACTGCAGTCGAAGCGCACACCCGCGCCACTTCTTCGAGCATCACCACATAGGTCAGCGTGTCCGCCGCGGTTCCCCCCCACTGTTCCGGCACAGTCATGCCGCAGCAGCCCAGCTCGCCCAGTTTGCGCACCTGCTCGGCGGGAAACCGCTCTTCTTTCTCGTATTGCCGCTGGATGGGACGCACCTCCGCCTCCATGAACTGGCGGATGGTGTCTTTCAGCAGCCGCTGGTCGTCAGTGAGTGAAAAATCCATCGGGGGCGCGCCGAAAATGGTAGCACACACCTCGCCGCGAACCGCTTTGTGCCCTCCAGAGCCACCTTGATAACCAACTAAGAAAATCAGTACGTCGGTACCATACCTCCTGCGCAGATAAGAACTGTAGCATCTTGCCATCGAACGGAAGCCGCGCCCGGCCGCGGCGGGAGTGGGCACGATGCGCCGACCGGTCTCCCCCTGGGTATGGATCGCGCTTTTCCCGGGACTGGCTTTTGGGGGCCTGAACCAGTCTCCCGTATTCGGGCAGCAGCGGCCTGCCGAGCCGCAGGCGAAGGCTTCGTCTGTCGGTGCGTCCCAGGCCCAAACAGCGAACGCCGACGGTGACGACGATGACACGAATTACGAACCTTCCCATCCCCTCGCCAGCCTCACTGTGTCTTTGGACCGGGCCCGCACCCCGTACGCGACTCTCTACCTCCACCTTCCCTCCGCGGCGGTCTCGAAGCCCGTTCCGGCACAGCTTCTGGGAGAAGTCCTCGGATGCAGTTTCAACGCCTCTGGAGCGCGGTATTCTTCCAATTTTGTGAGTGGAGAGTGTGCTAGCCCACTTCGTGTGTCAGGCGGAGTCGCTCCAGGCCGCTTGCAGCTCGAAAAGCTGCGCCCCTTGTTCAGGGAGAGTGGCCTTTCGGTTCTCACCGTCTCGATAGTTCCCGCGAGCGACAAAGCCTTTTCCTGTCCGCCGAATATGCAAAATAAGGGAGCGCTGGGCTGTTCGGGACTTTTCGAAGTCGGCGATGCTGCCCTTCCCAACCTCGCCTATTCGGTCGGATACACAGGCGCTCCGGGCTCGAGCATTCTGCTGATCCTGGGTTCCATCCTGCTTCTTCCTGTCGTGTTGATGCTGTGGCTGCGCCGATCCGCGGCGCGCGCCTCCACCGACGACAAGACAGGCGTCTGGTTCAGCTATGTGCGCATCCTGGGCTGGTCGCTGACTGCCACGCTGCTCATCTGGATGGGCGCTGTAGAGGCCTTCTCGCCGCTCGAATGGGCTTCCTTCTATTTGCTCAGTGGCAAGAGCCTTAGCCTGCGCAGCGCCTATTTGGCTGCGCAGATCCTCATTTGGATTCCGCCGCTCCTGAGCTGGCTCTTCTGCCTGTGGCTGGCCTATCCCATCCAAAAGAGCCTGCGCCGCACTACCCTGAGCCGCGCGGAAAGCCTTGCGCAGGGTTTGCTGATGGTGCTGGCCGCGTATCTGCCCATCATTTTCTTCTTCGAGGGCATCTTCGGAGTGATCCGCGGCGATCGCCTTGCCGCCCTCTGGTTCGCCATCGCTCTCGTCTGCCGCATCGTGTGCAGCCAGATGCTCGTGCGCATCTCCGGCATGCAGCGGCAGGCCATCACGCAGGGGCCGCTCCGCGACCGCGCCTTCGCGATGGCCAAGCAAATGGGAGTGAAGCTCGACAACCTGTACTTCATTTCCACTCAGCGGGCGCCCATGGCTAATGCCTTCGCCACCAGCGGAAACAAGGTGATTCTCACCGACTACCTTCTGGAGCGCCTGACGCGGCGCGAGGCGGACGCTGTGATC
>Ga0335081_10011036_pt1 | contig 14617 bp, 10 predicted proteins | sample Lox_Sample_35_FD_206713 | JGI IMG/M metagenome (GOLD analysis project Ga0335081, IMG submission 206713) | Soil microbial communities from Loxahatchee National Wildlife Refuge, Florida, United States - Lox_Sample_3.5 | ecosystem: Environmental > Terrestrial > Soil > Wetlands | place: USA... | reverse complement strand
TGCAGTCTGGTCTTCCCTCCCTTTATAAATGTCGCCTTGAAAGGTCAAGGTGTCCTTCGTGGAGACCCTGCTGTCGACCCGAAATCCGCCGCGAAGAAGATTCCAACCGTCCCCTCCATCGCCGCCGGTTATGCCCGGCAATTGGCTTTCGCTGAAATACTTGGAATAGATTCTGTAGTCGGTTTCTTTCCCGGCGGCGCCGCCGTATTGAACGGTTCCGAAACCTGGTTGCAGGCTGCCTGCCCCGGCTTCCACCATCGCCCCTTTGGTCTCGCTGGCCTTCTTGGTGATGATGTTGATCACCCCGTTAACGGCGTTAACGCCCCAGATCGATCCCCCGGGGCCTCGGATCACTTCAATTCTGTCGATGTCCTCCAGCGGAAGGTCCAGCACGTCCCAGTAAACTCCGCCAAAACTGGGCAAATAGATCGAGCGGCCATCCAGCAGCACCATCAGCTCGTCGGCATAGCGCTTGTTGAAACCGCGAGCGCTTATCGCCCAAGTGTTGGAATTTATTTGCGCCACATCCATTCCCGGCACCATGCGCAACAGGTCGGGAATGTTCGTTGCGCCGGAGCTCCGAATCTCTTCCTGCGTGATCACGTAGACTGCCGCCGCCGTGTCCGAAATTTTCTCCTGCGTCTTGGAAACCGAGGTGACTTCAATATTGAGTAAATCTTGGATGCTCATCGAGGATAGTTTCTCGGGCGGTGCCTGCGCGCAGCACAAACTCGCAAAATTGCCGCTCAGCAGCGCGGCCGCTAAAATCGCTCGTCGCATGGTCTCCGTCTTGGGTGGCCGGAAGTCGGGCATCGTTTGCCAGACCTGACGCTCGCAAATAGATTGGATCGCGCCGTTCGGCTGCCCGCCGCCCAGCACACCGTGACACAACCACGCACGCCATTCGCCAAACGCTGGCCAAACGCCGAATGATTCAAATGGTGTAGTGCTTGAAAATCGGGGAACTAAACTGCGGGCGGAATTCACAACAACCTTGGCACACGTGGAACTGTTCAGAATCCGAACTTAAGTGTCTCTATGAAACAATTCGGGTCGTAACTGCTTCGATGATTTCCCGCGGTCGTTCTCCTGCGCGGTTTTTGCAGAAGGGTGTTGGTTCCCGTAGTATCATGGTGCGCGTCACGGGACAAAGCGATCTGGGCGGTCGTTCGGTTAGATGGCGGGGTGCGGTTCGAATGACTTTGCCTCGTCTGGCCGCAAATTGCCTTTGACCTTCATTATCAACAACTCCGGGGTGGTGCAATTGGTAGCACATGGGCCTTTGGAGCCTAGAATCTTGGTTCGAGTCCAAGCCCCGGAGCCACTATCTTGCAGCGCCCGCCAGGGCGGCCCAGAGCTCCCCATTAACTCCGTGATTTCTATGGCGATAACTTCACAAAATGCATCGAATCCGCACATTTGTACGCAAACGAAAGCGCCGTCCCTCCCCAGAGCATTCTAATTATTTCCTTAACTCGCTGATAACAAAGCCATACCAATATGTTCTCCTTGTGGCTGCCCGGGTGCATTATCCACCTCGGGAGAAAAATCGAATGTGCAGTCCAAAACTCGAGCCGATCAGCCTGACAGTTGAAGTTTCCGGTTGGGATACGGAAGGAAGCTTTTTCGTTGAACACTCAACTCTTGACTGCACCGAGAGCGGGTCCAAAGTTCTAGCTCTGCGCCGTTCGGTGAGTGGCCGGTCGCTCCTATTTCTAAGGACCCGGTACTCGGGTTCCCTGGGCGACTCCTCTCCCGAGGCTTACCGAATCGAGAGCATCGACCCCACCGAGGGCTCTGGACTCAAGTACTTACACCTGGCGAATTTTTTGCCTCGGCGAAGTCGAGAGTGTGAGCCAAAGGACCTAACCCAGCATCTTATAGGTGTGCGCCAAGAGGTGAAATCATGAAACTGCCAGGTTCCGCCCCTCCAAAGTCTGACCGTATTTCCACGCGCGAGGAGCTTTTTCAGGTAATCGAGCTGCTTGGTGGTTTCGAAGAGTCCCAATTCGCCGAATGGGCCCAAAAAGCGGAGTTACTAGCCTGCCTGGAAACCGAGCCGGATGCGCCTTCGGAGATCCTCGAGGAATTGATTTCGAGCGAAGAACGGCTCCTCACGGAAATCGATTCATTTGACTCCTTGCTGGCCGCAAGGAAAGCCGAGAGGATAAACTGAGCCCGAACCAAAGCGAGTTCCTCTTTGGCACTGTTGAGCACCGTCCCCGTTCTATATAGGTACTCGGCCCGGCGCTCGGTTGCCTTCCCGTGCGGCCGATTTTTGCGCGAACATCCTTCGCCGCACAGCACCTAATCGCATAATCTTTCAAACCTTTAGGTTCGCTTCCTCATTCGTGAGCTTCGAACCAGCGGCCTTCGCTTCGGCACCCTTCTGTTCTGGCACTGCGTTTGCCCTTGTGTCTCCATGAATGTAGCCACCCAATCTGAAATCACCGAGCAGTCTCTCTCTCGAGATCTGATCGATATTTGCGTTGTGGATGACGACCCTTCCATGCTGGAGATGCTCAGCGAGATGCTGGCTTCCTTCGGCTATCGTTGTTTGGCAACGTCCGAGCCCGAAGAGGCGCTCAAATACGTGGGCACTGGGAAGTGCCGCATCGTTCTCTCCGACTTGAAGATGCCTGGAATGTCCGGGCTGAAATTTCTCGAGCGCGCGCTGCGCGAGGATCCCGGCGCTTACGTTCTCCTGATGACCGGCTTCTACTCCATCGAATCCGCCATCGAAGCCATCAAGCATGGAGCCTACGATTATCTGCCTAAGCCCATCGATCGGCAGCGCTTGAAGAAAACTCTTGGCGACCTTGCCGAGCAGTTCGATCGCCGCCGCAGAATTCACGTACTCGAGCAGCGCCTGGTCACCGATCTCGAATTCCACGGCATCGTCAGTCGAAGTCCGGCCATGGTGGATGTGTTTGAGATGGCGCGCAAGATCGCGCCGCATTATGTCAACGTTCTCCTGGTCGGCCCCACGGGTTCGGGAAAGGAACTCGTAGCTCACGCCATTCACCAGATCAGTCCCGTGGCCAATCAGCGGATCGCCATCTGCAACTGCTCCGCCATCGTCGATACGCTGCTCGAAAGCCAGTTATTTGGTCACGTTCGCGGGGCCTTCACCGGCGCCAACGAAACTCGCGCCGGCCTTTTTGAATATGCCAACGGGGGCACCGTATTCCTCGACGAAGTCGGCGAGACTTCTCTGGCCATGCAAGCAAAGCTCCTGCGCGTGATTCAAAACCGGGAAATTCAGCGCGTAGGCTCGCCCGAAGTTCGCCGCGTCGATGTGCGCCTGATCGCCGCAACCAACCGCGACCTTCGCGCCGAAGTGGCCGCGGGAAGATTTCGGGAGGACCTCTTCTATCGGCTGAGCACCATCCAGATCCGAATTCCCAGCCTCATTCAGCGTTTGGAAGATATTCCGGCGCTGGTCACGTTTTTCATCAAGAAATACAATGCCGCCTACGGCAAGCAGATCCAAGGCCTCACTCGCCGGGCTCAGATCATCCTTTTGCAACATGGTTGGCCGGGAAATGTCAGAGAGCTTGAAAATGTGATCTCCAGCGCGTCCCTGGTGGCCTTGAACGACTTCATCGACGTGCACGATTTGCCTGAACATTTACAAAAGCCTCTGCGTGCCGTTGGACTGGAGAAATCGTGGCGTCCTCTCCCCTTGGACGAGATTCGCAACGAGCATATCGATCGTGTGCTCGAATTGTGCGCCGGCAATCGGGTGCGCGCCGCGCAAATGCTGGGGATCGGCCGCACCAGCCTTTATCGTTACTTGAAGCGCGAAGGAAAAGTGCGCTCGGCCGCCGGCGTCCCCGCGGCCTAACGATGTGTGCTGCGGGCCAATCGCCCAACTTGGCCTCTAAAACGGCGAGAGCGATGGCCGCCTTTGGCTCCGCCCGTCTTTCACCCGCCTCATCGCTATGTTAGACTCCGTCCGCGGGGTAAAATTCCTGCCGATGCGTGGAACTTCGGGCTCTGTGCAACGAAAACCCGTGAACCCCGCCAGGCCCGGAAGGGAGCAACGGTAGCGGGACCTCTTCGTGTGCCGCGGAGTACCCGAAGTTCCTCTCATCGCTAAGGGCCACCCAGCCAAAGAACGCGTCCACGATCCGTATCTATGAACTATCAGGTGATTGCGCGAAAATGGCGCCCCCAAACATTCGCTGAGATTGTCGGGCAGCAGCACGTCACGCGAACTCTGCAGAACGCCGTTGAAAGCGGACGCGTGGCGCACGCCTATATCTTTTCCGGCGCCCGGGGAGTGGGCAAAACCACCACGGCGCGCATTTTGGCCAAAGCCCTCAATTGCGTTAAGGGTCCCACCTCTTCGCCTTGTAATGAGTGCGCTTCCTGCCGTGAGATCGCCGCGGGCAGTTCGCTGGATGTTCTCGAGATCGACGCCGCCTCCAATCGCGGCATCGATCAGGTTCGCGAGTTGCGCGACATGGTGCGTTATGCGCCCGCGGGCGGACGCTACAAAATCGTGATCCTCGATGAAGCGCACATGCTCACCGACGAAGCCTCCAATGCGCTTTTGAAGACCCTCGAAGAGCCTCCCGATAAGGTGGTTTTTGTTATGGCCACCACGCAGCCCGAGGATTTGGTCGATACCATTCGCTCTCGCTCGCAGCATTTCCACTTTCGGGCTCTTTCTTTTGCGGAAATCGCCGATGCTCTCAAGGCCATTGCGTCCAAGGAAGAACTGGACGTCGAGCCTGGCGCGATTGCCGTCATGGCGCGTACTGCGGATGGCAGCCTGCGCGACGCTCTTTCGCTGATCGAACAGGCCCGCGCATATTGCGGCGCAAAAATCAGTGAGTCGCAGATGCGGGAGTTGCTCGGCGTCGTGCAGGCGGAAATCCTGGACGAACTTGTCGCCGCCATCGAGAACCGTTCCACCGAGCGCGCCCTCAGTCTGGTGCATCGCCTCCTCGCCGAAGGCCAAAATCTGCAGCAGTTTTGCCGCGAGGCCATCTCTCATTTCCGCAACGTTCTGGTGGCCAAGGTTTGTGGAGCCGATTCGGATCTGATTGCCGCGCCTCCCGAGGAACGCCCCAGGTTGGCCCGTGCTGCGGCCGCTTTTAGCGAGGAAGACCTGACGCGCTTCTTCCAAATTTTGCTGCATACGGAAGAGGATCTGCGCCGCAAGCCCGATCCTCGGCTGCACCTGGAGATGGGGCTGCTTCGCCTGGTCAACGCGGCCCGCTTGGCGCCGCTCGAGGAAGTGCTGGCCGAACTTTCAGGCAACGCCCCCGTCAGATCCTCGGTCCCGCGACCCGCCGCGGAAGCTGCCGCGGCAGTGCGTTCGATTCCTGCTAAACCGGCCACAGCACCGCCATCGCCCGCAGCAGCGCCGCCGCCGGCCACAAACGCCTCCCCAAATAACGCAAAGCCTCCCGCCAAAGGTTCCGCTTCGCTGCCAGCAACGGCTATTACTTCTGTCGATGCCGCCGCCGGCGCAGCTGCCGCGGCTCCTGCGCGAGAAGCCGCCGCGAACCCGGATGTGTCGCCCGCAATCGCCGGCCTCGAGTCCGCGCAACTCGATGCCATCAAATCGGAGATTTTCTCCAAGGCACAGTTCGTGGGCCAATTGGTCGAAAGCGCCGCGCGCTGGGAAGTTGAGGCGGGCGAACTTCGTCTCTATTTCCCCACGGAGCACCGCGCCCTCGCCGATCTATTGCAAGCCAGAGACAATGTGGAGAAATTGCGCACCATAGCCAGCCGCGTACTCGGTCAGCCGTTGCGCGTATGTGTTAAACTGGAGGCCTCCTCGGTGCCGAGCAGTTCGGCGACGAAAGTTCGCACCGGCGAGAGTGGTCCCGAGTTGCGCGCTCGATTTGAGCAAGACCCGATCGTGCGCGCGATGCTTGAGCGGTTCGGCGGGCGGATCTCCGAAGTGAAACGCCGGGACGAAGGGTGACCCATGGAAGTCAAGGCACTGCAACAGCTGCTTTCCCAGTTTCGGCAGATGCAGGAGAATCTGCAGAAGCAGGTGGACAACGTCAGCGTCGAAGCGTCCGCTGGCGGCGGCATGGTTGTGGTCAAAATGAATGGCCAAAAGCAGATCACCGATGTGCGCATCGAGCAGGGTGTCTACGCCAGCAAGGATGCCGAGCTGTTGCAGGATCTAGTTCGCGCCGCTGTGAATGAAGCGTGCCGCCGCGTCGATGAGGAGTTGGCCACTCAAATGAAAGGTCTCGCCGGCGGGCTTCCAGGAATCGCCGGTCTAAAAATTCCCGGGTTGTTCTGACTGCCCCACGTGATACCACACTCTCTCCTAATTTGCGGATGCCGGCCGGGCTTCCCCGATGCCTGACTTTGCCGAACCGATTACTCGGCTCATCGATCAATTCAAACGCCTGCCCGGAATAGGCCAAAAAACCGCGCAGCGGCTCGCTTTTCACGTCCTTCGCTCCTCTCCTGAGGAAGCCCAGGCGCTGGCCGAGGCGATTCGCGACGCCAAGGTGAAAATCCGCGAATGCAGTCTCTGTAACAACATCACCGATACCGACCCCTGTTTTTACTGCAACAGCCCCAATCGCAATCACAGCGTGATCTGCGTCGTCGAGGAACCCCACAACATCATCGCCATCGAAAGGACCCGCCAATACAATGGGCTTTACCACGTCCTGGGCGGAGCTCTTTCGCCTTTGGAGGGAGTCGGCCCCGATCAACTAAAATTGAAGAGTCTCATCGAACGTCTCAAAGCCGGAACGGTTTCCGAGATCATCATCGCCACCAATCCCACCGCCGAAGGCGAAGCCACCGCCGTTTACATTTCGAAGCTGATCAAGCCCCTGGGTGTCCGTGTGACCCGCATTGGCGTAGGCATCCCTGTCGGTTCGGACCTGGAGTATGCCGATGAAATCACGATGCTTAAGGCTATGGAGCGGCGGCACGATCTCTGATTAATAGGAACAGGCCCACTGCTTTCCTTCCGATACGCCCCACCTTTACCACTTCGCCATCCTGGGTATTAACATCTTCGCACGCCTTCCGCCGGAGCGCTCGACCCGCTCAGGTTGCGGGTGTTACGCTTATTTGACAGTAAGGGGAGAAGCCCGTGCCGGAGTCCGTGCCGACAAACGAACCCGAAGCGCACAAGCGCCGCAGTACGCGCATTGTGCAAGCCGTCCCGCTCACGGTCACGGGAGTCGATGCTTTGGGGCGCCCTTTCCAGGAGCGCACCTCCACCCTGATTATCAATTGCCACGGTTCCCGCTACCAGTCTAAGCACTACGTTCTCAAGGGCATGTGGGTCACCTTGGAGGTTCCGCATCCGGAGCCGGGCCGCCCGCCCCGCACTGTGCGCGGCAAGGTCATGTGGATTCAGCGCCCTCGTACCGTACGCGAATTGTTCCAGGTGGGCATTGAGCTGGAAGTCTCGGGGAATTTCTGGGGCATCGCCTTTCCTCCCTCGGATTGGTTTCCGTTTCCCGAAGGCCTCACCGCGGTGCCTTCGCCCGCCCCTCCCCCGAAGCCCGCAGCCGTTCCGGCGCAGGCATCTTGGCCAACTGCGGCCGTGGCTGTCCCAGCGGAAGATGAAGATAATGTGCGCACGCTGCCGCTGCCGGTCGTCGAACAGGCAGCCGCTCTCAAGTCCTCTCTTGCGCCGCAAATCTCCCGGCTTGTCGAGGACGCCAGACAGGATCTTTTAGCGTCCCTGCGCAGGAGCGCTGCGGAGGCTGTTTCTCTCGAGGCGCGTCCTCTGATCGCCTCCCTTGAATTGCAGCTGAGGACCATTGCCGAAGGCGCCATGCATGCAGCCGCGGGTGCCGCCGCTCAAAATGCATTTCAGGCCAAGCAAGGTCAGCTCGAAGCTTTTCTCCAGGAATCCAATCGCAGCTTGGCGCAGAGCGTAGAACGCCTCACTCAGCAGTTCGCCGCCCGCCTGGAAGAACGAGAAAAAGTCCGCGATGCCGCGTTTGAGCAGCGGCTGGAAAGCCGCATTCACGACAGCGTGGAGCAATTGCAAAGGCAGGCCGCCGAAATCCGGCCCCCTGCCCCCGACCACGCCGCAATCGCCGCGCCCGCCGAAAGCAGCGCGATAGCGGCGATCCCGGGCGTCCAGGATCTGGAGCAGCAGGTGCGCTCGCAAGTGGAACAGGCACGCAGCAGCCTGGCCGAATTCGAGACCGGCATGCGCCTTTTGCGCGAACAGTCCGCCGCCGCTTTCAGCTCCGCACAATCCGATTGGGGCGCTCGCGTGGAGGCGGACCTGGCCGGAGCGGCCGCTCGCTGGAATCAGCAGGTCGAAAGCTCCATCGAATCCGCCAAGCAACAGCTCCTCGATCGTCTGGCGCAGGATACCCAGTCGAACTGGGAGCGCATCGAGCGCGAACTCTCCTCGCGCCTGGGCGAGTTAAACAAAAATTTCACCGATGCCGCCGGCGGAGCCGAGAAGAAGCTGGACGACCTGCGCGTTTCGTTACATGAGGGAAACGAACGCGCCGAGGCCTCCCTGGCTAATTTGCGCTCCCTCGAAAATCAATTGGCGCGCCAAATCGAGGATCAATCCGCCCGGCTTGCTGGCATGGCCCAGACCGCCGAGCAGGCCTTCGCCGATCGCGCCGCCGCTTTACTCGATGCCCAAAGCCAGGAGATGGCCCGTCGCGCCGAAGGCGCCATCGCCACCTGGTCGGAGCGCTTGCAGCCCGCCCTCGAGGCCACCGGCCAGCAGACCGTTACCCGCCTGGCGTCGCAGATCAAAGACGGATTGAATGCCGGCGTCGAGAATGCCGCCCAGGTCCTCGCTCGTTTGGAAAGCGCCAGCGTTACGGCCGAGGAATGGTTGCATAGCCGGGAGGAAGACCTCGCCAAGGCTTCCGAGCAAGCGGTCCACTCGGCGGGCGAGCGTATCAAGGAGTTGAGCGGCATTCTCTCGCATGATCTGCAGGAATCGGGCCGAGCCGCTGCCGACAAGTGGGTCGCCGACATTGATGCCAAGGCCACCGACACCAGTCACCGCGCATTTGAATCGCTCTTCAAGACCGCCGAGTGGTACGAGAAGAAAGTGCAAACGCAGTTGCAATCGGCGATCGATAAAGGCCTGGAGAGCGCCCTCGTCGATCTCAAGGAGAAGGCCCGCGAAATGTCCGGCGTTTTCGGCGCCGAACTCGACCACTACAGCCGCAGCTATGTGCAGCATACCCAGGGTCAGGTGGAAGAGGCCGCCCGGGAAGTGGTAGAAAAGCTTCGCAAGCAAGCGGAAGAGATGGCTGCGGCTTCCGCGGCCTCCATCGTCCAGCAAGCTCGCGAAGATTCAGACGCTGCCCTGGCCCAATTCCGCGCCCGATCCGCCGAGGTTTCCGCCCAGGTCAAAACCGAATTCGACGCCCAAGCCGCAGACGCTCGCTCCAGGAGTGAAGCGGAACGGGAGCGTCTCTCCGCCGAATTCCGCGCCGCCTTGAAGCAGCAGTCTCAGGATGAGCTGGGCAATGCGCGCAGGGACTTGGCCGCGCAGCTCGGCTCGGCGCGCGAGGAGTTGAGGGCGGAGTCTCAGATACAGCAGGAAAAACTGGCCGAGTATGCCGCCGCCTTCAACGAACAAGCCCTCGAGGACTATAAGAGAAGGCTCGAATCCGCCTCCAACTCTTGGCTGCTGACCACTGCTTCCAAGCTGAGCCAGCAATCGGAACAGCACTTGCAGGCTGTGGCCCGCTCCGCGGAGCAACGCCTCCGCGATGCTTGTAACGATGTTTTCTCCGGCGTGGGCGAAACCTTGCGCCGGCGCTTGGTAGACCTCGACCCTGCGTCCCCACCCAAGCCCGGCGAGTGATCCACGGGCGTCCTCCGCAAACCATATCCAGACAGGTTTCGCGCCGAGACTTCAGCCACCTTGGGCGGGTGAACCGGTATAATGGGCCTCTATGTCCAATCACGCCTACGCGAGCTTCTGGCTGCGGGAGCGCTCGCCCCAAGCGCTGCTCGGCCAGTTTCAGCGGTTTCTCGAAACGTTCCCGCTTTCTTCGGCTTCGCACCAATTCACAAGTTTGGTTATACGCGCGGTGAGCCCCTCGGAATCTCCCTTGGCGGAACACGATCTTCGCGGCACAATGGCGTCCGCGTCGGACGTAGTTGCCTTGGCGGCGGAACGCGATAACCCGGACTGCTCCTACGAGGTGGAAGCCTCCTGGGATATCTGGCAGCGCAACCTGGAAACGGGCGCCTGGGAAAAGGGGCCCGAGGGGGTGCTCCTGAGCTGCGCCGGTCCCGAGTACGACGAGGGCGCGGCCAAAGAATCGGGCGATCTCCTCGCCGACCTGGGCTTCGAGCATTTTTTTACCGGCCACGCCGGCATCTTGGGGGAACGCGGAGCGCGCAGTGCGCCCGCCGATCCGGTCGAGGCCGAATTCCTGTCCTGGATGACCCATGAGGAACACCTGCATGAATACTATGAGAAGACGCGCGCGAATATTCAGCTCTTCCTGAATTGGGTAAGCGAGGTGGAAAAACACGTGCCCATGGAGCGCTACCATTTGTGGTCCGAAGGAGAAGAAAACCTTGAGGCCCGGTTGGACGAAATCCTGGCGGTGCACTAGCCTCGTCCTGGCCATTGCGTTTACCGCACCGGTGTCCCCGGCGCAGCGCAATGCCGCGGCGCCTCGTGAGGATGCCCCGAAACGCGCCAACGAGACCACGCTCGCCGGGCTCCGCCCTGGACGCGATGCGCTAGCCGCCGCCTTCAAGCATTACAAGGAAAAATATGTCCTCAGCAAAACCAGCACCACCAGCAAGGAATGGCGCGACACCTGCACGGGCCATTCCTTGGCCTTGGCTATCGATCCTCGCTCCATCGTTCAGCAGGTGACCGTCTCCTTGCTCGTCCCTCACGATGGAAACTGCGATAATCGTCGCTTCGAATTTCTCAATCTTGATGATTGGATTACGGGCAAGGGGTTGCGCCTCGGCGATTCACGCAACCGCGTCGTCGAACTTTATGGCGAGCCAAACTCCAGCGAGCCGGTGGTGCGAGGGGACGCCGATTTTGAGCTGCTCGAATTTGATTTCGGCTGGGCCGGGGCGGATGTTCCCCAGGCCATGCAAGTTTATTGCGAGCGCGATTCCGGCCGCGTGGTTGAAATTGCCCTTCTTGCTGCCACCCGGCCGGGAACTAAGCGCGCTACCAATGCAACGGAGTGATGCTTCGGGATTTGTCCCCGGCTACGGCCTGATAGAAGCTTGATGGAAGCTTGATGAAAACGGAAGCGCCGATAGGTATGACAGTCTCTGCCTCGCGCCCACGGGAGCACAAATGAGCGGTGCTCCCGGTGCGGCTGTGCTTGCTGTGAATCCGCCCAAGCCGCCCGCCGCGAAATCCATTCCTGGATGGAAGCAGCTGAGCAAACTGCTTCCCTATATCGCCCGTTCCAAGGGGCAAGTCGTAATCGGCATGCTGACCCTCGCGGCTATGGGCATCGTCGGTACGCTTCAGCCGCTGGTCTTTGGCGTGATCATGGACTCGCTCTCCGGCAATGCCCAGCCTCTCGGCCGCCTTAGCGAAATGTCTCCGCGCCTGGCTCACGCGCTGATTCGGGACTATGCGCCTTCGAGCTCCCACACGCTGGTTATCTATTGCCTCATAGCGATTGCCATCGTCGCGCTCAAAGGGGTCTTCTCCTTTTGGACCCGCTGGATTCTGATCGGTCTCTCCCGCGATATCGAGTTCGATCTGCGCAACGACTTGCTCGATCGGCTCCTGCTTCTGGAGCCCGAATTTTATGTGCGTAACCGCACCGGCGAGCTCATGTCGCGTGCCACCAATGACCTGAACGCCGTGCGCATGGTTCTGGGCCCGGGAATCATGTATACCTCCCAGACCATCGTCACCATGGCGCTGGCGGTAGTTTTGATGTTCCGCCTGTCCCCATCGCTTAGCCTGTGGGTTCTCATCCCTGTACCCATCGTTGTCGTCGCCGTGCGCTATTTCGGCAGGACCATCCATTCGCTTTACGAAGTCATTCAAGCCGCCCTGGCCACCCTTTCCGCTAAAGCCCAGGAGAATCTCGCTGGCGTGCGTGTCATTCGAGCCTATGCCCAGGAAGACGCGGAGATGCGCGCCTTCGACGCGCCCAATCGCGACTACGTCACCCGCAATCTCAAGCTGATCGTTACCTGGAGCCTGTTCATGCCCGCGCTGACGGCCCTCGTGGGCATGTCCTTTGTCCTGGTGATGTGGTTCGGAGGCCGGCAGGTAATTTATGGACAGATCTCCCTGGGCGAATTAGTGGCCTTTTACGCCTTCATGGTTCAATTGATCTTCCCCATGGTCGCGCTCGGCTTCGTCACGAACATTTTTCAGCGCGGCGCCGCTTCCATGGGCCGCCTGAACTACATCCTGGATGCCAAGCCTTCCATCAACGATTCCGCCGTGCCGGCCCGTCCCAAGGAGCAAGAGGCGCCCCTGCGAGGCGATATCGAATTTCGCCATCTCGATTTCACCTATCCCACTGGCCGCGGAGTGGCGTCCGGGAAAGAAAATGGCAGGCCGGCCGGCACGCCCGTCTTGCACGACATAAGCCTGCACGTCCCTGCGGGCTCGACTTTGGCCATTGTTGGTCCCACCGGCAGCGGCAAGAGCACTCTGGCGGGGCTAGTTGCCAGGCTTTGGGAAGCGCCGCCCGGAAGCTTGCTCATCGACGGTCGACCGATTCGGGAATGGCCGCTCGCCAGCTTGCGCCGGTCCATCGGTTTCGTTCCCCAGGATACGTATCTCTTCAGCGAACCCCTTCGGGAGAACATCGCTTTCGGCATCGACGAGTGCCCCGAGGAGGCAGTCTTCAAGGCTGCCGATACCGCCAGCATCGCTTCCGAGATTGCGGGTTTCCCCATGGGATACGAGACTTTGGTCGGGGAGCGGGGAATTACGCTCTCCGGCGGCCAAAAACAGCGAACCGCCTTGGCGCGCGCTCTGGTGCGCGACCCTCGCATCCTGATTCTTGACGACGCGCTCTCCAGCGTCGATACGGATACGGAAGAGCGCATCCTCGGCGGGCTCAGGCAGCTCATGAAGCATCGAACCACCCTGTTGATCTCGCATCGTGTCTCCACGGTTCGCCACGCCGATCAGATCATTGTCCTTCGCGACGGCCGCATAGTGGAACGCGGCACGCACGAAGAACTCCTGGCCCAGGGCGGTTATTACGAAGAGCTTTACCAGAAGCAGTTGCTCGAAGAAGAGCTGGAACGAGCATGAGTGACTTCAGGGAAGAAGAAGCCTTAGGCAAAGTTTACGACTCCCACCTGGCGAAGCGGCTCCTCCGCTATCTACATCCTTACCGCGGCTGGGTCGCCATTGCCGCTTTGCTGACCTTGCCTGTGGCGCCGCTGGCGGCGGTGGGTCCCTGGCTCTTCGAGATCGCCGTGGACCGCTATATCGTTCCCTCGCTGCATCATGAGGTTCCGCAAGCGGCGGCCGTTCGCGGACTCGGCTGGGTTTCGCTGGGATACCTGGCCACGCTGGCCCTGGGCTTTGCCTTTATGTACTTCCAGGTTCGCGTCATGCAGAAGGTCGGCCAGGACACCATGTATGACTTACGCAAGGAAATCTTTGAGCACCTCCAGCGCCTGCCGATCAGCTTCTACGATCACAGTCCCGTCGGCCGCCTCGTCACTCGCGTGACCACCGACGTGGACGCCCTGAACGACCTTTTTGCCACGGGCATCGCGGCCATGGTGAATGACGCTTTTCTTCTGGTTCTCTTCGTTTTCGTCATGCTGTACATCAACTGGAAGCTTGCCCTGGCTACCTTCGCTGTAATCCCCCTGCTTTTCGTCTGCACTTGGGTCTTCCGCGACAAAGTTCGCGACGCCAACCGCCGCATTCGCACCGCCATCGCCCGCATCAACGCATTTTTGCAGGAACACATCAGCGGCATGAGCGTGGTCCAGCTGTTCAATCGCGAGCGCAAAGCCCGAGCGCAATTCGCCGAGCTCAACCGCATTCACATGGAGGCTTACAAGGACGCCATTCTGGCCTTCGCCCTCTTTTATCCTGCGGTCGAATTCATCGGCGTGGTCGCCATCATTGTCGCCTTCTGGTACGGAGGCTTGAAGTCGCTCGCCGGGCTGGTCTCTGTGGGCGTGCTCTTTGCCTTCATGCAATGGTCCCAGCGATTCTTTCAGCCCATTCAGGATCTCAGCGAAAAATTTAATATCCTGCAGTCCGCCATGGCTGCCTCCGAGCGCATTTTCAAGCTGCTCGATGAACCTCTTCCGGCCGACTTGTCCGCCGGCCGTCCTCTCCTCGAAGTGCGAGGTGAAATCGAATTTCGCAACGTATGGTTCGCCTATCATGGAGGCGCAAACCCCGCCGAAGACGACTGGATTCTCCGCGATGTCTCCTTCCGCGTGCGCCCCGGCGAGACCATGGCCATCGTCGGCCACACCGGAGCCGGCAAAACCACTACCATTCAACTCCTCCTCCGCTTCTACGATATTCAGCGCGGCCAGATTCTCCTCGACGGCACCGATATCCGCGAGTTCAGCGTCCAGGATCTCCGCCGTCAGTTTGGAATCGTGCTGCAGGATCCTTTTCTGTTTACCGGCACGCTGGAATCGAACGTCCGCTTGGGCACCGCCGGCGTAACCCGCC
>Ga0335081_10011035_pt1 | contig 14617 bp, 16 predicted proteins | sample Lox_Sample_35_FD_206713 | JGI IMG/M metagenome (GOLD analysis project Ga0335081, IMG submission 206713) | Soil microbial communities from Loxahatchee National Wildlife Refuge, Florida, United States - Lox_Sample_3.5 | ecosystem: Environmental > Terrestrial > Soil > Wetlands | place: USA... | reverse complement strand
CGACTTCTCCGTCGATTCGTACGTGCGCAGGTCGCCGTGGCAGCTGACGGACCAGGCGCCCACGGCCGTGAGGGTGCGGTTCGCGTTCCCCGAGTCGCGCTGGGTGATGGCGCAGGACTTGGGCAGGCCGGTCGAGGAACTCCTGGACGACGGCGGGGCGGTCATCGAATTCGACGTCCGCGAGCGCGGGCCGTTCCTCCGCTGGCTCCTCACCTTCCGCGATCACGTCGCCGTCCACTCGCCGGACTCCTTGGCGAACGAGCTGGCGGAATTGCGGCATCGGGTCGCCGACCTGTACGCGGGGAGGGCGTCGTGACCGAGACGGCGTCCATCCAGCTCAATCGGATCGTCTCCGTCATCGCGGAGCTCACGCGGCGCGAGGCCGCGGGCGAGCCGCCGGCGACGCTGGCCCAGATCGCGCAGGCGCACGGCACCACTCCGGAGCAGGTGCAGCGCGACGTGCGCACGCTGACGCAGGCGAGCGACGAGCCTGACGCCGAGTGGCTGCAGTCCCTTTCCATTACGCAGGAGGGCGACCGGATCTCCGTGTCGAGCCGCGGTCCCTTCCGCCGGCCGATCCGTTTCACGGGCGAGGAGATCCTGGCGCTGCAGGTGGGGCTGGCGACCGAGCCCGATGCGGCGGCGTCGCTGTCTCGCGAGCTCGCCGCCGTGGTGCGACTCGACGACCGGACCAACCGTTCCTTCCACGTGGCGCAGGCGGTCGGCGCGGGAGAGGGCGAGACCGCCGAGCTGGCGCGCCGCGCGATGGAAGAGCACCGGGTGCTCTCGATCCTCTACACGGCGGAGCAGGACCGGACCGGGACGGCGCGCGACATCGAACCTCACCAGGTGGTGCAGGCCGACGAGCACACGTACGTGGTGGCGTGGTGTCGGAGCAGCCGCGGTTGGCGGAACTTCAGGGCCGACCGCGTGATCGACGCGATGCTGGAGGGCGAGACCTTCGTTCCGCGGGCCGACTTCGAGCCGTTCTCCCAGGGCCAGTCGGTATTCCGTGCCGAGGACGAGGCGGTGGACAACGTGACGGTGCGGTTCGCGCCGGAGATCGGGCGGTGGCTGGAGGAGCGGTATCCGGACGCCCGGCGGGAGCCCGACGGCTCGGTGCTGGTCACCTACCGGGTCGCGAACCCGTCGTGGCTCGTGCGCCACGTGCTGCAGTACGGCCCGGACGCCGAGGTGGTCTCGCCGGCGGAGTACCGCGAGGCGGTGTGGCGGGCGGTGGGGCGGGGGACAGAGTAGTTGCCGCCGCACAACAGTCTAGCACTCTCGGAGTCGGAGATGGCATGAGCGATATGACGTTCAACCTATTCAATGATGTGAACTACGAGCTTTCACACTCCGCGGTTTGGGCGTGGGTGCTTCGCTGTGCGGATGATAGTGCCGCGGATGTGCATCCAGGTCCGCACAAACTGGCCCGGAGGTTTTTCGAGAGAGTCGGCGTGAGACGAACCTCCGGTCAGATAGTCGTGCGCCGGGAAGTTGTCCTGCCCGGTCTGCGAGACAGACTTGACATCGAAGTGGCTGACGCGAAGGGGCAGTTCTTAGCAGTAGAGACGAAAGTGTCGGCCATCCCAAGCGCCGAACAGGCATTACGATATCTGTCCGCGTTGGGTCCCGGCGCCCAGCTGGTCATTCTCTCGTCGGCGTTCGACCTCGACGTTCGAGCTGACCTGCCCAAACGATGCAGGTACATCGGCCTGGCGGAGATGCAAGAGCTGCTCAAGCCGAATGCTGATTCCCATCCGGTTCTGAGCGATTACTCCGCGTGGCTGGCGCACCGAAGGTCAGAGCGCGCACGACTTGCTAGGCAGGCACTGAGCGCCGAGGAGGGCGTACGCGCCGAGGCGCTTGCGACACCGGAAGGTCAATGGTCTCTCATGAGTGCAATCGGCCAGGCTGTAGGCTCGTCGGGGTCTCAGTATCGTGCCAAGAATCTCGGCGGTACGCCCTGGACACAGCTCTGCTTCTGCGACGGAGACGAGAAGGCGCATGACGCGATCTTCTATCGGATCGACCGGTCGGCCCGGGGTGACTACTTCTCCGTGAGACAGTACGAATCTGAACCATTTCCATCAGTCAGCGCGAAGCTTGCGCGACTTGAGAAGCTCCGAGCCTGGTGGGCGGATGCGTGCGCTCGGTCGAAATCGCTTGTTCCACGCCAAGCAAGATCGCGAGGGAAGAAAGAGTCCGAGATAGGTTGGTTTCTTCTGAGCGAGAACGTCCCGACCGTTCTGCTTGGAGAGTTGCCCCGTGTGCACAAGGCGTTCATCGCTCGGCTCCGAGATGCTGGCTGGCCGGTCGTAAGTTAACCACGAGAGCAACTGGGCGAATCTGGGCTGAGAGGCGCCCTGGCCGACTTGGCGGTGCTGTATAGGAGCGAGTGCGCGCGATGCTGAACGCGTACCTGCAACCTTATGTGAGCGCCCGGATGAAACGCTCAGCTGAGCCGACGTACTCCGCGGAGACGGTGCGAGGAGGGCTCCGCTGCAGGGATACCTTGCCCTGAAAGTCCCCGAAGATTTGTCGCATTGGTCGTGAGATGACCTTCAGAGGACGGCCCTTCGCATCGGCACCCGTCTCGCTAAGCAATACGGCTCTCTCGAGGAGCCGACTGGCTGATGTGCCCTTGACAAGCACGAGGCGTTCTCGCTGCCGAGTGAAAACTGCATGGTGCCTGACATGGAAGTTGGCCCGGAACAGTCGCTGCAAGTCGCCAGAAGAGAAGTCCGTCGCCAGCCCGGCGCACTCTACTGCGAAGAACCCCACTATGTAGAGCGCCGCTACCCGTTGGAAGTCCGAGCCTTCCAGTCCGGCGTAGAAGACGAGGAGATCTCCAGCCTGCAATTCGCGCAGGCCGCGTTTGGGCGGCGTGGGGTCACCATAGGTGAACGTCTCGAACTCGGGGTCGGCATGCATGGAGCGTGCTTCCATCTCTGAGCGTCGACGGGCTGGAAAGTACTGAACCAAGGGCAGGCCCCGCCGGCCCAGCGTGTTGCCATATGTCCGCAGGTCGGTGCCTGAGCGGTCTGGGATTGGTATGAATTCGAAGCCGCCGTCGGAAAAGAGCGGCCCATGGATACCCCCTGAGCCGGTATCGATCCCTACTCGGAGTAGGACGACCCGCATTCTCAGTTCACCGCGCCATTGTTCTTCCGGGCGCGGTACCGATCTGGCGAAGGCTCCGCGCGAAGCGCTAGCATTCGCAGATTGCTGACCCGCGGTTGCAGACCTTGTTTCGATCGCTTTCGCTCGGTGGCCCGAGGACCATGCTCGTCGGGTGCGCCTTCCAGAGACTTTCCTGGAGTCTCTCGAGCGCCTCGGTCACTGAGCCAGAGTGGTTGACCCTGTGCTTTCGCTTCAGCTCGTCCAACAGTTTAGCTAGTTCTGGGATCCGGTCTCGATATTCGGACGTGCCATTCTTGCCTAGGTACCTGAAGTTGGCGCTCAGGATTGTGACAGCGCTCCTGTACTCGGGAGGTTTCCCAAGGTCGTGTTCGAGCTCAGATCCACCTTCGTGATACCGGGCCCCCTCCCTTATTTCATAGACTCCGTGCGTGCGACGGTAAATCCGATCTCCTCTGCCGCCATAGCTGTCGTCAACGTAGTAAGAGCCCCTCTCCAACCGCCTAGTGACGTTAGCGATGTAGATCAGCCGCGCCCCAAGATCCCTGCCGCCGAATCCGTAGATCCAGTCCCCGACCTGAGCCATGCGCCGAATGTCGGGCTTGCAGATTGCGAGCGACAGCAGGTTCCCCGTGACGCATGGAGCGCCCCCGTTGTCGGTTGTGAGCTTGTACACGTAACGACGCGGTGGCATGCGCCCTCCGACTACATCGCGGTCAACGACCCGAGCATGGACAGACGTGGCTCAGCGACAACCTTCAGGGTTAATACTGCCATCCGCCGTGTCATATACCCGCACGATACGCCTAGGCCGTGGCCGCCGCAAATAGGCGGAGCGCAAGGGCGGGAATCGGGCAACGCGGACGGACTCCGGGTGCGTCAGCGTGCCTGCTGTACCGAGCGACGCGCAGTGACCAAGGGCGCCATTACGGTGTCCGCCGCCAAGAGGCGAGCGGAGGGATTCTGGCGTACGAAGACTCGCCTGTCACACCGGCATCCTAGATTGCCCCTCGGTGGGCGAAGTGTACCTAACCCAAGCCCCGCGCAAGTCTCGGCGGGGCTTGGGTTTCCAGGGAGCCGGAGGGGCTATGGACTGCATGATCTCGCTCAACGAACACACGGTGCTGCCCGAGTGGCGCTCGGCCATGGAGCTGGTCGCCAGGGCGCTGGGCATGCCGTTCCACCCGGTCCTCGTTCGTGGGTGGCTCGAAGGCCACCAACTCCTCGCGTGCGTCCGCCACCTGGGCGGCGAGATGCTCCCGACGCCGGCCTTCGACGGTTGGGTGCTGGAAGAGGACGAAGATGCCCGCAGGGGGAACCTCGAGAAGCTCATGCCCGACATGTACGCGGGCGAAGTGGGCATCGGCGACTTCCACGGAATCGTGGAGCTTCGCCTGGGCGGCGACCGCTTCCTGGCCCTGAGAACCGACGAGCGGCTCCTGAACTACGCCGTGAGGCCCGCACTCGTCCTCGGCGGACCGTCGCTCGAGGCCACGCTGAGCCTGGCCGGTCGCATCAAGACCGCCCAGGCCGAGATCCTGCGGATGACGAAGCGGCTCCGGGTGTACGGCAGCCACCTCGACCTCGCCGAGCGCGCGCCCGTCGCGGAGAGCGACTTGATCCTCCCGGCCGCGTTCAAGACGTCGCTCTTCGAGTACCTCGACCGCTTCTGGCGCGCCGCCACGATCTGCGCCACGCTGCGGCTCGCTCCGAGCAGAGGCGTGCTGTTCGTCGGAGCACCCGGCACCGGGAAGACGCAGACGATCCGCCACCTGATCCACCGCTATCCGGACTGCTCGTTCAGCGTCTACATGCCCCCGCCACCCGGCGGCAACGTGAAAGCTGACAGCGTCTTCGAGTTCATGCTGTCGGAGATCGCGGTGGACGGCCGCCCCGCGGTCGTCGTCATCGAGGACATCGACCGCCTGTTCGACCAGGGCGGCATGACGCCGCAGGTGTTCCTCAACGCGGTGGACGGGCTGTTTCAGTCCGACTCGCCCATCCTGTGGATCGCCACGTCGAACGACCCGAGCGAGCTGGAGGCCAACATCCTCGACCGGCCGGGCCGCTTCGACCGCATCGTCGTCTTCGAGCTGCCGGGCTCGGAGGAGCGGCTCGCGCTCCTCAAGCGGTTCTCGCCGTGGCCAGTCGATCCGGAGCTGTTGGCGGAGGTGGCGCGCGAGGCCGACGGACTCTCGGGCGCGCACATCAAGGAGCTGTGCCTGGCCGCGGCGCTCGCCTCCGCCGAAGCGCCCGAGTCGTACGGCGCCGGGCTGATGCCGGAACTCCGCCGGATCCGGGAGCAGCACGAGCGCGCTGAGCGCTACGACTTCGGCTTCGGAACGACGCGGCCCGCGGGCTTCGGACGCGGGCTCCAGGTCGCCAAGGTCGGAACCTCGGGGCGGCCGGCGGCCGGGGAGGCGTGAGATGAAATCGGCGCTGCGATACGCCATCGCCGCGGCACTCGACAGCATGCTCGAGAGCCACCCTTCGGCCGAGGAGGCGTTCGTCCCGCTCTCGGACGTCGTGCGATTCGCCGCGTTGGCCAAGGTGAACGCGCGGCTCATGTGCAGCGTGCGTCCGAGCGACGACACGCTGGCGCTTCGGCTCACGACGAGCGACCCCGCTCCGATCCTGGCGCTCCACAACCTGGGCCCCTTCGAGCACGGAGCGCTGGGCCGCCTCCTCTCCGAGCGCCGGCAGGTGGACGAGGCCACGTGGGAGTACAAGGAGTCCATCAGCCACGTCCAGGCCGTGTTCTTCGTTCGACTCGAGGCTGGAGGCCGGCACCGCGACCTGGACATCAATTGGCAGGCGTCGCTCATCCTGACGCTCGGCTGGCGCGAGGACTTCAGGCCCGACGAGGCCGCCGAGGTATTGGTACACGGCAAGGACCTGGCCAAGGCCCTCGCGGACCTGGTCGGTATCGAGGGGCGATGGTAGCTGGATGACGGGGACGTCGCGACGCCGAGCCCGGGCAAGCAAAAGGCCGGGGCGATCACCCCGGCCTTTCGACCGTCGCGGCGAACTGACCGCCGCGGAGGCCTCTCACACGCGCCGAGTATATGCTCGGCTCCGAGGGGCGCGCAAGAGCCGAAGAGTGCGGCGGTGCGGGCGGTGGGACTCGAACCCACAAGGGCTTTCGCCCAGAGGTGTGAGAGGCCTCCGCGTTTACCAGTTCCGCCACGCCCGCACCTGTTCGGCTGCAGACCCTGGCAACCCCGAAGGGCTGGACGCGTGACATCGCACGTGCCGCCGACCGCGTGGAGAGGATACGGCATCGTATTCCTCGCTTGGGATCGTTTTGTCGCAGGTCCTACTGGGACGAACGCGCGGCCCCGCTGTCACAGCCCGAGGCTATCGTCCCGCCATGACGGAAGCGGACGCGCAGGAATGGCGCGCAGGCGACATCGTCTGGATCGCGCGGCTCGAGGGCATCAGCGCCGCGGTGATCCAGTCGGTCACGCGCGACAGGCTGCTCCTCGCGATGGGGAGTACCAGCTACGCCTATGAGCTGGGCTTCTCGCTGAGCGATCCGACGCTGTGCCACAGCAGGGAAGAGGCGCTGGCGCGGGCGGAGCACTTTCGGCGATGACTGGCGCAAACCGCTCTGGCATTCCGGAGCCGGTGCGCTAAATTACCTGTTGCGCGGTGATTTCCCCGACTTGGTGGGCCGCGCACCGGAGCGATCCGGGTCGACCACCTAAGTCGCGGCCAGCGGCCCGCGACCCACGTCGAGGGCCGTTTTCAGTTGCAGGCGCCGGAAGCGAGGCTGTCACACCCCCTCGCCACAATTGAAGCGACGGCGGCCGCCGTCCCGGCCGCCGGCATGGAGAGCGCGGGTAGAGAATCGGCTCGACGACCCGCCGCCAACCGTCGCCCTGTCAGCCACGGTGGCACCGCCGACCAGGCCAGGCCTGGAGCCATGCGCGAACGGACGGAGACCGTCCAACTCGAAAGGGCACGCCCGTGAACCTCGGCAACGTCATCCGCGTCCTCGAAGTCCCGGCCACCGAACCGGCAGAGACGATCCCCGCGCACGCTCCGGCGAGCGCGCCGTCCGCGCCCGCCCGGGAGCCCGCGGCGCTCGCCCGCCAGTCGTCGGCGGAGTTGGTCCTCGTTCCCGTGCGCCGCCGGCGGAGCGAGTCGTGCGAACAGTAGTCCCGTTCTGGAAGGTGCCGAGCCCCCTGCCCAGGGAACGCTGGACGGGCGGCGAGCTGCTGGCCCTGCGCGCGTGGCGTCTCGTGCGTTGGACCGACGACGGACGCCTGCGTCTGCAGTCGCTCGCACGCAACGACGTCTGGCACGGTCCGGTCTTCGTCGCCGGCACGCCGCCCGGCCCCGGGAACCAGTCCGGCGTCTACGCTCTCAAGCCGGGCCGGCGACCGAAGAGCCTCCTCGTCAGCCGCTTCGGCGGGCCGGACGATTGGCTCGCCGGTTCCCAGACGTGGATCTGGGGCTGGGTTGCACTGTCCGGCGAGGTGGTCGAGCACGAGGCCGGCTACCGGGCCCAGCGGTCCGTGGTCCGGCGGCTGCGCCTCGGCACCCTCGCGCACCTCGCGCTCGAGACCCCCGCCGCGCTCCGCGATGCCGTCCGGGACCTCGAGGATCGCTACCAATGCGAGGTGAAGCGCGGAACGTGGGAGCCGGCCCGCGCGGCCCGCATCCGGGGCTCGCCTGGCGCGCAAGGCCTGCTCCCGACGACCCTGCTCGCGTGGCCGGGTGCGCCCGCGCGGAGCGTTTCGTACCCGGTCCCCGCGCCGGTCTGCTTCATCATGGCCGCGCCCGCCCCGCGCGCGCCCGCCCCGGTCGCGCCGCCCGCCCGCGTCTCGGTCAAGCCGCGCGACGTCGCGGCGGCGTTCGTGAAGGCCGAGCGGAAGCTCGGCAGGCGGTGGCCCCTGAAGGGCCGCGGCCACTGCCGGCGCGCGTCGCTGCTCAGCCAGTACTCGCGGGTGGTGCGCCGGGCGATCTCGTCGTGGCAGCTGTTCCACCCGCACGAGGCCACGAGGCGCGTGATCGTCTTTCCGTTCGACCTCATCGTCCGCGCGGCGAACCAGCTGCACGTGAAGCCCCGCGACCTCATCAGCAGCGAGTACTGACCGTGACCGTGTGGGTGCAGGCCGAAGACGGCGACACCGTTCCGGTCGCCATCGACCGGCGCACGTTCTTCGACTTCGTCGCGGCGCGCGGCGCCGAGAACCTGATCGGCAGCCGCGTGCGCTTCGAGCGCCGGTCCGACGGCTCCGGCGACGGAGCGTCGTTCCGCTTCGACGACGGGCGGGAGCGGGCGGCGACGCTTGACGAAAGGACACGCCCATGACCGGGCCCCAGCCGAATTTCGACCTGACGTTCCGCCCCGACTACTGGCGGCCGTCGGACCCCATTTCGCTCATCATCGCCAACGTGAAGGGCGAGGAGCGCCGGCGGATGATCGTCGACGTGCTCCGGAAGCGCCACGAGTTGACGCCCGTCGGCACCGAGCTGCCGGACGAGCTGATGCAGGACACGCTCTCGTACGACGACCGGATCGCCTGGGGCCGCCTGCATCCCACGTTCATGGGCGGCGAATACCTGCCCGACTACGGCCGCGGCGAGATCGAGATCGCCCGCATAGTGCTCGACTCGACGACCATCGACGTGACCAGCATCCGCGCCCACCGCACCCGCGACCTGCGCATCCACTACCGGGTGGTCGACGAGTACGAGGCGAAGTTCGTGCACCATCCGCGCAGCTCGAAGGCACCGCTCAACTTCGTGCAGTTGATCGGCTTCCTGGATTCGCTCCGCGACGCGACCGACGAGCCCGGGCACGAAGTGATCACGTGGTGCCGGGACGGCAACTACCGGAGCGACCCCGGCGACCCGGCGGCGTACGCGCACTTCGTCACGGTCGAGTCGGCGTTCTACCCGCAGCTCGAGGCGTACTACCGCTGGCGCAACGAGCAGTGGCTCGCGAAGGAGCGCGCCAAGATCGCGGCGGAGCCTGGAGACGATGCGGATCGGCCGGCACGGAAACGAGCCTGACATGGGCCCGAACACGGGCATTCCCCTCCAGGTCGTGGTATCCGACGAGGAGTGGACGCCGTCGCGGCGCGGCCACGCGTCCGAGGTCACCGGCCTCCCGCTCGAGGTGATCGAGGACTTCCAGGCCGGTGTGCTGCTGTTCGCGGTCCTCGCGACGACGGAGCCGTGTCGCGTTGTGTACGTCGGCTTCGAGTTGCCGGACCCGTCGTCGCCCGCGCCCCGGTACGTCGCGCGCGTAACCTTCGTCGAGGATCACAGCGACGTGACGACGCTCGCGACCTTCTGGGGCAGGGCGATGCGCAACGCCCGGCTGTTGCAGAGCGCCGTCGGCCTAGGCCGCCTGCCGCCGGAACAGCGCGAGCGGCTCGAGGTCGTCCCGCGCGAGGTCACGCCCCGTGACGCGGCATGACGGGTGATCCCCTGAGGGCCGAGGGACCTCAGTGCTGCGTGCAGCGCCCCGACGGACCGAAGTACCGCACGCCCAGCGACTTCAGATAATCCTCCAGCGGCTCCAGGCCGACCGACTGCCGGCGCACGTCCACGCATGCCTCGTTGGAGATGGGCTCGAGCACCGGCGGGCCCGGGGTGGCCGACCAGCGTGTCTGCGTGCCGTAGATCTGCGGCTGGCCCTCGCCCACCAGCACCCGGTCCTGGAGCAGCGCGCCGTCGCCGGCCCGGGCGTCGTCGTGGCTCACCGCCGCGAGCACCAGCGGCAGCACCTGCTTCTGATAGTCGAGCGGCGCGTGCTGCACCAGTACCCAGGCCGCGTGCGCCGCGTCGTCGCCCACCAGGCGCCGTCCCGGCCAGCCGTGCTCCGCGACGATGGCCTTGATCCGCTCGAGCCGCGGCGCGTCGGACGCCGCCAGCGCGCGCAGGACCGAGTCCGCCTGCGGGGAGGCCCGCCCGTACCGCACGATGACCCCGCCCACGCCCTGCCGCGCTGCCTGGTCGGAATCCGCCAGCGCCAGCAGCTCCCGCATCACGCCGGAGTCCAGCGCCGCGCGCCTCGCGTTCAGCTTCTCCTGCAGCGGCGCCCAGCGCGGATCGCCGTGCAGCACGAAGGTGTCGCTGTCGCGCGCGAAGTACCCGGGGTCGAGGTACCCCTCGTCCACCGCGCGATTCAGGTCGACGAACGCGGAGTCGGTCGCGCCCGCCTTCGCGAAGTCCGCGGCGGCCAAGGCCAGCATCAGCGGCTGGAAGCCGGATTCGCCGTACGCACGCTCGTACAGCCTCGCCGCGTCGGCGTAGCGGTGCTGCTGCTCGGCCGTATCGGCCCGCATCGCCAGCGTCATGAATCCCTGCGCCCGCGCGACGCCCGCGGCCGCCGCGAGCAGCACGACGGCCGCGCCGACGGCCCGCCGGGAACCACCGGTTCCCCTCGTCATTCGCCCTCTCGACGCGTCAGGATATGGCCTTCAAGATATCCGCCCCCATGGGATGCCGCCCGCCTCGCGTTGGTTGCCCGGCGCGGTCCGCGGGTCACGCCGTCCCCAGGTGCTTCGCGAGCAGGTCCCGCACCGTCGTCCAGCGCAGGCCGGGATAGCGGTCGTTGTCGAGCGGCTCGAGCACGGCCCGGCCGTCGAACATGTTGTGCATGTACTGCATGCCCTGCCACGCCGGGAAGATCTCGTTCTTCGCCGGCGCCACGAGCCGCGCGACCCGGATGATCGCGCCGAGCATCCCGAGGCCCCCGGCGCGAAGCAGACGGAACCGCGTGCCGGTCAGTTCGGTCATCAGCACGGCGACCTGGCGGGCGGTGACCCGATCGCCGGCGACGCGCAGGAAGCGGGGCGTCTTCGGGTCCAGCGCGGCCATCGCCGTGAAGACGGCCGTGTCGCCGATGGTCGTGAAGTCCAGGCGCTGATCGGCATTCCCCCAGTAGAGCACCCGCCGCTGCTTGAAGAGAATCAGCGGCATCTGCGCCGTGAGCAGCTCCATGAACGCGCCGTTATAAATCGTGGTCGCCGCGATGGGCGCCGCGTCCAGCCGCCGATGGAATTCCCGCCGCAGGTCGAGATTGCGGTTGCTGCCGGGCGCGAGCTTGGTGAGGTCGATCGAGTAGTCGGACGGAATGAAGCGGGGCACACCGGCCCGGACCGCGGCCTCGAGTAGCACCGACTGCGTCTCCACGATCACGTCTCGCAGCCCGTTGAGCGCCGACACCACGCAGGAGGCACCAGCGCACGCCGCCGCCACCTCGGCCACGCTGCTCACGTCGACGGTCGCGATCTCGACGCCGAGCGCGCGCAGTCCTTCCACCTTGTCCCTCGCGGTGGCCCGGCGCACGAGGGCTCGCACGCGCGCGCCCCGCTCGCGCAGCACCTTCGCGATGCGACCCCCGAGGCCGCCGGTGGCGCCCGCAAGCACGACGGTCGACCCGCTCACGCGCGCCCTGTGAGCGGGAGGCGGAACCGCCTAGCTTGGAGGAGCAGTCTTCCAGTGGAGATCGCCATGACCGGCTCGGCGCCGCAGGTCGTCGACAACCCCAACGCCTCGCGGTTCGAGCTGACCGCGGACGGGCACACCGCCGTCCTCGAGTACGTGCTGGCCGGCGCGCGGCTGCGCCTCATGCACACTGAGGTGCCTCCGGAGCTGCGAGGGCGCAAGTACGCCGAGGTCCTCGCCCGCTTCGGCCTCGAGCACGCGCGCGCCAACCATCTCAAGGTCGTGCCGTTCTGCCCGTTCGTCCGCGCGTTCCTGCAGGGCCACCCGGAATACGAGTCGGTGCTGGACGAGCGCTGGAAGGCGATGATCGAAGGAACGAAGGACTAGTACTTCGCGATCGCGTCGTCCGGATAGCAGTAGAGCCACCGCTCGCCCGGCTCGGCCGAGGCGATGACGGGATGCGACGCGGCCTTCGCGTGCTTCGACGCGTGCTTGTTGGGTGAGCTGTCACAGCAGAGGGTGACGCCGCACTCTTGGCAGGTCCGGAGGTGCACCCACTCACCTCCGATCTTCACGCACTCCTCGCACTCCCGAAACTTCGCCCGCCGCACCTTCTTCACGGCGGCGATGTGCGTGCACTTCTTCTTCTCGGTCACGTCCGCCTCGCTCCCGGTCCGGCCGCCTACGCGGCCCCGGCCGACGCCGCCGGCAGCGTCACGGTGAAGGCCGTGCGCCCCGGCCGCGACTCCACCTCGATCGTGCCGTTGTTGCTGCTCAAGAGGCGGCGCACGATGTCGAGCCCCAGGCCCGTGCCCTCGCCCACCGGCTTGGTGGTGAAGAACGGATCGAAGATCCGCGCGCGAATGGCCTCCGGGATGCCGGCCCCGTCGTCGGCGACCCGCACCTGCACGGTCCCGCCCGCGCGCTTCGCCGTCACTTCCACCCGGCCGCCCACCGCGATGGCGTCGAGCGCGTTGTCGAGCAGGTTGAGCCACACCTGGTTCAGCTCGCCGCCGTAGCCCTGCACGGGCGGCAGGTCCGGCTCCACCGCGACATTCACCGTCGCGTCTTTCTTCTTCGCCTTGCTGCGCAGCACGGTCAGCGTGTCCGCCAGCCCCTGGCCCACGTCGAGCGGCTGCGCCACGGTCTCCCGATCCATCTGCGTGAAGCCCTTCACAGCCGAGACGATGTCGTGGATGCGCGAGGCGGCGGACTCGATTTCCCGCGTGAGCGAGCGCGCGGCGCAGCCGTAGGCCACCCAGCGCAGCGCCGCGTCCAGCAGCTCGCCCTCGAGCGAGTCCGCCAGGTCGTCCAGGGCCTCGATCGTCACGGCCGTGTCGGCCAGCGGGGCCGCGACCGCGAGGTCGGCGCCGTGCGACTCCAGCCACTCGGCGATGGCGTCCACCCGGTCGGCCTCCTCGACCGGCGAGTGCGCGCCGGATTGGCGCCGCGCCAGGCACGCCTGGCGCACGGCGTCCACCGCCTCGTGCTGCGCCGGCGTCAGCCCCGCCGCGCCCAGGGCGCGGGAGGCGGACTCCGCCGCGATGAGGCCCTCCTGCAGCGACTTCGCCGAGCGGATCACCGCGGAGGCGGGGTTGTTCAGCTCGTGCGCCAGCCCCGCCGCGAGCTTGCCCAGCGACTTCATCTTCTCGTCGTGCAGGTCGCTCGTGGTGAAGGTCCGCGCGCGGTCGAGCATCACGTGCACGAGGGCCGCCAGCACGTTCGGGCACTCCCGGATCAGCTCGGGGAAGTGCTCCTTGTAGACCGTGAGGATCTCCGACTGCTCCTCGAAGATCACGTCGCCGGGGCTGGCCTTCATGCGGGAGAAAGGCAGCATCCCCGACACGTCGCCGGGAAGCCACTCCATCACCTTGTGGCGGCCCTCGCCCTTGTCCACGTAGATGGAAAGGTGGCCGCTCAGCAGCGCGTGCAGCCCCTCGATGGCCCGGTAGGTCTTCCCGACCGTGTCCCCCGTGGCCACGAACACCGAGCCCTTGGCGAACAGCCGAACGACGCCATGGGCCGCGAGCCACGCCAGCTCCGCGTCCGGCGCCGCGCCGAGCGTGCGGTGCGCCTTGAGGCGCCGCACCATCTCCTCCGGGGCGACGTCCAGCTGGACGACCTCGACGCGATCCGCAGTCACGCCGCCGCGCTCCGGGCTCATACGGTCTCCAGGTATTTGTGGACCATGCCCACGGCCGAGGAGCCCTCGCCCACGGCGGAGGCCACGCGCTTGCTCGAGCCGTGGCGCACGTCGCCCGCGGCGAAGACGCCGGGCACGCTCGTCTCGAGCAGGAACGGGTCGCGCTCCAGCTTCCACGCCGCGGGCAGCTTGCCGTCGATGCGGAGGTCCGGCCCCGTGAGGACGAAGCCGCCCGGGTCGCGCTCCACCAGCCCCGCCACCACGTCGGAGCGCGGCGTCGAGCCGATGAAGATGAACATCGCGGCCACGTCGAGGCGACGGACCTCGTGCTCCGGCCCCACGGCCACCTCCACGGCGTCCAGCCGGCCGTCGCCGTGCGCGGCCACGACCTGCGCGCCGGGCAGCACCTCGATGTTGGCCGCGTCGGTGATGCGGTCCACGAGGTACGTGGACATCCCCTCGGCGAGCGACTTGCCGCGCAGCATCACCGTGACCTTGCGCGCGTAGCGCGCGAAGCTCAGCGCCGCCTGGCCCGCGGAGTTCGCGCCGCCGACGATCAGGACGTCCTTGCCGCGGCACGCCGCGGCCTCGGTGAGCGCCGCGCCGTAGAAGACGCCGGCCCCCGTCAGCTCCTGGACGCCGGGCGCCTCGAGGCGCCGCACCTGCATCCCGCAGGCGAGCAGCAGCGCGTAGCAGCTCAGCTCGGCGCCGTCGTCCAGCTTCGCCATCCGGTAAGGACCATCCACGCGGATCCCGGCGACTTCGCGCGTGGTGAGCACCTCCGCGCCGAAGCGCCGGGCCTGCGCCGTCGCCCGCCGCGCCAGGTCCGCGCCCGACAGCCCGCTCGGGAAGCCGAGATAGTTCTCGATCGAAGCGCTCGTGCCCGCCTGCCCGCCGGTGGTCTCGCGCTCGACGATCACCGTC
>Ga0335081_10011033_pt1 | contig 14619 bp, 13 predicted proteins | sample Lox_Sample_35_FD_206713 | JGI IMG/M metagenome (GOLD analysis project Ga0335081, IMG submission 206713) | Soil microbial communities from Loxahatchee National Wildlife Refuge, Florida, United States - Lox_Sample_3.5 | ecosystem: Environmental > Terrestrial > Soil > Wetlands | place: USA... | reverse complement strand
AGGTGCTCGCTTTCGTGCAAAAGCAGCAGGAAACCTGGTTGCCGGCGCTGGAGAAAATTCAGGAGCGATGAGCTGGTACAGCTGGGTGGATTCGAACCACCGACCTCCTGATCCACAGTCAGGCGCTCTAACCAACTGAGCTACAGCTGCACGATCCGCGCGGCCACAGGCGTCGGCCGGCGAGCGCGCGGAACCTATGGGCAATGGGCCAATTTAGCAAGTTGCGGTCGGCGGGCAATCAGACAAGCAAAAGCCCGGGCGCAAACCCGGGCTTTCCCCTCAACGGCAAGTGGGGCTGACGCGACTCTACAGGGCCGTGCCGTCAGACCGGCGTCAGGCAACCTTGCTGAACGCCTTGTTCATGCCGCTCTTGATCGGCTCGGCGGTCTCGGTCGCGACCTTCTGCGCAAGCGCGCCGAGTTCCTTGGTCTGCGCGGTGAGCGCCTCGAACTGCTTGCGCGCATGCGCGCTCGACAGCTCGATGACATCCGACAGCGACTTGGCGGTGATCAGTTCGCCGGCGAAGTCGAACGCCGCGTTGGTGTTGACGCGCGTCGCCTCGATGACCTTGAGGCCGTAATCGGAGGCGCCCTTGGCAGCGGTCGAGTAGGTGGTCTCAAGCACGTCGGTCGCCTCTTCGGCGGCGGCCTTCATCTTCTCGTAGGTGTCCTTGGCCTGCGCCACACCACGCTCCGCGAACTCACGGAACGCGGCCGGCATCTCGACCTTCGGAATCTCGAACTTCGGCATTTCGAATTTCGGCATTTCGAACGCGCCCGTCACGGGCTTGCTCGTCTTGGCTTTTGGGGCTGCGGTGGTTTCGACCATGACACATGTCCTTACGGTTGGCTGTCTGCGACACGGGCCCCGACGCGAAACTTTGGTAACTGGCTTCGCCGCTTTCGTTGCGCAGCGGCCCGCGGCTTGCAATAGGCTATATAATACGGTCTTTGGTGCAATGCAATAGAAAATATTGCGCTGCACAAACAAGATGTCAAAATGTTGAAATCAATGTGGTTTTCTGTGCCGCTTGGCGTCGGCGGGAGCCACGTTCAGGTCTTCGGCTTGGTCGCGTCGATCGCAATCTTGGCGGCGGTCTGGCCAAGGTCCTGAACCTGCGCGGAAATCGCCTGCATCTGCCGGGCGAGATATTCCGATTGCAGACCCATGATCTCGGCGGGGTCCTTGGCGCGCATCAGCTTCTGAGCGAAATCGAAGGTCGCCGCCACGTTCTGCTCGGCATAGGTCATCGACTTATGGGCGATCTCGTGGGCACTGCTGCGCGCCGCCTGCGCGGTTCCCTCGAATTGTCCCATGGCCTGGTTGGCGGCTTGGAGGAAGCCATCGAAGGCCTTGCGCGCCTGCGCCACGCTCTGCTCGGCGAACGTCCGCACCTCGTTCGGAATAGCGAACTGTTCGAATGGGTCCTTGGCCATGGTCTGCTCCGGGAAGGCTTTGTTGATCCTACCTCACTTTTGCCCCGGCGAGGCAACCCACGAGAAGTGCGGCCTTACCGCGGCCGGGGCCGGGTTAAGGTTAGTCTGCCAAGGACGCCGCCCCGTCCGGCCGCGCCATGGACGCCGCGGCACGGCCGCTTTATTAAGATTTCATTAGGCAACGCGTTCCGTCGCATGACCTCTGTTGAGTCAGAGCTCGCCCTATGGCGCGATCCGCGGCTTGCGGCGCTGGCAATCAGCGCATGGGCGGCGTGGCTGTGGAGCGCCGACGCGACGCGGATCTTGTGGGCAAATGCGGCAGGTGCCGCGCTGTTCGGCGCGGCCGATGTCGCTGAATTTTTGAAGCGCCGGTTCGACGCCGACACCCCGGCGGCCGCGCAAGTCCTCCGTCTTGCCGCTACTTTGCCGCCGGCCGCCGCGCCGCGGCTCGAGCGCCTGCGCGGCTTCGGCGTTGGGGCGCTGACGTGCGAGTGCTCGCGGCTCGCCGTTGACGGTGAGGAACCTGCGGTACTGGTCGCGGCTGCCGAGCCGGCAGGACCGGCGCTGCCGCTGTCTGAACGCGTCCACCGCCTGCTCGCCGGCGTCGCGGGATCGTTTGCGATCTTCGCTGCCGATGGCGCGCTCGTTCATGCCACCGGCGCGGCGCGTGCCGAGCTTGGCGGCGCAAATTCGCTCGCCGCGCTTGGCATCGACGCCATTGCCACGAAGGTCTTGGAAACCGGCACCACGCGCGTCGCGCGCTGCGGCGAGGGTGGCGCCGAAGCGACGTTCCAGCGTCTCGGCTCCGATACCGAACACGTGCTCGTGCTGACGCTATCGTCACCGCCGCCGTCGAACGCAGCGGCGCCGTCTTCGCCGCCACCGCCGGCAACGCCACCGCAAGCTCCGCGCGTCGAAACGCTGGTCGCCGAACGGCGTCATCCGTTGCGCTTCGTCTGGCAGATGGATGCGGACGGTCGCTTCATCCTCGGCTCGGACGAATTCGTCGCTTTGGTCGGTCCGCGAACCATGGCGGCGTTCGGCCGCAAATGGAGCGAGATCGCCGCCGAGTTGAAGCTCGATCCGGACAACCAGGTCGGCCGCGCCGTCGCCGGCCACGAAACCTGGAGCGGCATCGTCGTGTCTTGGCCGGTGGACGATGGGAGCGAGCGGCTCCCGATCGAGCTGTCCGGCTTGCCGGTGTTCGACCGCGACCGCAGCTTCCGCGGCTATCGCGGCTTTGGCGTGTGTCGCGACGTTGCGCGCATCAACGAACTCGCCAAGGCGCGCCGCGAGCGACCGATCGGCTTCGTGGCGGCGCCGCTGCCGCCGACCGAGGAGGAGGGCGCGCGGCCGGTTCAGCAAGGCGTGCCGATTGTCGACGCAGCCGCTGCCCCCGAGGCCACGACGCGCGTCGAGCGTGCTGTGCCGAGTGTTGCGCCTGTGCCAAGCGCTCTACCGGCGGCGGCCAATGTGGTGCCGTTTCGTCCAAGTCCGGCACCAGAGTCGAAATCGGCGCCGACTTTAAGTCCGGTCGAGCGGAAAGCGTTTCGCGAATTGGCACAGGAGCTGACCGCGCGTCTGCGCGGCAGCCCAGACGCGTCTGTCGCGTTCGAGGGCGCCTTGGCCGAAGCGCCGCGCGCTGCGGAAAACATTGCCGAAGCCGCTTCCATCGGCACAGCGACCGGCGGCGACTCCGCGCAAACCTCAGCGCTCGCCGCCATCGATCCGGCACTGTTCGATCGCATTCCGATCGGCGTCCTGGTCTATCGCCATGACGGGCTGATCTACGCCAATCGCCACTTTCTCGAATGGACCGGCTACGACGATCTTGAGGCGCTTACCGCGGCTGGAGGCCTGAGCGCGCTGTTCGCCAGCCCCGGCGCCGGCGCATTGACCGAAAGCGGCGGCGCGCAAACGCTTTCGATCGTGACGCGCGGCGGTGATCCGATCGCCGTCGACGGCCGGCTGCTCGCCGTGCCTTGGCACGGCGCGTCCGCGCTGGCGCTCGTTCTTACCAACGGCCAGGCCGCGGAACGCCGGCGTGCCGCCGAGACCGCGCTCGCCACCGTCGAAGCCGAATTGCGCAACGCCAGGCGCGAGGCGCAAAGCGCGGCCGACGCGAAGGCCGACTTTGTCGCCAAGATCAGCCACGAGATCCGCACGCCGCTCAACGCCATGACCGGGTTTGCCGAGGTCATGATGGCCGAGCGGTTCGGCTCGATCGGCAATGAGCGCTACCGCGAATATTTGAAGGACATCCACGGCGCCGGCACCCACGTGGTCGCGCTGCTCAACGACCTGCTCGATCTTTCCAAGGTCGAGGCCGGCAAGCTCGATCTCAATTTCGGCAATGTCCGCGTCAACGAGTTGACCCAGCAATGCGTCGGCATCATGCAGCCGCAGGCAAGCCGCGCCCGCATCATTATCCGCACCTCGCTGACTCCGACGCTGCCGCAGATCGTCGCCGACGAGCGGAGCATGCGGCAGATCATGCTCAATCTGCTCTCGAACTCGATCAGGTTCACCGGACCCGGCGGCCAGGTGATCGTCTCGACCGCAGTGTCCGACGACCGCGCAGTCGTGCTGCGGGTGCGCGACACCGGCGTCGGCATGAGCGAGAAGGATATCGCGGCGGCGCTCGAGCCGTTCCGCCAGGCGGCGACCTCTGGCAGCTGGGGCTCCGGTGGCACCGGGCTTGGTCTGCCGCTGACCAAGGCGCTGGCGGAAGCCAACCGCGCGCATTTCAGCATCAAGAGCGCGCCGAATGCCGGAACGCTGGTGGAGATCGCCTTTCCGGCGAATCGCGTCGTCGCCGGCTAAAGTTCCACCGCAAAATTGCCATCCGACAGCCGTGCCGCGATGGCACCGTCGGCCGGGAATCGGATAGACTTGAAAGTGTCGGGGCTTTGCGCCGAGCTGGGCGGCAAACATGAGGCTGCGATCATGCGCGTGATCGGAACGCTCCTGGCGTCGTTGCTTTTGGCCGCCGCGCTGCTTCCCGCCGCGGCGCTGGCCGCGGATGATGTCGACCTGCTGCTCGTGCTTGCCGTCGACGTCTCGCGCAGCATCGACGCGACCAAGTTCCAGCTGCAACGCGACGGCTACGCCGCAGCCGTCGCCGATCCCCGCGTGCTCGAAGCCATTCAATCGGGGCACACCGGCCGAATCGGCTTGACGCTCGTGGAATGGTCGGGAGTCGGCGCGCAGAAGGTGGTGGTCGACTGGATGAGCATCAGTGACGCCAATTCGGCCAAGGGCTTTGGCGACCGCCTGCTCGAGGCGCCGCGCTCGTTCGCCGACCGCACCTCGATCTCCGGCGGCATCGAATTCGCCATGGCGCAGCTCGACAAGGCGCCCTATCGGGCGACGCGGCACACCATCGACGTCTCCGGCGACGGCACCAACAATGCCGGCCGCGACGTCGGTCTGGCACGCGACGCGGCGGTGGCCAAAGGCATCACCATCAACGGGCTTGTTATCCTGAGCGACAATCCGATGTCGTGGAACCCCGACCACACCAATCCGCCGGGCGGCCTCGCCAACTATTATCGCAACAACGTCATCGGCGGACCCAATGCGTTCGTCATGGTGGCCGAGAACTTCAACTCCTTCGGGCAGGCCATCATCAAAAAAATGATCGCCGAGGTCGCGCTCAACGACGCGCCAAAGCCACTGCGGGCGGCTGCCCGCTGAGCCGAGCAAGCCTCATCGCCCGCCGTTTTTTCTTTGAAAATCCGGCATTTGCGCGGCGTGGCTACCGGCGCCGGCCACGAAACCGACATAGATGGTGGGCACGTTTGCAGCGTGCCGACCGCCCGGTATATTTGCTCTGGCTTATAGCAACGTCGAAAGCGTAATCCCTTGATCGCGGCTACCGGCCTGAAACGCCTCGCCATCGCCGTTGCCGCGGTGATTGCGGCGGCGTTGCTGACCCTGGTTGCGGTGTCATTTCTGATCCCTGCGGCGACCGTGCGCGACGCGGTCGCCAAGCAAATCCAAGCCGTCACCGGGCTCGATCCCATTCTGCGCGGCGATGTCTCGGTGTCGCTGTTCCCGTCCGGAACCGCGAGCTTCCGCAACGTGCTGCTCGGCGACGATCGCACCGGCAAGCCCGCCGTGGTCGCCGACGAGCTGAAGGCGCGGCTGCGCTATTTCCCGCTGTTCGCCGGCCGCATCGAAATCGCCGACGTGACGCTGGTGCGCCCGATCATCACCGTCAATTTCGCGACCGACGGCCAAACCAACTGGGCGGGGCTCATGGAGTCGCTCGCCCACGCGCTCGCCCCCGATCCCGATCGCGTCGCCTCGTTCTCCGAGATCGGCATCAACGACGGCACCATCGTGGTGCGCGATGCCAGCAACGGCTATGTCGAGCGCTTCGACGCCGTGAACTTTCAGGTCGCCTGGCCGTCGATCTCGCGAAGCTTCGGCGCCAACGGTCGTCTGACCTGGCACGACGAGCCGGTCGAGGCGAGCTTCACGCTCACCGATTTTCTCGCGGCGCTGTCCGGCCAGCGCTCCGGCGTCAAGGTGCGGCTGACCAGCGCCCCGCTCAAGCTGGCGTTCGACGGCGCGGGGAGCGCCCAACCGACGCTGAAGGCCGAAGGCACATTGAGCGTCGACGCGCCGTCGTTGCGCGAGGCCATGCGCTGGACCGGCAAGACCAAAGTTCCGTTCGGCGGCTTCGGCCGCTTCGCCTTGCGCGCGCAGAGCACGATCACCGGAGGCGTGGTGTCGCTCGCCAACGTCAATGTCGAGCTCGATGGCAACAGCGCCGAAGGCGTGCTGACGCTCTCGACCGGCGACCGCCGCATGGTGCAGGGCACGCTTGCCGCGGAAGCGCTCGATCTCACCCCTTATGTTTCCGGCGTGCGGCTGATGACCAACAACGAGCGCGGTGGTTGGGATCAACTGCCGATCACGCTCGACGGCCTGGCCGATCTGAATCTTGACCTGCGGCTGTCGGCGGCGAGCATCAAGATCGCCAAGGCGCAATTGGGTCGTACCGCGGTCGCCGCCACCATGCGCGGCGGCAAGCTCGATCTCGCGATCGGCGAGTCGCAAGCCTTCGGCGGCGTGGTCAAAGGCGCGATCGGCCTCGCGATTGCCAACAACGGCGTCGAGGCGACGAGCCACGTGCAGTTCCTCGACGTCGATCTGGAAAGCAGCCTCAACCAGATGTTCGGCATTCAGAAACTCGCCGGCCGCGGCAACATCACGTTGAACGTCGATGGCGCCGGCGGTTCGGTTCTCGCGGTGACCAACACGCTCAACGGCACCGCAAGCCTGAACGCCCATGCCGGCGCGTTGCTCGGCGTCGACGTCGAGCAACTGTTGCGGCGCTTGGAGCGCCGGCCGCTGTCCGGCAGCGGCGATTTCCGCTCCGGACGCACGCCGTACGATCTGCTGGTGCTCAATCTCACCATCGACCGCGGCGTGGTGTCGGTCGACGACATGCATATCGACGGGCCGGCGGTACGCCTTGCGGTTGGCGGCCAGGCCTCGGTGCCGCTGCGCGATCTCGACCTCAAGGGTACCGCGACGCTGATCTCGAGCGCTAGCAGCAACCAGTTCGACCTGCCGTTCGTGGTGCAGGGCCGCTGGGACGATCCGATCATGTTGCCGGATGCGCAGAGCCTGATCCGCCGTTCCGGCGCGGCGGCGCCGCTGCTCGATTCCATCAAGGGTCGCACCGCCGGCGATGCGGTGCGCTCGGTGATCGACCAGTTGATGGCGCAGCCGCCGGCGCCGGCCGCAGCGCCTGCCGCGGCTCCGGCGCCGCCCAAATAAAACGCGGCCGCCGGCCAGCGGCGCGCTGGTGATCGTGCCGTGTGATTCGTGCTCTCCCTGTTCCGGCAGCCGGGCGAGAGCCGCGATTGACGAGTCAAAGCCGCGAGATGCGGCCGGTCGGGCGGAACTTGGTCAGCAGCGATGCGGCGATGACGGCGAGACCGACGACGCCGATCATGATGCTGCTCACCGCATTCATTTCCGGATTTACGCCGAGCCGTACCTCGGAATAGATGCGGATCGGCAGCGTCGTTGCGCTAGGCCCCGTGGTGAAGCTCGCGATCACCAGATCGTCGAGCGAGAGCGCGAAGGCAAGCATCCAGCCGGCGGCGATGGCCGGCGCGATCAGCGGCAGGGTCACGGTGCGAAACGTGGTGGCCGGCGAGGCGCCGAGATCCATTGCCGCTTCCTCGAGGGTTGCGTCGAAGGCGATCAGGCGCGTTTGTACGATCACGGCGACGAGACCCATCGCCATGGTGGTATGGGCGATGGCGATGGTCCAGAAGCCGCGATCGACGGCGGCCGCGATGAACAACAACAGCATGGCGAGGCCGGTGACGACCTCGGGCATGAGCAGCGGCGCATAGATCATCGCGGCGAACATTGCCCGGCCACGAAAGCGCGTAACGCGCGTGAGCGCCAGCGCGGCGAGCGTGCCGAGCATCGTCGCTGAGGTCGCCGCGACGAGCGCGAGGCGAATGCTGGTGGAGGCCGCTTCGAGCAGCGGCGCATCGGCGGCGAGCGCGGCGTACCAGCGCGTCGACCATCCGCCCCAGGCCGCGACCAGGCGCGACGCGTTGAACGAATAGATCACCAGGACCGCGATCGGCAGATAGAGAAACGCCAGGCCGAGGGTGACGGCGGCGAGATTGAAGGCGGAGGCCTTGCGCATCATCGGGCACGCTCCACGGCGCGCATCGTCTGGTGCAGGAAGATCGCGAGCGGCGCGACCAGGAACGCGAACAGCGCCGCGGCGACGGCCGCCGCGGCCGGCCAATCGACGTTGGCAAAGAACGCGTTCCAAATGATTTGGCCGATCATCGGCGTCTGCAGGCTGCCAAGCAGATCGGGAACGATGAATTCACCGACGGCCGGGATGAAGCACAGCAGGGCGCCGGCCAAGACCCCCGGCGCCGACAAGGGCAGCGTCACCTGCCAGAAAATCCTCCAGCGCGGGCAACCGAGATCGGCGGCGGCTTCGATCAGCCGCTCGTCGATTTTCTGCAGCGTCGCATAGAGCGGCAGCACCATGAGCGGCAGATGGGAATAGACGATGCCGATATAGATGGCGGCATCGGTGGTAAGCCAGAGCGGCGGTGTGGCGACGATGTGCAGTGTCAACAGCAACCAATTGAGCGATCCGTCGGGCCGCAGGATGCTCATCCACGCATAGGTGCGGATCAGAGGAGCGGTCCAGAGCGGCACCATGACCAAGGCGATCAGTACGGCCCGCGCGCGGCGCGGCATGCGCGTGATGCCGTAGGCGATCGGATAGCCGATGAGGAGGAGCAGCAGCGTGGCGAACGCTGCGATCTGCACGCTCTTGAGCAAAGCCACCAGATAAAGCGGATCGGAGCCGAGCAGGCGGTAGTTGTCGAGCGAGAGCCCGTCGAAGAACGTCGTGATGCCGTGCCAACCGGCGGTGAGATCGAACACCGGCGCGTAGGGCGGTTGCGCCCGTGCCGGCTGCGATAGGCTGATGCGCAGCAGCATCGCAAGCGGCAGCACAAAAAACACCAGCAGCCAGACGTAAGGGATGCGGACGGCGAGCTTCTCCGGCCAGGCCCGTCGCTGCTGTGGTGGCACCGAATTCATCGAAAGCCTTATCGCGTCAGCACGACGGCGGCTTCGGGCGCGAAGCTCACCCAGACGCGCTCGTCGCGGCCGATGGTATGGGCGGCGATGCGGCCGGCATTGGTCACCGTTGCCTTTATCGTCGTGCCGTCAGCGAGGCGGAGCTTGTAAATGGTCAGATCGCCGAGATAGCCGATGTCGATAATGATGCCGTCGGCGCAATTGTCCGGCGGCGGCGACGGCGGCTCGCGATGGATGCGCAGCTTCTCCGGCCGCACCGCGGCGAACACCGTTGCGCCGGGCACGGCGTCGATCTTGGCGGCAACGCGCAGCCGGCCGGCCGCCGTCGCTTCGACACTGAAGCCGTCGTCGCCGACGCGGCCCTCGAGCAGGTTGACCTCACCGACGAAGTCCGCGACGAAGCGCGAATTCGGTTGCTCGTAGATTTTCGCCGGCGTCGCCACCTGCATGAGCCCGCCGCGATCCATCACGCCGACGCGGTCGCCGACGATCATGGCACCGCTTTGATCTTGGGTGGCGATGACGACGGTGAGATTGAGCCGGCGCTTGAGCTCCATCAATTCGAAGCACGCCTGGTCGCGCAGCTTCCTGTCTAGCGCCGCCAGCGGCTCGTCGAGCAGCAGCACGCGGGGTCGCTTGACCAGCGTGCGCGCCAAGGCGACGCGCAGCTGCTGGTCGCCGCTGAGCTCGTGAGGCTTGCGCCGGCCGAGGCCCTCGAGCTTGACCATGGCCAGCATGTCGGCGACGCGCTCAGCGATGTCGCGTTTCGGCAGGCCGTCCTGCTTGAGGCCGAAGCCGACATTGGCCTCGACGTCGAGGTGCGGGAACAGCGCATAGCTCTGGAACATCATGTTGAGGGGACGGCGATACGGCGGCACCGCTGCAAGATCGACGCCGTCGAGCAGGACGCGGCCGGTGTCCGGATGCTCGAAGCCCGCGACCGAGCGCAAGAGCACGGTCTTGCCGCAGCCCGACGGCCCGAGCAGCGCGAAGAATTCGCCCTCATGGACGTCGAGCGAAAGCCGATCGACGGCGATGGCGGCGCCGAACCGCTTGCTCAAATCCTCGATGCGCAACAGCGGGCGCGCGTGGGCGTCGGTCCACGGCGCGATGTGGCGTGTCGTCTCCCTGGCATGCATGCGCGCACGCTAGAGCATTTCAAGCCGACTGGGAATCGAGGTCGCAGGGCGCAACGAGATCGGAGGCTATTCAACCGGTTCGGCCGCGTTGGCCGGTTCAGCGATCTCGGACGGGACGACGGGCACCACGTCTTCGGCGATCTCGGATGAGGCGACGCACTCGGCATCTTCGACGATCGGTGCATCGTCGAGGGGTTCGGACATCATCTTGCGCGGCTCGGGGCCGTAATAATCGCCGAGTTGCACCACCGGCCGCGGCTGCACCACGATCGAAACCAGGCGGTCGTAGATCGCTTTCGCCGAAACCGGCTTGACCAGATATTCGTGGACGCCGAGGCGGACCGCCTCGACCACGCGCCAGCGTTCGCCGTGGCCGCTGAGCATGATGATCGGCACGTCGGGCATCGGAAACACACCGGGCGAACGGATGATGCGCACCAGCTCGGCGCCGCTCAGAAGCGGCATTTCCCAGTCGAGGATCACCACGTCGGGCGCAATGCTGCGGATGGCGTCGAGCGCCGCAATGCCGTCATTGGCTTCGTAGATGTCCTTGATGCCGCAATTGACCAGGAGATTGCGGACCGTCTTGCGCATGTACTGGTTGTCGTCGACCACCAGGATGGTGAGCGCCTGGATCTGGTCGGCGATCTCTTTTTTCGACAGGTTCGATGTCATGACGTTGTGCATGGACGACCGCCCGCTGCGCGCTCAGATGAGCACGACCTCGCGCGGCGCATGGCGGCCGCGTGGTCGACGATCAGCACCACCAGCGCCTGAAGCTGTTTGGCGTATTGGCTCGACAGCGTTTGCATCATGATATTGCGAGTCCGCGGGCAAGCCTGAGCGTTCCCCACGGCGATCTGACCACAACCGCGTGTTTTTGCCGTGAAACCGGTCGATTAAATTTTATCGAATTCGGCCGCCGCCGGTTTTCAGCCGATTTTGCGGGCGCGGATCGGCCGTCCTTCAAGCCCGGCGTCGCGGATTTCGGAATACGGCCCGGCCGGCCGCATGGTGAACGAAGACTCAACGGACGTGTAATCGTGATAGCCGAGCCGGGCGAGCGGGCGGATTTTCACGACGTCGATCTTGCCGTCCGCCGTCAGCACGTCGTCGCGGATATGCACGCCGACCACGAGCCCGATGACGACGTGATGGACGCCGTCGAGCGTGCGCGCCGGGAGCGCCGTCGACGAATGGAATTTGCATTCCAGGTTCACCGGCGAGGCCGCGACCCGCGGCGGCTTGACCAGTCGGCACGGGATCATGTCCAGGCCGGCCAGCGCCGCCTCGTCGACCTCCGGCGGCACGAACTGCGAGGTGATGTTGACTGCCTCGCGCAGCTCGTAGGTCGCCATGTTGACCACGAACTCGCCGATATCGGTGGCATTCTTGACCGAGTCCTTGCGCCGGCCGGTTTCGGGGAAGGAATTCGCCGAGAACATCACATAGGGCGGATCGTAGGCGAGATTGTTGAACTGGCTGAACGGCGCCAGGTTGACGATGCCGTCCCGGCTGATGGTCGAAATCCAGCCGATCGGCCGCGGCACCACGATCGACTTGTATGGGTTATACGGCAGGCCGTGATTGTCTTTTTCGGGTTCGTAGAACATGCGGGGAGCCCCTTTCGTCGGCCGCATCATAGTCAAGTCGGCGCCGCCGTGCGATCCGTCATGAAGCGATGGAGCGCCGCGCGCTGCGCATCGGTGAAGCGCAGGCCGAGCTTGGTGCGGCGCCACAAGACGTCGTCGGCGGTTTGCGCCCACTCCTTGGCCATCAGGTAGCGCACTTCCACCTCGGTGAGGTCGGCGCCGAAGCAGATGCCGAGGTCGGCGGATCCTTGCACCGCCTTGAGGACCTCGTCGACCCGCGTGCCATAGGCATGCACGAGCCGACGCGCGTGATCGGCGGCGAGAAACGGCCAATGGCGCCGCGTGCGCGCGATCAGCGAGTCGATGCCGTCATAGATGAAGTCGCCGCCCGGCAGCGCGCTGCGCGCGGTCCAGGCGCGGCTGCGCGGAAAGAAATGCGAAAGCTTGCCGAGCGCGTCTTCGGCAAGCCGCCGGTAGGTCGTGATCTTGCCGCCGTAGACGGTGAGCAGCGGCGCTTCGCCGGAGCGCTCATCGAGCGTCAGCACATATTCGCGGCCGATATCTTGCGACTTTCCGGCGCCGTCGTCATAGAGCGCGCGCACGCCGGCGAACGTCCACACCACGTCGGCGGCGCCGAGCGCGGCGCGGAAATATTCGTTGACCACGCCGCAGAGGTAATCGATCTCCGCGCCGGTCGGCATCACCACGGCGGGATCGCCGGCGAATGTCTGGTCGGTCGTGCCGATCAGCGTGAAGTCGTCCTGGAATGGAATCGTGAACACGACGCGGCCGTCGGCGGCCTGCAGGATGTAGGCGCGGTCGTGATCGTAGAGCCGCCGCACCACGATGTGGCTGCCCTTGTCGAGCCGCAGCCGCGGCCTCTGCTTGAGCCGCAGCGCGGCCTCGGCGAAGCTTTCGACCCAGGCGCCGGTGGCATTGACCAGGAGGCGTGCCGTGACCACCTCGCGCCGGCCGTGGGCGTTGAGCACGAGCCGCCAGTCTTCGCCCCGCTCGCCGCGCACGCAGCGCGTGCGGGTGCGGATCGCCGCGCCGCGCTCGGCGGCGTCGACCGCATTGGCAACGACCAGGCGGGCATCGTCGGTGAAGCAGTCGGAATATTCGAAGGCGTGATGGAAGCTGCGACGTAGCGGCGCGCCGGCCGGATCGGTCACGAGATCGAGCTCGCGCGTGCCCGGCAGGATGCGGCGCCAGCCGATCCAGTCGTAGATGTAAAGCCCGATGCGCAGGAGGAGCGCCGAGCGCCGCGCCTCGTTGACCGGCAACACGAAACGCAGCGGTTTGATCAGATGCGGTGCCGCGCGCAACAGCACTTCGCGCTCCAGCAAGGCGGCGCGGACCAGCCCGAATTCGCGGTGCTCGAGGTAACGCAAGCCGCCGTGGATCAATTTCGACGACGCCGACGAGGTGGCCGAGGCGAGGTCGTTCTGCTCGATCAGCACCACGCGCAAGCCGCGGCCGGCGGCGTCGCGCGCGATGCCGGTGCCGTTGATGCCACCGCCAATGACCGCGAGATCGAAATCCGCCACCGATTCCCCCTTTGCCGCGGAGGATAGAGATTTCTCGGCCGTCCCGCTTGCGCCAAATTGAGGATCGGCGATGATGCGGGGATGGATTTCCGTGATCGCCATGTCGTCGTCAGCGGCGGCGCCGGCGCGCTCGGCACCGCAGTGGTGGCGGCGTTGCTCGAGGCCGGCGCGGTCTGTCACGTGCCGTGCTTCGACGAGGCCGAGGCGCAGCGGTTCCGGCTGCGCGACCATAAGGGCGTCAGACTGACGGTTGCCGGCAGTCTCGCCGACGAGGCTCCGGTCGCGCGCGTCTACCAAGGCATCGCGCCGCTGTGGGCCTCGATCCACATCGCCGGCGGGTTCGCCGCGGCGCCGCTCGCCGAGACAAGCCTCGCGACCTTGCGGCAGCAGCTCGACATGAATTTCGTAAGTTGCGCGCTGTGCTGCCGCGCCGCGGTCAAGGCCATGCGCGGCGGCGGCCGCATCGTCAATGTCGCGGCGCGCCCGGGATTGGAGTGGCGCACGGGCGCCGGCATGGTTGTCTACACGGCGAGCAAGGCGGCGGTCGCGGCACTCACCGTTGCGCTTGCCGAAGAGGTCGCCAAGGACGGCATTTTGGTCAACGCCGTAGCGCCTTCGATCATGGACACCCAAGCCAACCGCGCGGCGATGCCGAAGGTCGATTACGCGCTGTGGCCGAAGGTCGAAGAGGTGGCGGCGACCATCATGTTTCTCGCTTCGCCCGACAACCGCGTCACCCGCGGCGGCATCGTGCCGGTGTACGGAAAATCCTAATAGCCCGGCCATAATCCCGGCGTCGCCAGTTCGACCAGATGGCCGTCTGGATCGCGGAAATAAATGCTCTCGCCGCCGCGCGGCCATTTGGTGCGGCCCTCGATCGCGATATCGGCCGCGGCAAGCTGCGTCTCCCAGGCGGCAAGCTCGTCGGCGGCAATCGAGAACGCGATGTGCACCGGCCCGCTGCCGTCGTGCGGCGGGATCGTGCCGCCCGGCATGCGCACGGTCTCGAGCGAATGGCCCCGCAGGAACAGCAGCAGCAAACCGCGCGCGCCGACGTCATAGGCGCACAGCCGCGGATCGCGATAGACGCTGTTGAGCCCGAGCACCTGCTCGTAAAAAGAACAGGCATGCTCGAATGTTTCGACGTAGAGAACCGTTTCGAGAACGCCGCGCAGGCTCGGCACGGCTTTTACCCCGACGCCGGCACGACCTCGCGCACCGGCGCCGTGACGAGCCGCGTCACCGCGCTCGCGGCGACCACCGCGTGTTGCTGCGCGTAGGCCTCGTGGTTGCGCTC
>Ga0335081_10011032_pt1 | contig 14620 bp, 13 predicted proteins | sample Lox_Sample_35_FD_206713 | JGI IMG/M metagenome (GOLD analysis project Ga0335081, IMG submission 206713) | Soil microbial communities from Loxahatchee National Wildlife Refuge, Florida, United States - Lox_Sample_3.5 | ecosystem: Environmental > Terrestrial > Soil > Wetlands | place: USA... | reverse complement strand
CGGTAGTCGATCGATCCTGGCACTATCTTTGGCCCAAATGCTTCCGCGTTCTCGATCTGGATTCTTCGCCCAAGCGGGTTCTGCCCAGCCCAATATTCGCGTACTAGCTCCTCGCTCACAATCACAGAGGCCGAACCGTTGCTTTCATCGCCGCTGCGAAAGCCTCGGCCCTGCATAATCGGGATAGCAGTAGTGTCGAAGTACTCTTTGCCGACCGTGTATTTCAGAGCATCGTGAACTGTCTGCGAATTATCTGTTCCAGAGGTGGGCTCCGAGAAGCGAAGTCCGGTGATGCCCAGAGAAACCGGTACGCTTTCCGTGAGAGTAGCTGAGCTCACGGTTGGGAGTGTTTTAACGCGCTCCAGCACCTTACGAAGAAATTCTGCGGCTTGATCTCCAGAGTAACCGTCGCGTATCGGGTCGAGCGAAATCAGATATAAACCTCGAGGACTAAAGCCAGCCTGAATCCCTAGCGACGTCTGGATGCCGAGCGAGAGTAATCCGAGAATCACAAGCAGAGTCAATGACCCGGCCACCTGAGCAACCATCAGCCCGTTCCGCATGGTCAGACGCCGGAAACGAGGCAGCAAAACTGTCCCCCCTTCCTTCAATGCTGGCGCAAGATTTTCTTTGGTAATTCGGATTGCGGGCATGAGCCCGAATCCGAACCCGGCAAGAGTGGTGATTCCAAGAGTAAGCAACAGCACTCTCCAGTCAGGTCGCAGGTCGTAACTGACCGGGATAGGAAACGGCATTCTGAGGTGTGAGCTTATGTCCATTAGCCAGACCGACATCCCGAAACCGAGCGCGCCCGCCCCAGCCGCAATAAGCATGCTCTCGGTTCCCAATAAGCGGAGAATACGGCCTCGCCCTGCGCCGAGAGCAAGCCGGACGGCAATTTCCCTACGTCGCCGGGTACTACGTGCGAGCACCATGTTGGCCACATTGGCACAAGCGATCAGCATGACCAGACCCGCCATAATTACAAAAAAGGACGTAAAGAAAGGAAGATCCTGTTTGCGAAGCGGGAGAAGCTTGCCTCCTTCAGACAATGTCACGTGCCGTGCTTTGTCCAGATTCGAAGGCATACCATTATCTTGTTCAAGTTGCTTAGCGACCGCGTCCAGTTCAGATTCTGCATGCTCGCTATTAGTGCCAGGTTTCAATCGTCCGATCGCGTGAAACAAGGCTAGATCGTGACGCTTCAGGGCATCATTTTCCAACTCGGGAGCCAATTGGCTATCCACCGTGACCGGCATCCATATGTCAGCGACATAGAGCGCAGGAGATGCGCCAAGAAAATTTCGGGGCCCAATTCCGACAACTGTACAAGGGCGTCCGTTCACCTGAAGCGTTCTGCCGACCACATCCGAACGTCCTAGCTGTTCTTCCCAGAACCGGTAGCTGAGGACAACTTCCGGCGCAGTCCCGGCTTCCTCTTCTGCTGCTCCAAAGAGACGTCCCATAGAAGGAGCAACACCCAGTGTTGAAAAGTAAGAACCACTGACAAGATGCCCCCAAACTCGCTCTTTGTGACCGGCAAACGAGAGCGTAAAGGGCACCGGAGCAATGTAAGCTGCGGCTGCAACAAACACATCACTCCGTTCGCGGTAGCGCTTGAACTCCGGATAAGTGACTGGCAACTCCAGCGCCACCAGTTCATCGGGCTTTGACACCACCGGCAAGTTACGCAACACGATGCCATTCATTTCGCTGAATGCGCAGGCCGCAATACAGATCCCCATGCTTAACGACAGGAGCGCAACCACCGTGTAGCCGGGAGACGCCACGAGAGCTCGTACGGATCGAGTGATGTCTCGTCCAAAATCAGCCAAGTATCTTTTCGATTTCAGCATGATCGAATTCCTTTGGGCATCGGGCGCAATCACCTGAATTAGTGTCAGAATTTTAGTTCCTTAGGATCGTTCGGAATAGACCAACGTTTGAGCGGAACCAGGAAAGAGCGGGAGGTTCCCTGTGTTTCTCCCGAAGGTGCGCTGGTAATCGGGCAGGGCCAGGCGTGTAGTTTTGCCATTTCCACCTTCCTCCCCGACTCTTCCCGGCCACCGCTCTTGCAGTTCCAAATTGTTCTTGCCTATTTGCCGCAAGAATAACGGTTTTTCTCCTCTGTCCCGCGCTATAATTCTCAGCTTTCATCGACTGCCTGTTCATTCTGGACCAACTATGAATGCTTATCCTTCGCTGCCACAGAACGCGCGCCATTCCTTTCGCTTGTCACCGCTGACTCTTACTGTCTTCCTATTTGCGCTGCTGCTTTGCCCCGGCCCCGCGCACGCCCAGGTCAAGGCCAAAGTGACCGTCGATCCTTCGCAGCAGAAGGCTGTTCTCTACACGACATCGATCGGCGTGGCCGCCGACCGATGGGATCTCCACGCCTTTGATGCCGCCACCATGCAGTTGCTGCACGATGCCGGAGTCACCAACATGCGATTCCCGGGAAATGGCGGCGTTGAAGCCCTGTATCACTGGTCCACGGGTGCCATCACGAATCCCTATAACAACGACCGTGCCCCGGCATTTCCCCCCGAGAAACAGTTCCCCGCCACGGTCCCAGTCATCGACACACTCGGATCAGCGGTGGTCTCGGTCAACTACGGCAGCAATCTTGATGGCAGCGGCGGTGGAGAGCCCGCGGAGGCTGCAGCGTGGGTCGCCTACGCGAACGGCAGTCCCACGAACAATCAAGCGATCGGCAAGGATTCCAAAGGCAACGACTGGAAAACGGTCGGATTCTGGGCGACGATCCGCGCCAGCAAGCCGCTCCCCACCGATGATGGCTACAACCATCTGCGCATCAATCATCCGGCGGCCATCGGCATTCCGCTCTGGACCATCGGAAACGAGCCCTGGGGAAACGGATATTACGGACAAGCGCGCACTGTGGGGTCCGATGCCGACAATCAAGGCAAGTACGGCCAGAGCCCTGCGCCCGAACCCGATCTGCATGCCGGAAAAGTCAACGACTCCAAGGACTGGGGCCGCAATCAGCACAATGCCAAGGTGAGTCCAGCAGCGTATGGCGCGGCTGTGGTCGAGTTCGCGAAGGCGATGAAAGCGGTGGATTCGACGATTATGATCGGCGCATTCGTGATGCCGCCGCCGGACGCAGCCGATTCGAATCAGCTCGGCAAGAACTGGAATGCCGATGTGCTCAAGGCCGCTTGCGGCAGCATGGATTTCGCCGCGGCCTCTCTTTGGGAAGGAAAGCCAGCGCCTCCCAACTACGCCGATATCCTCGACGAGAAGGACCTGCTCATGGTCGCGCGCGATCCTCTGGACAATCAGAGATTCTTTCCCGGCCAGAATGCCATGGAGCACGACTTCACCCGCCTGGGTCGCGACCTCATCGAGAAATACAAGAAGTTTTGTCCGAATGGAAAATCGCCACAGTTGGCTTTCACCAGCGTGGGCATCGCTCCGTGGATGCCGCCGCAGAACCCTGCCTCAACCGCGCTGTACGCTGCCGACACAATTACTACACTGCTGGAACGCGGAGCTTTCACCGTGGAGTGGGGGCCGATTCACGCGCTCAGCCCTAACTTCCTCGACGACAAGAATCAGCCTCAACCGCCCTACTACGGAATCAAACTCCTGCACCAGGCGGCGACCCCGGGAGACACGTTCATCGGCGCTCATTCCGATCTCGATACCCTGGCCGTTCACGCGTTCAAGAAACGCGACGGCGGCTTGAGCCTGATGCTGATCAACAAAGATATTTCGCGCTCGGCGGCCGCGACGGTTTCGGTGACGGGCTGGGCCTTCGCCAACAAAGGTACGCGCTACGACTACGGGAAACTGACGCTCGATGCGGGCAAAACGATCACCGACGCTCCGATTGAAGGCCTCGGTTCCACGTTCACGGTGGAAGTGCCGCGCTACGGAATTACCGTGATCGTCGTGCCTAAATCGTAGCGAACGATTGACAGAAAAACTAAAGGGGCGGATTCTCCCGCCCCTTTTCAGTTCATTCCAGGTGGTTACACGCTGAGGTCTTTGATGTGTGTCGCGATGTACCACTTGTTTCCGAAATCATCCGTGACTGCCGCCGTTCGGTCTCCGTACGACTGATCCGCTGGCTCCTGGAAAGATTTCGCTCCCGCCGCCAGTGCCCTGCGGTAGACCGATTCCATGTCGGGCACGTACAGATAGAACATAGTCGGCATGGGCTCGTACTTGCCGTGCGCCTCGCCCATCTCGAGTATGGAGTCACCAACGCGAATCACCGCGTGATGAACCACCCCGTCCGGAGAGGCATACTTGGCGACTTCCTGGGCTCCAAAAGCCCGCTTCAGGAAGCTGATCAACGGCTCGGCCCGCCGCGGATGCAGATACGGATTCACGTTCTGCAAGCCCTTCGGCACGTAGCTGTCGCCTTGTCCTGTAGCGATGTACCAGAAGTTCCCGGCGGCGTCTCTGATCGTCCCTGACCTCTCGCCGTACTCCTGCTCTCGCACCGGATCGACAAGAGTGGCTCCGGCCGCGACCGCACGTTCGCACACTGCATCAGCATCCTTGACGTAGACGTGCAGCGCAGCAGTCTGCTTTGTTCCGGTGAATTTCTTTTCTGGAACGCCCCCGCCCATCATCACCATCGAATCGCCGATGCGCACTTCACCATGCACGCCATTCGGCGCAAATATCCGCAGCATCTCTTCCGCACCAAGAACTTCCTTTGCGAAATCGAGCAGGGCCGGGCCATTCTCCGCCACAAGGTAAGGCGTCACCATGCGGAAGCCTTGCGGAACTGGATCGACTTTCGGGCCTTTCGGCATCTTCCCGCCCTCGGGTCCGTGGCTCAGACCTTGCATCCGACGATGCATCTCGTCGACGGACATGTGCTCCTTCACCTGCGAGAAGCTCCAGGTATAGCCGAACGGATCCTTCAGCAGCGCATCGCGGCTCCCGTAGAACTGGTCCTGCGGTGGCCGTACCAGCGTCATGCCTTCGGCGACAGCGTGGTCGGTATAGGCGTCCACGTCTGGCACGCGAACGGAAATCCACACGGGCGAATTCCCCAGGGTCTCAATGCTGAAGCGGCCTCCCTCGGGCCATTCGCCGGTCACATGCAGGGTGGAGTCGCCGATCATGATCTCGGCATGCGGGATGGATCCGCCTACTTCAAAACGGAACGTCTCTTTGGCGCCCAAAGCGCGCGTATAAAACTCAATGGCTTTCCCGGGATCCAGGAATGCCAGTCTGGGGGTCGCCGTCGCTTGGACGGCTGCTGCTACGGGCTCGGCTATGGTGGCCATATTCTTCTTGCCTCCTAATTCGGATTTCAATCGTGCCTTGAATTTCGCACTCGGCAGATTGCGCAAGTCCGCCGCGATGCGCACTAATGGCTCGATTTCCATCCCCGCTTTGCCCACCCGGCCATCGTTGCGCAACAGCATCGCATCGACCGCCTGGTTCAACTGCTCAATCTTTTTCTGACCGCCACTCCCGGGTTGTAGAGAGCGCTTAGGCATTCGCACCCTCCATTCGTGCGCGCAACGTAGTCAGCGCGCGAAACTGTAATTGCTTTACCGCCCCTTCAGTCTTCCGGATATGCTTCGCCACTTCCTTGATGCTTTTCTGCTCTACGAACCGGAGCACTACGACCCGCTGCTGCTCCGCCGGAAGCCCCTCCACTAACCGGAACAGCGTAGCCCGCCTCTCCACGTCTTCGATCTCTGCTGGACCCACCTGCGCAGCCGCAACCTGCTCCTCATCCGTAACTTCCCGGCCGGACTTCTGCCATCGATCTGAAATCAGGTTCGCTGCGATCCGGTACAGCCACGCCGCAAATGGAATCCCGCGCCACTCAAAACGCTTGAGGTTTGCCAAGGCGTGATGGAAAACCTCTGCCGTCAGATCCTCGGTCTCGGAGCGGTCCTGTACCCTGCGCGCGACGTACGCGTACACCCGCTCGAAGTTGAGCTCATAGAGCTCCGCGAAGCGCGCAGGATCCTTCTGCGCCGCCTCGATCAGAAGCCGCTCGTCCGCTTCTCTTTTCAGAGCCTTCAACAGAATCTCCGCGGTTTGGCCGTACAGAAGGGTAAACCGGATTGCCGGGAAAAAGGTTACGGAGAGCACAAATCTTTAAAAGAGCAGCACCTCCGCCCCCGTTCCTGCATCAAAATCTTGATCCTCTAACGAAGGGCCTCATCTGGGATCTTCTTTTCCGAAATCACACACGGAGGTGCGACTTGGAAGCAATTACTGGAGTCTTCAACGCTCAGGCAGACGCTGAAACGGCCGTCAAACACCTGCAAGAATCTGGAGTCCCTCACGATCGGATTACCATCCTCAGCCCCGGCAACAACCACAAGATTGCCTCCGAAATGCAGTCGGTCCCCAAGGACGCTTCGGAACAACCTGGCATGGGGGGAGCACTGGGTGCCCTTATGGGCGGTGGTGTCGGAATTACGGGAGGCGCGATCCTGATGGCGCTTGTCCCAGGAGTCGGGCCTGTCACGGCATTTGGGCTCCTGGGAGCGGCGATCCTGGGCGCTGCTGGCGCCACCATCGGCGCAACTACCGGAAACAAGATGGAGCAGGCACTATCGCAGGGAATTCCGGAAGATGAAATCTATGTGTATGAAGACGCCCTGCGTAAGGGGCGTAGCGTTGTCATCGCGCTGGCGGACGGTTCGGAAACCGAAGGAAGGATTCGCGAGGCCTTTGCGCGTGACGGGGCAGAGTCTGTTGATGCCGCGCGCGAGCAATGGTGGATCGGCCTTCGCAGCGCCGAAGAGAGCCGCTATCCCAAATCGACGCGGTCATTCTCGGACGACGAGAAGTTCTTCCGCCTCGGCTTTCAGGCCGCCATGCATGCCCGGACACGCTGCCTGGAATTCGATCAGGTATCCGCTGAGATGGATGCTGTGTTGGAAGATGTCAAGCGCGAGCATCCCGGAGAGAATGTCGAGGAGCCGTTCGTGCGCGGCTACCAGCGCGGACGCGAACACTATCAGCAACTTTGCGACGAAATGACGAAAGCGGCCTAAGCGGATTGCAGAGGAGTCGTTGAGACCCGACTGGTTTAATCGCGGTAGTACAACGACTCCATTTCTTTTTGCACCCGCGCCGAGAGAGCTTCCATATCGCGGAGCGTCAAACCTTCAGTCGAGATCGGTTCCCCAAAGCGCATCTCCAGCGGCCGGCACTTGATGTGGTAGGTGTTCATGGGGAGCAATTCGTAGGTCCCGACCAGAGCGAGCGGTACGATGTCCACCTGCGCCTTGATCGCGAGAAAAAACGCGCCAGACAAGAATGGCTTGATGTCGCCGTCCGGAGTGCGTCCGCCTTCGGGAAAGATTACGAGCGGCAATCCATGCTTCAACCCCTTCAGGCCCGCCCGAATGCTGCTGATCGAGCGGGATGGATTCTGCTGATCGATGCAGATTTGCCCCGACTGCTTCAGGTGCCACCCGACAACCGGATACGCCAATAACTCTTTCTTGAAGGCAATCTTGAAATGAAAGGGCAGGTAGACATACAGCAGAGGAATGTCGAGCGCCGACGCGTGATTTACGGCATAGACATGCGGCTTGGAAGTGTCGATCTTCTCGAAGCCCGTGACCTTGACCGGCGAGAACAGAGTCTTCACGATCAGCCATGACCAGGCACGCGCAAACCCGTGCATGACGCTGCCGTCGCGGTCGAAGAATCCCGCGATCAGGCCAAGCGGTCCCAAGATCAGTGTGTAAAGCCAGATCAGCGGATCGAGAATGAGATAGGACCGTAATCGGCTCGGCCAGCCGTAAGTCTTACCCGTCAGCTCGTGCGGACGTCGGCGCGGCGCTGCGATCGGCACCCTTTGCGGCTGGCTGACCTCGCCGCTTTCCACCTGATCGACTGACGAATTCAACTCCCGCACATCCTCCATTGTAGGAGAAAAACACTCGTAAAACTCACGCCCGCAGGTTCAGAGCGAGCATTGCTTCGCCCACAAGATAAATTGATCCAGTCACGACGATGGTTTTGCCGCCGGCGAGTTCCCGTGCGCGTTCCAGGGCGTCCTTTACTTCGGGTACCAATTCCATGTCGGCGCTCATTCGGCTCGCCGCCTGTCGGATTTCGCCGGGCGTGGCCGACCGCGGATTCTCGGGCTGCGTCACGACCACCCGTTCGGCAATCGGAAACAGAATTTCCGTCATCTCCGAGATTGCCTTATCGCGCATCGCGCCAAAAACAAAAATCAGCGGACGGTCGCCATAACGCTCTGAAAGGGCGGAGCGTAAGGCCCATGCTCCTGCCGGATTGTGCGCCACATCGAATACAATTTCGGGCCAGGCGCTCTTCGATGGAATCACCTGGAACCGTCCCGGCCACCGAGTCTCCCGGATACCTTTTTCGATGCTCGCAGGAGTGATCCTGATGAACCCTTTCTTCATTGTTTCTTCAGCAGCGGCGACCGCCAAGGCGGTATTCCGCAATTGATGCCGCCCAACCAGAGGACTCTCCACCAGAATCTCTTTCCCCATGACTTGCAGAGGATAGCGGTACAAAGCGGTCTGAGTACCAGGTACTGAGTACTGAGTACTGGCAGGTGACACCGGCGGCACATACTGCACCGCGCTGACGCCTACTCCCTCGAGGTTGAGAATCGCGTTTCCGATTACGTCATTCGCTTCGGGCTGCTGAGGCAGAGTTACAACCACACCGCCGCGCCGGATGATTCCCGCCTTTTCGCGGGCAATCTCGCCAACCGTATTTCCCAGAAACTTCTGATGATCAAGGGAGATATCTGTAATGACGCTGACTAAAGGCTCGACCACATTGGTCGCATCCAGCCGTCCGCCCATCCCGACTTCCAAAACCGCAATGTCTACCTTCTCCCGGGCAAAGTAAGAAAACGCGATGGCCGTCATCATCTCGAAAAAGCTGGGATGCCAGGGCAAATCCCCGCTCGCCACGAGCCTTTCCGCAATCGCGTCCACCTCGCCATGGATCGTGGCGAATGTATCGTCGCTGATCTCTGCACCGCTGATCCGGATACGTTCATTGATGCGAACCAGGTGCGGAGAGGTATATAACCCGGTCTTTAGCCCCGATGCGTGAAAAATGCAACCCAACATCGCTGCAGTCGAACCCTTGCCGTTCGTCCCCGCAATCAGGACGCTGGGAAACTTCCGCTCGGGATGGCCCATAGCCCGAAGCAGAACTCGCATGTGCGCCAGGTCAAACTTGTGCGAGGGCGTCTGCGCCAGTTCGTGGCCCAACGCAAACATGCTCGCTACCGCGGTTTCATAGGACATGCGTAGCTTTCAGCTGTCAGCAATCAGCCTGGAGTAATCAGATTAACAGCAGATAACTGACGTAGAACTCGATTGGAGCCTGCGGAAGAGAATGTCTGACTGAGAGCTGAGAGCTGAGAGCTGACGGCTGACAGCTGCCGTCAGGCCGCCATGAACGCCAAGGCCCGATCGATATAGGGTTTCAGCTGCTTGCGCGTCACGACGGCATCCAGCATGCCATGCTGCAGCAGGAACTCGCTGCGCTGGAAGCCGGGCGGCAGTTTCTGCCGGATCGTCTGCTCAATCACGCGCGGTCCCGCAAACCCAATCAACGCTCCCGGCTCTGCAATATTCAGGTCGCCCAGCATCGCAAACGATGCGGTCACTCCGCCTGTCGTGGGGTCCGTCAAAAGCGAAATGTAAGGAACCTTGGCCTTATCTAACCTGGCCAGAGCCGATGAGATCTTCGCCAATTGCATCAGGCTGATGACGCCTTCCATCATGCGCGCCCCGCCTGATGCCGAGACGATGATCAGCGGAGTTTTCTTCTCTGCGGCGCGCTCCACGGCGCGGGTAATGGCCTCTCCGACGACCGCGCCCATACTGCCACCGATAAACGAATATTCCATCACGCTGGCTATGACCGGACGCCCCATCAACTTTCCTTCGGCGTTGATGACTGCGTCTTTCAGGCCAGTATCCTGCTGGGCCTGTTTCAATCGCGACGAATACGGCTTCAAGTCAACAAACTTCAGTGGATCGGTCGACGCAATGTTCGCGTCAAAAGTCTCGTACTGATTTTCATCCATCAGTTGAGCTAAGCGCGTACGCGCATCGATGCGAAAGTGTTTCTCACACTTGGGACAGACGTTCAGGTTGTCTTCCAGATCCTTTTTCCAGATGATTTGCCGGCAGTTCTCGCACTTCACCCATAACCCTTCGGTGCGGACTTTCTTCTCGCCCGAGGTGTCCAGCTCGCCGGATTCGCGCTTAAACCAAGCCATGCTTCACACCATCTGTTACAGGCACAGGACTGAGCCGCCAGGCACTCTCCCGTGGCAACTTATTCTACAAGGTCGGGAGCGATTTTGACCTCAGACTCGACCGAACGCACTTAACCGCCCGTGAACGCGCGTTTCGCTGCTCCTGCCGATTTGATTACTTGCCCGCCCTTGCGCGCTAGATTCAGCGTTGCGCGGCGGCGGCCCTGCCTGGTGCGATAAAACTCCAAATCGCGATACATATCGCAACCCGCACAAGTTGAATTCAACTGCGGCGTGCCAAAGCTGGAACGCAGGTCCCGAACTCTTGAACCTGCCCAGATTTCATCCAGGGACGAATGCCTGATGTCCCCGATCGACAAATCCTGGACGGCATCCATCGCTGCCACGCAACTGCATCCCATAACCGTGCCGTTGGGCAGGACAATCGGGCCGTTGTAGGTATTCACACAGGCCTCACGCCGCTGAGTGACGACCCGCAACTTCATCGAGGCAGGCAGTATCTCTCGAGTGATGCGTCCGTTCGCGGATGTGAAGGACCAGGTGAAGTCCAGTTCCGGTTTGTGAGCCAGAATCGGTTGAAAATCCGGATGCGCCATGACTTCTTCCAGTGGGCGGTCCGGACGCAACGCGATTGCGACTGCCACGGGCGATCCTAACGCGGTGTTACGCTCCACCAGTTCCTGAACGTTCCTCCGCATTCGGTTGTACGACCCATTGCGGTAAACACGCTCGTACATGTCAGCATCGAATCCTGCCGTGCTGACATTAATTGCATTAACGCCCGATTTAAGAATCGCTTCGATGCCAAACCGGTCGAGGAGAATGCAATTTGTGGTCAGCCAGATGCGGTCAATTGCAGGGTGCGCCCGCAAGTAACGGACTCGCTCAAGAAACTTGGGGTCGATCAACGCGTCGCCTACGATCGGCGTCAATCCAACGGAACCGCCTCCGAGACTCACATAGTCGGCGACTGCTTTCTGGAACACTTCATCTGACATGAACTCTATTTTTCGCGTCTGGAATTGATAAGGGCAGAAGACGCAGTTTGCGTTGCACAGATTGGTGAGTTCCAGATGAAGTTCAAACGGGCGGGACGCCATTGCAGAGAGGCTCTTCTGAAGCGGATACAATCGGCCGACAAGCGCATCGCCCTTGCGCGCCAAGACCCGCGCGACCTTCTTAACAAAAAGGCGGTTCAATTCAATACTCGATTCCTCTTTGCGCCATGACGCCTTTTTCATAGGCGTGTTTGACCTGGCGCATTTCCGTCACGGTGTCGGCGATCTCGACAATTGTCGGGTGGGCATTCCGCCCCGTCAAGATGACATGCACCATCTCGGGCTTTTTCTTCAGGCTTTCAACCACCTTGGCCGGATCGATCATTCCGTAACTGATCGCATAGTTAATCTCGTCCAGAACGACCAAGTCCCATTCTCCGGACTGAATCGCCTTGTCAGCCTCCACCCATGCTTCATCCACCATCTTTATATCCTCGGGATCAGGCTTTTCCGTCCCGACTTTCACAAACCCCCGGCCCATCTGTTTCATCACGAACTTGTCGCCGAAAGCCTGAACTGCATCCAACTCGCCGTAATGCCATGAACCTTTAAGGAACTGCAGCATCAGCACGCGCATCCCCTGGCCAACCGCCCGCAGGGCGGTGCCCATAGCGGCCGTGGTTTTGCCCTTCCCCGGACCTGTATTCACGATGATTAGACCGCGTCGGATGTCAGCCATTCTTCGTACCGGACGGTAGATTGTACTAGACGCGCGCTCCACCCCTGAGGACGGGAATTCTTCCAGACCGTCCGGCGATGTCCGCTTCCGGACACTCTCGTTCTGCCGTGGACAACGCAATCCAGCCGGCGATTGTGTGAGCCCATCTTATCAGCGATTTACGCGCCCACTTCTAGGCAGTGAAGTTGCATAAGAACGCTTCATCTTCGTCGGTCTTCCGCGCCCCGTTCGATTCGCCTTGCAATGGGATGTAGCTCTGCAAAAAGAAGTACGAACAGGGAAGCGGGCGAACGGGTCTTTGATTCATGGCCATGAAGATGCGGTTAGCGAAATGTATACAAATTGTCATCCATCTGGCAGTTTTCCACGGAACTCAAGCATCCTAGTCTGCGTACGTTCCAGTCAGGCGGATCTCTGTCCCCTCGCGAATCGCGGAGGTCTCATCGTGATCAACAGGTATCTGGTGTTTTTGTTGCTCCTCTTGGCCGCCGTTCCTGCCTTTTCGTCCCAGCGGATCGGTGGTCCGCACCCGAGGGCCTCCATCGACGCGGAGGACCAGCAGACCATCCGCGAGGTCGTTGATATGGAACGCCAGGCAAAGGAAGCCAGTCTCCGGCGCGATCCTGAATTTCCGCTGCATGCCCTCGCCGAAGACTACGTGGCGATTTCCCCGCTCGGTCAGATCACCACCAAGAAAGACGCCATCTCCTTCCGCAAGAGCGGGCAGCTTCGCTACGACACCATTGACGTCAGCGACATGGTTGTCCGCCTCTATGGAGACACGGCAATCGTCACAGCCCGAGCCGACGTGAAGGGCCATCAACTCGGGGAGGATTTCAGCGGCCCCTACCGCTACACGCGCGTCTGGGTCCGCCGGTCCGGACACTGGCAGGCCGTCAGCTACCAGGCAACCGTAACGCAGTAAACCAACGAAATCCCGATTTGCCATAGAGCCGCCGTCTGTGAACAATGGCTGCCTATGCTTCGCACTACTCTTTTCCGCCGTCTTCCCGCCGTAAGCTTTACCGCCTGCTGCGCGATTCTGCCGTTTGTGTGCTCCGCCCAGGACCATTCGATCGCTGCTGAGAAGCGCAACCAGATTGAGGCTGCTGTTTCAAAGTTCATGTCTTCGACTCACGTGCCCGGACTCTCCGTCGGCGTCGTCGAGAACGGGGAACCAGAATGGAGCGCTGGGTTCGGATTTTCCGATCTCGAAAACAATGTGCCTGCCTCGGAACACACGCTCTTTCGGCTCGGCTCCATCTCAAAATCGCTGACTGCCGTCGGAGCCATGGAATTAGTCCAGCAGGGCAAGCTCGACCTCGACGCTCCGGTCCAGAAATACTGCCCTGTCTTTCCGAAGAAGTCCGCGCCAATAACCACTCGAATGGTGATGGGGCATCTCTCCGGCATTCGTCATTACAAGGGCAATTCACAAGACGATCCTGAAGTTGGCAACACCAAGCACTTCGACGATCCAATTCAAGCGGGCCTCGACTTCTTTAAGAACGATCCCCTGCTCTCCGAACCCGGAAAGCAGTTTCACTACTCGACGCAGGGATACACGCTCGTTGGTTGCGTCATCGAGGGAGCCTCGAGCGCGAAGTACATCGACTTCATGCAGAAAAACGTCTTCCAGACAGCGGGGATGGACGACACCGTAGCCGATAACAGAATCGCAATCGTTCCCTACCGCACGCGCTTTTATCAAAAAACAGAAACAGGCACGGTAGAAAATGCTGACTTCCTCGATTCGAGCTACAAGATTCCCGGCGGTGGATGGATTTCTTCCGCGGAAGATATGGCTCGATTCGAGGCTGCGATACTGCACAACAAATTGATCGATTCGAAAACAACCGAGCTCATGTGGACGCCCCTTAAGCCCTCCGAAGGCCAGCCGAACGGCTACGCACTGGGCTGGGCCAATTCCGTCGAAAACGGAATCCGCACTGTTGGCCACAACGGGGGCCAGCAAGGATGCAGTACGAGTTTTCTGATAGCTCCCGACAAGAAGATCGGCGTCGTTGTCTTGACGAATATGGAAGGCATCCCAGCCACCGATCTGGCGAAAGAAATTTTGAATATTCTGGACGGCAACGCGAAGAAGGAATAGCGCCGACATGCCCCAACGCGGGCGCTGCTCAGTGCCCCGAGTGGTAGGGATGCCCTTTAAGAATGGTGAATGCCCGGTAGATCTGCTCGAGGAGAACCACCCGAGCCAGTTCATGCGGCAGAGTCATCTTTCCGAGTGAGATTACTTGTTGCGCCGCTGATCGTGCCGCGGCGCTTAAGCCATCCGCGCCACCAATGGCGAAAACCAGCGGAAGCGGATTGCGATCCTGATAGTCCCCGAGAAACTTCGCGAATTGCTCCGAACTCAACTCCTTGCCCCGCGAATCCATCAACACCAGGGACGCTTTGACTCCACCCTTCGCGCCGGATCCGAACTTGGCTAGTAAGTCCGCCTCATCCCGAACTGTGATGCCTTCGACCGGCACGTACCGGGAAATACGCTTGAGATATTCCTCAGTCAGCGACAAAATCGCTGGCTCTTTTGTCTTGCCGATCCATGCGACTTTGATCTTCACAAAGCGCGGAGCCTCACTTTGTCCCGGATGCCAGCACAACAGAAGCCCC
>Ga0335081_10011031_pt1 | contig 14621 bp, 12 predicted proteins | sample Lox_Sample_35_FD_206713 | JGI IMG/M metagenome (GOLD analysis project Ga0335081, IMG submission 206713) | Soil microbial communities from Loxahatchee National Wildlife Refuge, Florida, United States - Lox_Sample_3.5 | ecosystem: Environmental > Terrestrial > Soil > Wetlands | place: USA... | reverse complement strand
CCGCAAGGGTCTCGATGCGCTTGCGCTCGAATTCGGCCTGCTTGTAGACGGTGGCCTGGAGCTCGCGATCGCGGCGCTGGATTTCGGCGTCCTGCACGAGAACTTCGCGCTCCTTCTCGACCTGGTGGATGGTGACTTCCTCGGCGCGGACCTTCTGCTGCATGATGTTGCTCTGGATCTCGTAAGCCTTGTCGGCTTGCGCCTGCTGCTTCTTGACCAGTTCCAGGTACTCGGCCTTTTTGACTTCGAGGTCGCGCTGGGCTTCGGCCTGCTTGGTCTGGGAGAGCGTCTCGGCGAGCACGCGCTCCTGGTCGGCCTGGGCTTTGGCGACGGCGGCTTCGCGCGCGGCGACGGCGCGCTTGATGGCGGTGTCGCGGTCGGCTTCGGCGGCGGCCACGTCGGCGTCGCGCTTGATGCGGGCGACATCGGGGCGGCCCATGTTGGTGATGTAGTCGTTCTTGTCGCGGACTTCTTTGATGGTGAAGGAAATGACTTCCAGGCCCATTTTGTTCATGTCGTCGGCGCAGGTGGAGCGCATGCGCTCGCCGACCATTTCGGGCTGCTTGACGATTTCTTCGACCGTGAGCTGGCCGATGATGCCGCGCAAGTGGCCTTCCATCACCAGGCGAATGAGTCCCTCACGCTCGTCGGGCGCCTTGGTGAGGAACTGTTCGGACGCGGTCAGGATGGACTCGGGGTCGGATTTCACCTTGATCTGTGCAACGGCTTCCACCGTGACGGCTACACCCTGGCGGGTGTAGAGGTCTTGTTTCGGTGCGACGTCAAACGACATCAGCTCGAGCGACAGCCCGCGGACGTTCTGGACCATGGGGTAGACGACGGTTCCGTGGCCCTTGATGACCCGCGTACCGCCGAAGCCATAGACGATGAGCGCCTCGTGGGGACCGGCTTTCCGGTACAGCTTGGCGAACACCGCCATGATGAACATGAGCGCCAGTATGCAGATACCGGCGATCACGAGTGGAGTTGTGAATTCCATAAAGTTGAGCGTTCTCCTTGGCCGGGAGTGCCGGCCGCTATTGCAAAACCTTGGGCTCGATATCGCCCGCCGGGTCTTCCCAGCGGCGGACATAGGCAAGCCCTTTCTCATACCGGGTAATAATGACTTCCATTCCCTTGGGAATGGGGACGCCGTCCTCGCTGCGCGCGCCGCTGACGTGGCGCGTGCCTCCCTGGGTGTAGACCACTTCGCCGGTGCCGCCGGCGCGGATGGGAATCGTGGTATGGCCGAGGACACCGACCATGTCGTAATCGGCCGGGTCGAGCGGGACTTCGTCGGCCATCAGAACTTTCACCAGAAACCAGAAGACCACCGACGAAGCGCCGATGCCGCTGGCCGTGGCGACACAAATCGCAACGACGACCCAAACGTGGTAGTAACGCTCGAGCAGGTATCCGGTGCCGCCGAACCATGACAGGAAGGCGGCGATGGTGCCGAAATTGAACCACGGCAGTTCGCTGCCGCGAGCCGTCGCGCCGACGCGCGGGATGTGAATCCCGTGATGCAGGTGCACGTGCGGGATATGCAGGTGCACCGTTCCGGCCAGCAGCGCCAGCGCGGCCAGGCCGAATCCGATGAAAAAACAGACGAGGTAGAAATCAATCCAGGTCATGACCGCCTCTTCGGTTTACGGGCCGCGGCGGCGGGTTTGAGGACTTCGATCAGGCGCTCCGCCAGCCCGGGGTTTTCCAGGATATTGCCCAACAGAACAACGCACATGCGCGAATCGGCGTGGCGCGCGACGGTGAGCAGCGCATGGTGCAGTTCGGCGTCGCGGCTGAAGCGCTCGGCGCCCGAGACCAGCCAGAGGTCGAGCTTGTCTTCCAGCGCTCCGACGTCGGAGATGAGTTCGTTTTGAAAGCCTTCCGGGTCGTCCACCAGGTAGCCCGGATGCACTTTGAAGAACCGCGCGAGCAGCATGCGGGTAGAATTAGTGAGGTGCGGTCTGGCGCCGCTTTCGATCTGCGAGAGGTAGCTCTGGCTGATGGATTTGCCGAGCTCTTTCTGGATGAGCCGGGCCATTTCGAGCTGCGAGAGCTCGCGGTCGAACCCGCGGAGGGTGCCTTCGACCTCGCGGAGGTAGCGGAGTTTTTCGCCGAGCCTCATATCGCAATCTGTGATTATATTATTGCAGATTGCGATGGATGTCAAGAGGAAAAATCCAGGGTTGACCGGGCACACTGGCGCCGGTAGGCATCGGGATCATGCGACTCGGTTTGTTGCGCCGCCGCACTACTGTCGACAGACAGTCAGAGCAGGGGCTTAACCAAGCCGCCGCATCACGTAGAGCCAGCGGGTATCTGACTCGAAGTGTTGTGTCGCGACGATCTCGAAACGGCGAAGGCAGGAACTTTCGAATGCCTGTGGGGTGAGGTCGCGGTGCAGTTCTTCCCTGCCCCGCACCAGCCGCCGGAACATCGAATCCTCCGGCGAGACGAACTCGATCACCAGCAGGCCGGTAGTGAGTTCGGCGGCCAGGTCGACAATTTCGTCCAGCGGGATGCGCTCGGTGACGAGCATGTGGTGGATCACCGCGAGCATGAGGACGAGGTCAAAGTGGCCGCGTGCGCGGTCGAGGAAGGACGGCCATTCACGGTTTCGCCAGCCCACTGCGGGAGTCGGCCGCGCGAGGTTGACTACCAGCGGCAACACGTTCAGCTTTTCGGCATTCGCCGTGCGCCATACGGCGCTCACCACGGCCGGATCGCTGTCGATGGCCACCACCGAGGCACCCCTGCGTGCCGCCACGAAGCTGAAATGGCCGGTATTGCAGCCGACGTCGAGAACGCGCTTGGGGGAGTAGCGCGCAAGGCACTCGGCGAGAAAGCGCTCTTTGGCTACGAAGTGTTCGGCGGAGTAGTTGTTGTTGCCGGCCTCCGAGTAGCCGGTCCACGACGACGACGCGCTCTTGGGCGCCAGCGAGGCAACGGTCCGCTGCAGGCCCTTCAGCAGCGACCGCAAGATGAACTGCGCCCGCTCAATATCAGGCAGGAGCTTCTTGCTGTATAAAGAGGCATCATCGGGACGGTGCCGCCGGCCCAGCCAGACGGGCAAGGATGCCAGCGAGAGAAAGGGACGCCGCAGCCTCTGCAGAGGTCCCAGCCACCCGTAGATTTCCTCCGGTTCGACGCCGTCGCGCCTGGTGAAGAGAAGCTGATCGAGGGCCATGCCCAGGTAGCGGTTCGCGGCGAGGGGGAGCAGAAACGTGCGAACAAACTGTGCATATGGCAGCCAGACGGCGTCGCCTGGAGCGCGCCGCTCGACGGAAGCCACGTCGACGAATACCGGGTTAGGGCCGCGAAACAGGACGTTGTGCGGCGTGGCGTCCTTGAGGCCCAAGTTCTCAGCCAGCAGATCGAACGCCAGTTCCAACGTCAGGTCCGCCGCGGCATGCAGCATCTCCGGCGGCCATTCGTAAGGGAAGCTGGGAAATGGAATCCGCTCATGTTCAACGATGGCGCTTCCGTTGAACGTCGCGAAGAGATCCGCCGCGTAAGAGCCCTCGAGCAGTTCGCTTCGCGCCTCGCCGTCCAGAATCACGGTCCGGACGAGCCGGCCGGAGAGCACCCACTGGGAGGCAACCGGGCTAGCTAAGAAGGCTCTGGCCTCGTCAACTCCCGACGCGTTCAGGATGCGGAAGACTCGGCCGCCCGCCCGGAGCAGCGCTCCATTGGGATCGCGGAAAGAAGACGCTGGAGCTGCGTCAATCATCTTTGGGCCGGAAGAGCCTGGCTTTGAGCCGGGCTAAGAAACGCCGAAAATAGAACGCCGATCCCACCGCCGCAGCCAGCAGGCCCTGCCAGATGAGCGCTCCCGATCCGGGGTCGACATAGGCCCTGGCCGGACGCTCGGTGATGACCAACAGCAGGAGCAGCCATGCGCAGGCTGACACCCGCGCCGCTCCCGGAAAACGATTTCGCGACATAGAACCCTTTATTACCGGCGGTGCGCGTCCAACCAGCGGATCGCATCTTCGGGCCGCCTCACGGCGCCGTCGACGATGGCCGTCAACAGACCGCCGGTCACGATGGTGTTGAACCGCGGTTCGTAGCGCGCCGCAGAATGTTGCCCTTTCAGCTTCAGCAGGAAGGGCACGCGGTTGAACAGTTGCCCTGGGGCGTGGCTGGCCTTTCGGTACCAGTGGTCCGAGCTCAGCAGGATGGCGGTGTCGTCCCAAACCCCGGACGCTTGCATGGCTGCCTTCAGGCGCTGCAAAGTCCGATCGACGAGCGCGAGGTTGTCGGCGTAATCGGCGTGAAACGGATCGGCGTGCTCTTCTCCGGTGGCCCGGTTATAGATGACCGGCAAATGAGGAATCGGAAGATGGAGAAAGACGAAGTCGAGAGAAGGATCGGCTGCGTACTGCTCGGCAACCGGGGTGATCGCGTCGTTCACGACACGGTGGCTTTCCTTGTCCGGCATCCAGCCGATCGAGGATCGAAGGCTGCTTTCCGGCACAACGGCCATCGCCAGATTATCCACGGTTAGGTCCAACAGGCTCAAATCCCGGCGCAGATTCAGATCACTCGGCACGGAAAAGCATGCAGCCAGGTCGCCGTCGAAAAGCCGGCAGTACGGCAGAGCCCACCCCGCGATGCCCACCGCGATCGAACGCTCCGATAAGCTTCGGATCACGTTCGGGATCTGCTGGAAACGTAAATCCGGTGAACCCCCAACCGGCGTAAGCGAAAGATCGTTTGCGCCCGTTGGGCGGGCGCCAGCCAGGAGCCGGCCAGTCAACAAAGCCGGAACGCTGATGAGCGTGTGCAGTTCCGGCGCCTGAGCTGCCGACGCGGAAAGGGCCGTCGAGCAGAACTCGGCTACCGCGGTAAACCGGGGCCCCATCTCGGGGCCGTCGAATGTCAATGCGGCATCCCATTCATCGAACAGTATCCACACCACCCGCGACGCGCTTTTCGAGCTGGTCTTGGCGCCTCCGTCTCTGTCAGGTCTCGCCGGCACGTTCGTAGTAAACAGCGGCGCCGCATAGACGACTGGTCTTATCAGACATCGATAAGTTGTCCGAACCGACATCCATATGGGAAGCGGGGATATGAATAGTAATAGCGTTGCCAGGGCCCGTAGTGCTGACCGCCAGGATGTCATACAGCCGCCCGTGGCAAGCATGAGAATTCCGGCACTTACTGCTGTTGTTCTCCAATTGTCAGGAAGCTGGAGCCGGATATTATTAAGCGCTACAAATGCCGCCCCTACTAACACAGCCATGGACAAACCGTGCCAAACCCTGCGCCCGTGAGCGCGCCGGACTATCAGGAGAGCCGGCCAAAGCAGAGCCATAAGAGCGGTGGACGCAAGACTGGCGGCCGCATGATCGATGGCGCGCTGCGGAGCATCATGGTAAAAGAGGTATATGTCCGGCGACTGAGCCAGTGCTGCCCATTGACGCAGGAGGCAAAGGTGTGACCAGGAAAGAGCGATCAGCAGGGTTGATCTGATAGACCAGCAATTGGGCCGCGCTCGTGTTTCACTCATCAGGATGTCTCGTACTTAGAAATCTCTACGCCAGTTCTCGGCATTTGCTGCCGCGGTGGCCGGATTAAAATAGAACACGACATTCGACCCGAGCCTGTGCAGACATTTCGACACAGTTCGGTATAAGTGCGATCTCACGATATAAACTGAACCGCCGCCGGTCGATGGCTGTGTAATAACCGACCAGGTACAGGACCAGATTCGCCCGGCGACCCAGATCGAGGGCATGGCGGGCGTCGATCCAGCAGGTATGTGTCGGTTGAAGGTGCGCATATCCGCGTACGAGACCCCTTTGCTATCGCCTGAATGGAAAATGGGTTCGGGGTTTCGACAATCAGCGTCCCGCCTGGATTGAGGTGTTTGGCGGCATTCTGCAGCAGGGCTAGCGGATGACCGAGGTGTTCGATGATATGCAATGCCAGGATGACGTCGAACTTCCCGGTGAACTGGTGCGATTCGGCGTCGCCGTATTGGATGTTGAAGCCATCCTGTTGCGCAAGCGCGACGAGGCGTCGCTCGGTGTCGAGCCCTACCATGCAAGCGGCGATCTTGGTGAGACAAGCAAAGTCCTATTCGTCCTGGCAGCCGCCCCCGCCGACCTCGGAGGGGCGGTATCGCTCATAAGTTCCCAGCGGGCCGAGGACCAGGCAACTCCGTCCCCTGGCGTGATCGAGTATGGTCTTGCGCTCCGGCATGATCTCATGTTTCGCTGCAATCACTGGCGGGCATCCTTTCTATCCGGCCGGCGTCTTCCTGAGGGCGAGTGAGAAGGTTTCAGTGGCACGCTGCGGCGCGACGGCGGCAAATAGCAGCACGTACAAACGCCACAGTACATAGATTGGGAACACACACGAGAAATATGAGCTGGTGTAATAGAGTCGAATTTCTTCCACGTTCAGGCTGCATTCTCTGGCCGTTCTTATTAACTCCGCGGGCGTGCAACGGTCGTAGAATGCGTCGAACCCCTGCGCGGCCTCGGTTTGCGGGAAGATCGTAAACAACAATCGGCGTTTGAGGGCGGGAGGAAGGGCTCGATTCAGCCGGGCGTACCAGGCGGTTCGCGCCGGCACGAACAGCAAGGCCACTCCCCCCTCGGCCAGAATTGTGGAAATGGATCGTATGGCCGCTGCCACGTCAGGTACATGCTCCAGAAGGGCCTGGCAGATGACTATCTGCGCCGATCGGTCGCCCTGAAAGCGCGCGATGTCGGCGCAGACGGTTGCATCGTAGGCGCCGGCGGGCGCGGCACGCAGCTCGGCGGCGTCGATGTCGAGCCCGATGACGGTGGCCCCGAGTTGCTGTTTTTTGGCCGGCGAAAGGAACGGTTGCTTGCCGCCTCCTACGTCATACACGATTGATCCTGGGCGCAGATAGCGCCACACAAGAGTCTTCAGGAAGTCGGCGTTGCCGTCCATGCGGAAGCGCGCGGGGATCAGGCGGTCGAACTGTTTACTTAGCCAGACCTGGCTTTGGACGGCGTGGCGCAGGATGGAGCGAAGCAGTCCGCTGCCGGATGGGGCGCCGGCGGCGCGTGGCTCGGAGGACGTATCTGACAAGTTACCGAGGTTGTGAGATGGTGCAGTTAACGCCATGTGAGACCGGAGCGTCGACACGAGTGTCTGCGCCACATCGTTGTCTGGGACTATGTTGGACGGGGCACGAGTAGACTGCTGTAGATTGAGAGTGTGATGGCGGCGACGTGGTCGAGGCTGAAGAGGTCGATCGTGCGGCGGCGCGCTTCGGCGGCATACGTGTTGCGGAGAAGCGGATCGTTCGCGAGGAGCGACAGCGCTTCCGACAATGACCGCGCGTCCTTCGGCGGCACGATCAGGCCACTCTGGCCGTGGCGCACAACTTCGCGGCAACCGGCGACGTCTGTCGTCACGATCGCGCGGCCGGCGAGCGATGCTTCCAGGAGCACTCGCGGAATGCCTTCGCGGTAACTGGGCAGGCACACAGTGTGGCAGCGGGCGAATATAGAGCGCATGTCATCCGACCAGCCCCAGTTCTCGACGGCGCCGGATGCTACCCACTCGTCAATCGTCCGCTGAGGGATCGAACCCGGGTTGCCCGGATCGGTCCTTCCGACCAGCGCAAACCGAGTCGAGCAGATCTTGCCCCGCAGGATGCGGGCGGCTTCAACGAACTCGGAGACGCCTTTGTGCCATAGAAACCTCGCCGGGAGCACCACCACGGGCGGGCCGGGAGGCTCGGGGATCGCTTCCAGTTCACCGGTCTCGATGCCGGAACCCGGCATGATGGAGCTGTCGTCTTCTCCACAGATTCCTTGGTCGCGCCAGACGGTAAAATCGTCGCGGTTCTGGAAAGTGAAGCGCCGGAGGCCGTCTCGCCGAGACGCGCGGAGGATCGCCCGGACCGTGGACCGCATGGCTCTTCCGCGCCAGGATTCGTCGCAGTATGCGAATCCCAAGCCGGTGAGAGAATTGACGACGGCGGGGGCCCGCGTGATGCGGGACGCCAACTCGCCGTAGAGGACGGGCTTCAGGCGGAGGTGATGGATCAGATCGGGCTGAATGCGCCGATAGATGCAGACCAACTCCGTGATTACTCGAATGGCATTGAATGGGGAGAGGGAAGCACGCGCGATGGGAAGCGGGTGGAATTGCAATCCGGACGCTTCGACGGGATGGGGCGAGCTGTCAAGGGGCGCGGCTACGTGCACACGATAGCCATGGCGGGCGGCGCGGCGCGCCAGCGGGAGGCGATGCGAGATGAAGGTGGCCAGGGAGTTGTCGACGTATAACAGGGTCGGCGGGCGGGTTAGCTGTAGTGTTTCGGGAATGGGGCGGCTTATTGCGCCGCTGCCGCTCTTCGCTCGACCCAGAGGGTGCCCCCGGTCGCGGCGCAGGGGGTGCAGTGTCTTGTCAGTGCACGCGGTCATGTTTGGTGGGCGGATTAGATCATGCTGAAAATGGCCGTGCGTCCCGAAGAGTCGGGACGCGGCACGCTGAGAGCGTGCGCCACGGCGCGCCGCTCACTTCTCACGAACCACATGAGTCAGCTTTCCTTGCGCGGTGGCGGCAATCGAGGGCACCCATTGGATGTCAAATGCGACGCCCTTCAGGAAGTTACCAATCGTGCCGGATATCAGGCCGTGACGGTCTCGCGAGAAGCCCGGTCCGACTAAGCGAATCGATACGTCGCCGGCCCGCTGCAACACGACCTGAAACTGATGTACCTCCGGATATTCTTTGAACAGATGGTTCCAGAAGATGGTGTTGATCGTGGAACCATCCGGCAGGGCGAGCAGGCCCGAGGTGCGGCCTTGCATTCTGTTCAGGGCCAGGATACCGGCTTCGGAGCAATCGGAACCTGCGAAGTCGGCGATGTCGCCGACGTCGTACCGGATAAACGGGGTTCCGCGGCATACCGTGCTGGTGACGAGGACGCGTCCGGGTTGCGCGGGGCCGGCGGGCCGGCCATGGTCATCGACGATTTCGACGTAAACCCACGGCCGCAGAATGGTGAGCGGGGCCGCGTCGTGGAATTGACACGCGATGATGCCGAGCTCGCGCCCGCCGTATCGATTGAGAATCGGAACGTCGAATACCTCGCGAAAAGACTCAATCTGGCCGTCATACAGCATTTCGCCGCCATTCCAGGCGGCGGCGACGCATCCGGAAAGGCGCATCCCGCGGGCCGCGGCGCGCTGCGCCACCGTCTCCATAAGCGACGAATAGCCGTACATGGCAACCGGCCGGTGAGCACGAACGTATTTGAGGCCGGCGTCGATGCGCGCGTGATCGACACGGTAGCCGTCGATGAGGTAGTTTCCCAACAGGCGAGAGCCGGCCCTGCGGATCCAGCTTCGGTTGCGTCCGATGTCCCGCTCGGAGCCCCACACGATGACCGTCGGCATCCCGGGCTTCCAGCCCATGCGGATGCGCGTATGCAGCAGCGCTGCCCGCTTGGCGCGGATCATTTCCGAGTCGTGGAAGAAGCGCGTGGGTTCGCCGGTCGAGCCGCCGGTTGCATCCAATTGGCCGCGGTTCCGGCAGTGTTGGGCGATCCAGCCGGGGTCGAAGCTGCGGCGCAGCACGTCTTTGTCCAACACCGGCAGAGACGTCCAGCCGGCGAGCACATCGAGCGGATCTTTCTGCCTGGCGAGCTCGCGCCACTGAACCAGCGCGTCGGCTCGCGCGGCGAAGTGCCGGAGGGTATCGGTCAGGCGCCGCGCCAGGATATATTTTTGGACTTCCGGCGGCGCCTGTTCGAAGCGGAACAGCTCGTCCCAACTGCGCGTCAACAACCGCTGATAGCAATTCCAGGACAGCTTGCCAATGAGCGATCTAGCGGGCATGGAGCAACTCCCGGGCTTCACAGTGGCCCTGCCAACCGGGCGGTGGCTGGAAGCTGCGGCGGGGTTCGCAGGCGAACGTTTGCGCGCTCAGCCGGGCCGCACCGGTGAGCACGACGATGTCATCAGGCAGGAAATCCGCCACGGGATAGGGGAACGCATCGAACGCGTGCTTGACCAGGGGAATTCGTTCCGGATCGAAGCCCATCATGATGGTGTTGACCCAATCGACCGCCGGACCGCAGACGCCGGCCGTCATGAATCGGCTGGCGACGGGAGTGGGCGCCAGGGGACCGTCTCCCTCACCGGCCACGATGGCGTCGGTGATGTGGATGATGCGCCGCTGCGGCGCGCGGCCGAGCGCGCCGGTGGGTGTTCCGTACAGGGCAATCCGGTTCAAGTCGAGGCAGGTCCGCCAGATGGTGTCGTTGCCGTGCCAGGAACCTTCGAAGTTGGTGTCGCAACCGGCGATCAGGAGGCCCAGCTTGCCAAAGCGGACAGCCGAGGCCAGGCAGAATCTGACCGCGCCGGTCTGGGAGCTGTTCAGGCGGTCGAGGAGGTCCTCGATCGCGCGTTTCGATCCCGATTCCCCGGGGTAACAATCGCCGCCGGTTTCAGGGCTGCCTTTGCGGTGGTGTGGCAAGTATTCCTTGTTGCCGTTGATACCGATCATGTTCTTCGAAGCGCCGGTCACGCCCGCCTTCTTGTGGCATTTCAGCTTCGGGAGATTGATCACGACGTCGGCGTCGAGGACCTCGCGGGCGATCAGGTACTGATGGCGGCCGGGACCGTGTTTGGCGGAGAGTTCGCGCGGGTCGTAGCAGGTGACGCGGAAACGTGCCGGATCGGCGGTGGATTCGAGCAGGCTTTCCGGGCCGAGATCGAACAGAACGAAGCAATCCATGGGGAGGAGGCCGGTGAGTTGGCGTCCTCCCAGGCGGCCGGAAGGCGACACGGTGCGGCGGAGGTCAACCAGCCGGACGGGCCACCCACGAGCCGCTGCCAGATCGACGAGCCGTTGGAGCCCGGTAGACCGAGTGAGACGCGCGAAGTTGCAGCTCTGCAAAGGCGCATCCGCGATGACGATCTCGCGGGGGTGAGCGAGCAGCGTGTATTCGAGAACTGCGTCAATCACCTCGGCCGAAGTGACCAGGCACCCGAGCCCGCGGCCGGACCGGTTCTGGTGGTGGACCAGGTTCGGCTTGATGACCACGCGGGCGCCGGGCGGAATGAGATCGCCCAGCGGGTTCCACTGCGGCGTGCCATACCTGGCCGGGTCCAGTCCCCAGGTATGAAGAAGGTTGCGCAGTGCGGCGGCGGCATTGGTTGCGGCCTGGCCGGACGGCAGTTCGGGCGCTGGTACGGGTTCGCCGAGCGGGCCATAGCCGGCCCGTTCGGTCGACGAGATGGCTACCTGCCGATGGAATTGGGTGCTCATGAGGGCGGGTTCGTTCTGTTCGGTCACAGTGGAAGCGTGTCCGCTCCCTGACGGTCGCGGCTCCGAACGAGCGGCTTCGCCGCGGTTCTCGGCGCTTGAGCGCGGGCGCAGGACTCGTAGAGTTGTCGATATCGGTTGCCCATGGTTGCCAGGCCGTATTCGCTGAACACGCGCTGGCGCGCACGCTCGCCGAGCGCGAGGCGCACATCCGGACCCAAATCGAACAGCGCCATCAACCCGGCAGCCAGGTGCGCGGGACTGCCCGCGCTCACGACCATTCCGGTATCGCCGATCACGACTCGATTCTCGCCCACGTCCGTCGCGACAACCGGAACCGCGGCGGCCATCGCCTCGGCAACGGCGTTCGAGAACCCTTCGGTCAGCGAGGAACAGGCCAGGACATCGAATGCCGGCAGCACTTTTTCGACATCGGGGCGGAAGCCCAACAGGCGGACGTTCCCATTGAGGTTGTGCCGCCGCAGAGCCGCAGACAGGGGCGGGTTGCGATCCGTGACATCCTGCCCACACATGACCAGCGCGGTGTCCGGCCGTCTGGCGGCGACTTCGGCGAAAGCCGCTATTAGCGCCGGATGGGCTTTCACCGCGGAGAAGCGCCCGACGTGGCCGATCACGAAGGTCGTGTCGTCAAGCCCGAGCTCGCGGCGGAGCGAATGGCGCAGATCCAGGCTCGGGCGGAAACGGTTGGAATCGACGCCGTTGGGGATGACGGTGATTTTGGAGGCGCAGTAGCCGGCGGCGATGTGAGACTGCATGGCGGCTTCGGAGCAGCAGACGATGCCGGCCGGCGCGAACGACGAGATGGCCGCGCACGCGCGCGACACGGATTTCAACAGGAGACTGTCGGCGGAGACCAGGGCGCCGCGGCGGAGATTCCATAGGACCGGAATACGGGTGACCGCGCCCAGCGCTGCGCCGGCGAGGTTGGCGTGGTACATCCAAGCCTGGACCAGAGCGGGGCGCGTGCCGCGCACCATTTTCAAAAGGGCGCGAGGCGATAGGAAGCGGACAACGGGGACGCCGGTTCGTTCGAGCTCGTCGCTGAGGGCGGTCCGCCGGCCGTCCAGGGTGGCCACGGTCTGGGTGGCCCAGGATTGGTGAAGCGAGAGGAGATTCTTCAACGTGTGCTCCGCGCCGCCGCAACCGAGGCCGGTGATGATGTGGAGGACGTTCATGTCGAGCCTTCATCTACAAGGATGAAAAATCGTCGCCTTGGCGTTGTATCAGGGCACGGCTTCAGCCGGGCCGCCCAGTAGCGGAAATGAGTCGGGCTTTAGCCCCTGCCGCTTTTTTCCTTGCCAGGTACGCATAGCAGAAGGGAAACTGCTCGGTCGTATCCGCCAGGCCTGCTTTCACCGGATTCGCCGCAATATACTTCCGATGCTTCACAAAGCTCTGCCGACTTTCCACCCGCCCCTCAGAGAAGCCGCGCTGCCAGACCTCTCCCAAATAACCGCATTCCTCCTTCAAGCGATACGAGAATCCGCCCTTGACAAGTTGCATGGCCTTCTCGATGGTCATCCCGGTTCCGACCGTCATCAACAGGTGCACGTGGTTCGGCATGATCACGAAGTCATGGAGCTGAAACTTCCGTGCGGCCACATAGGAGCGCAGCACGTCGATCAACAGCGCCGCGTTGCGCTCCGATTGCAATATGGATCGCCCTTGGCTAGTTTTGGTGGTCACGAAAAATGTACGCGCTGAACTGACGATTTTGTCCGGCCGGGCATGGCGCGTGGGCTTTGCCATCAGCGGGGGCTAAAGCCCAACTCCTTTCCGCGACTGGGCGGCCCGGCTGAAGCCGTGCCCTGATACAAGGCCAAGGCGACGTTTATCGTCCTTGCAGATGAAGGTTTCCTTCATAACAGCACTGATACAAGACCCCGGCGACGTTTTCCATCCTCTGTCTCTCGAGAGATGCGCTTATCTCAGGCGCGTACTCGTTTTCATTCGGATGACTCCGGCCGCGCAGGTTTGCACGGAACGATCCAGCAATGAGAGCTTCTTACAGAACGTGTCCGCCCGGCCGATGATTTCCTCAAAACCACACAGGGCGCCGGCATATGCGGTGACCGACTCATCGAACCGCGCCAGCTCGGCCCTGCCCCAGGAGTTGTGATGAAGGCACACCGTCCACGTTCCGCGCAGCATTCTGCGGAACCGCCAGAGTTGCTGCGGGATCCAGGTGCAGCCGGTCCGGTCCCGCCGGGGAGCGAAGAACAGGCCGTCGCTGATTCGCGTGATTCCCAACTCGCGGAGCGCGGCGACGGTATTCCAGTCGAAGGAATGGCCGGGAGCGACCCACACTTGCGGCTCGACCCCGTTCTCGCGGAAGATCTTCAGTCCGGCCGCGAGCCGCCGCGATTGCTCGGATGCCGGCATACCCGCGAACTCGCTGGCGGGCTTCAATCGGAGGATTCCCGCGTCGCGCGAGATGTAGGTGTGCTGGTAGCCGTGCATTCCGATGGTCCATCCCCAATCGCGCCACCGCCTCACCGATCCCCAGAAGTCGGGATGGGCCGTTTCCACCATAAGGTTCCGGTCGCGGTTATCGGGCACGACGGCAAGCAGCGGGCGGATTTGGCGCTCGACCAGAATTCGCTCCACGGTTTCCCAAACACGCCAATTCATCGTCGGGCAGATGTCGTCGAAGCGGAGCAGGTAAGCGGGACCGGGCATTGCAGTTCCTTGGCGTACAAATGGAAGGGAAGCGCGTCGTGATGGAAGGAACGGGCGACGCGAAAGCCTGCACCAAGCAAGAGTTCGTGGCAGGCGGGGTTGCGGTACAACAGGCGCATCACTCTAGGCTGCCGGCTCAGCGATCTCGCGATGTTGTCCAGCACCCGGCTCATCACCACCGCCGGAAACGGGTTGAACATGTAGACAAAGGAATATCGATCCAGGTCTTCAAAGCTCGCTGCGTCCGAGCAGAAGACGCGAACGTTCCGGATTCCCATCCGCGTGAAATTCTTCCGGGCAATTTCCAACAGCTCAGGCGAGATCTCGACTCCGTCGACGCGCTGGAATGGGTAGCGCGCCATAGTGAGGATCGCGCCGCCTTTTCCGCATCCGATATCCAACGCGGCTTCCCCGCCAGAGATGGCCAGCGCGTCCAGTGCCGTGGATAGAACTGGCCCACCCGAGTTGCTGTACCAGGACGACCGGTCTCCGCTGAGTTGCAGATCCTCGATGGTAGCGCCGCTCAGGTCCACGCCTTGCATGGCCATTCCGACGAGAAAACGGATCTGAGCGCGCTCACTCCTGGTCCCGACGATCAGGCGAACGAGGTGGTGAATTGTGCCTCTAGCCGTCACGGCGCAGCGCCTTCCAGC
>Ga0335081_10011030_pt1 | contig 14622 bp, 10 predicted proteins | sample Lox_Sample_35_FD_206713 | JGI IMG/M metagenome (GOLD analysis project Ga0335081, IMG submission 206713) | Soil microbial communities from Loxahatchee National Wildlife Refuge, Florida, United States - Lox_Sample_3.5 | ecosystem: Environmental > Terrestrial > Soil > Wetlands | place: USA... | reverse complement strand
GGGGGACGGCCGATGCCGACCGACGTCAAGGCCGTGGTCTCGGCTGTCACGCTGATCGTCGCGCTGGTGCTCGCCTATTGGAGCGGCTCGCCGATCCGGCCGGATTTTTCCCGCATCGTGATCGCCACTGCGATCTTCATGGTGGCGGCCATGTGGATTTTCCCGGAAGCCGGCGCGAAGAAGAAGCCGAAATAGCGGGGCCGGACGGCGCCTTGGCGCCACCCGGCCCGCCCGTGTCGGTCGCGCTGCGGCTATTTCTCGGCGCGCCGGTCGGTCTTGACGAATTTCTTCACGGTCTGATTGGCCGTGAAGCCGCCGAATACGTTGCCCTCGTCGTCGGCCGCGACGCCTTCCGGCATCTCGGACGTTCCGGCGTTGTTGATGAAGGCGATCACCTTGCCGTCGTTGACGCTGCCGATGCGGATGCCCTGCTGGAACGGCTTGTTGTACTTCTCGCCCGACTGCGAGTCGGCGACGTAGAGCATGTCGTGCTTATCGATGAACACGCCGCTCGGCCGGCCGAACTGCTTCCACTCGGCGAGGAATTTTCCGCCCTGGTCGAAGATCTGGATACGGTTGTTCGGCCGGTCGGCGACGAACAGCCGGCCGGCGGAGTCGATCGCGATCCCGTGCGGCGTATCGAATTCGCCCGGTCCGGTGCCCTTGTGACCCCACGCCATGATGAACTTGCCGTCCTTGGAGAACTTCACGATCCGCGCATTGGTGTCATCGCCGTGCCCGTCGGCGACGAAGATGTCGCCGTTCGGAGCGACGACGACGTCGGACGGCGCATTGAAGTGGCTCTCGTCATTGCCCGCGACGCCGGGCGTGCCGAGCGTCATCAGCACCTTGCCGTCCGGGCTGAACTCGATGACGGTGTGGCCTTTGCCGTTGGCCGCCTTTCCGTCCGTCGCCCAAACGTTGCCGTCGCGATCGACGAAGAAGCCGTGCGGCCAGTTGAACATGCCTGCGCCGAAGCTGGTCACCAGCTTGCCGGACGGATCGAACTTCTGGATCGGCGCGACGGTCGAGCCGGTGCAGCTCTTGGCGCCGCAGCGATCGAACACCCAGACGCTCTTGCCGTCGCGATCGATATCGACGCCGATCGCCATGCCCCAGATGCGGCCCGGCGGCAGCTTCGCCCAGTCATCGACGGTCTTGTAGGGATTGGGGGCGGCGTTGACGTCCTGATCGGGATTTTGGCCCGGCGCCTGAGCGCGCGCCGGGGCGAACCAGAAAACCGCGACCGCGACGAGCGCGACGGCGCGCGATAGCCTCGCACGAGACTGCATGACACGTCCTCCCTGACGATGTGCGCTGCCTTGTTCGACAGCTTGCGCGGAAGGATGCGCCTTTCCGGCCGGCGCCGCAACGCCGGCGTTCGATGCGCTGCGCAGGCCGTGGATCAGCTCAGCTGAACAGCGCGATCTTCTCGTCGTCGCTCAGCGCCGCGATCGCGGCGAGCCCGGCGTGGCGCGGTCTTGCAACGCCCGCGGCGACCCGCTGGACCGGCTGCGGCTCGGGCGGCGTTGCGAGCGCGGCGGGCTTGACCGGGGTCACGCGGACCGGTGTCGGCGGTGCGGCCGGTTCGGCGGCGGGCGTGGCGGGCGGCGAGGGGGGCTCCTCGGCGGCCGGCGGCGCGGATCGCGTCGGCAGCGCGGACACGTCGGCGGATTTCTCGGCGGGCGGCGAGGCCACTTCGACCGTGGTCGGCTCCGGCGCGGACGGGCTGATCGGCTCAGGCCCCCATTCGAGCTCCGCGTCCGGCTCCGGAACCACCAGCGCTTTGGGCGTCGGCGCGGGCACGATGACAGGCTCGGCGAATGGCTTCGGCGTCGCGACAAGCTCGGCCTTGGCGACCGGCGCCGCCACGGCGATCGGCTCCGCCTTGGCGGCCGGCTCCGCCTTGGCGGTCGGCTCCGCCTCGACGATCGGCGTCGCCCGGGTCAGCGGCTCGGCCTTAGCGGCAGGCTCGGGCGCGCGAAAGGGGGGCGTGGGCTCGGGGTTTTGTCGAGCAGCCGGCGCCGCCGCGGCGAGCGGCATCATCACGGCCATCGGCTCGGGCCGGGCAACCGCAGGCTCGATCGGCGGGACCACGGGAGCGGCCGAACGCGCGGGCGGCGGATCGACCGCCAGCGGAACGTCCATCAATATGTCGTCGATCGCATCCGTGACCGTCATCGCCACGGGGGTGCCGTAGTCCGCATAGGGAATGTCCGCGATCCCGGCCGGCGGCGCCGGCCGCCGGGCGACGTTCGTAGCGGGCGCCGCGACGGGATCCGATGGCGCAATCACATGGTAATCCGGCGCCGGCACGCCCAGTTGCGGGCGCGCGGCGGCGCCTGGCGCAGGCACGCCGGCAAGGGCCACCGGCGGCGGCGTAACCGTCTCGTCGGCCGCCAGGGCAGGGCGCTTGCGCTCGCCGAGCGCGGCGGCGGCGACCGGCGGCGCGACCGCGCCTTCGAGCGGCTCGTGGATGATCGCGAGGATGCGCTCGAGGACCGCCACCGGATCGGGGCGGCTCTCGGGCTCCAGCTCCGGCACCAGCTCGGATGCCTCGGTCGGCTCCGGTTCTCCGGCCGGGCCGATGTCGGGCGGCGAGAGCTCGAGCACGGTCGCGCTTACCGCCGCGACGGCGGGAACGATCACGGGCGGGGTCGCAAGCTCTTCCGGCGTGGGGATATCGTCGGGCGCCGCCGGCATTTCGGCGAACTCCGGCTCGATCACCGGCGGTTCGGAAGGCGCGGCCGCGGCGGGCTCCGGCTCCCGGTCCGCGAGCGCGAAACGCTCGGGTCCCGGCTCCGTATGCTCCGGCTCCATCGGCTCGGGCTCCGGCTGCTCCACTTCGGCATGTGCCGGGATCGGATGCTCCGGCGCGGCCTGCGCCGCCTCGGCCGGTGCGGCAGGCGGCTGCAGCGCCGAAAGCTCCTGCTCCCGATGCTCGGGCTCCAGGCGCTCGGGCAGCGCGGGCTCCGACGCCGCCTCCAGATGCTCCGCCTCCGCGCGCTCTTCCGCAACGGGCTCGGTCTCGGCGCGCTCCGTCGTGACAGGCTCCGTCTCCGCGACCTCGGGTGGGGCGCGGGCGGGCTCGGGCGCCGTCGCTTCGGCCGGGCGAGTTTCGGGCGCCGAACCGCTCACCGCATGCGCCGCAGCGGGCGGCTCGCCGGCGTCGGCCGCTGGAGCGTCCTCCGCCGCCGGCGCGCCCGGCATGATCTCGTCGATATGGGGCTGGTCGAGACGCTCGGCGCCGTCCGCATCGTGGATGTGGGGCCCCACCGCACCGTCGACGGCCGCCTCGGCGCCCTGGACCGCATCGCCCCAGATCGCAATCATCGACTTGATGCGATCCTCGAGGAAGCGCAGCACATCGACCACTTTGCGGGTGCGCTGGCCGGTCAGATCCTGGAACGAGCAGGCTGTGTAGATGTCGGCCGCCCGGCGGTCGAGCGCGTCGCAGGAATCCGTATCGGTGCCGTGCTCGCGCAAGGTCCAGGCGATCTCCTGCACCTGCTCGGCGGCGGCCAGGATGTCGGAGGTCGCGTGCTCGGTGGTGTTCACGATCGAGTCGAGTTCCTCGGTCGCCTCCGAGAGCGAGCCCTTGTAGTCCCCTTCGGGCCTGATCGAGGCGATCTCGGCGCGGGTGTGCGCGATCGCCTTGGCCATCTCGACAAGGTCGATGCGCACGCGCTCCGCCGGCGAGACCGACGCCGCCGGAGGGGCCGCCCTGACAGCCGCCTCGACCCGTGCGAGGGCGGCGAGGATCGCGTCGGTGTCGGCGTGGCGGTTGCGCTTGGCGTACTCGGCCAGGAACCAGCGCCCGCGCATCGTGTCCGTGACAGCGGTGAAAATGGCCTCGTAATCCGCCTCGGTCGGCGGGGGCGGCACGGAAGGCGAGAGGGCGAGTTGCTCGTCGGCCATACTGGATCGCTACCTTACTTTCAGGAATCAGCACGATCGACTACTCAGTGCAACCATTTGATGCCGGGGCTGTGCACACCCGGCGGTACGCCGGGATGCACTGTCGCGATGGTCGACCGACGAGTGCCGCGAATGCGAAGTTTCGCACCATTTCTCGGCGGGTACGTTTGCGAACGTCGGGTTCAAAAGCGGCACTAGAATCATAGAGTTGCCAGTGTCCTTTCGATTCCGAAGTTCGCTCAGAGGTGGCTGCGAATGGTTGCGAACTTCGGAATCGGGACACTGGCGTTTCGCCTGTCCGTGTTCTACGGCGCGTATTTCGCCTATTTGGGCCTTTCTCTGCCGTTCATGCCGGCCTGGTTCGCCGCCCGGGGGCTCGAGCCCGGCGAAATCGGTATCGTGCTCGCAACCCCGCTCGTCGTGCGCGTCCTCGTGGTTCCGGTCGCGTCCCGGCTGGCCGATCGCTCTGCACTGCGGCAGGCGCTGTTCGCGAGCGCGGCCGCAAGCGTCGTCGGCTTCGCGCTCGTGGGCTTGTGCGCCGGATTTTTCGCCATCCTCGCCGCCTATGCGCTCGCCGCAGCCCTGGTCGCGCCGGTGCTTCCGCTCGGCGACGCCTATGCGCTGCGCGGCCTGCGCGACCGGATGGGGCGCTACGGGCCGGTGCGGCTGTGGGGATCGGTGAGCTTCATCCTGGCCAATCTCGTGGGCGGCGTGCTGCTGGCACGACTCGGGGCGGACCACGTGATCTGGGCCGTGGTGGCAGCGCTCGCGCTCACCGCGGCGGCGGCGCTCGCCCTCGCGCCGCGCGCCCCGGCGCCGGCCCAGGCGGCGGCCCGGCCGGCCACCGCCTCGCTCTGGCGTTCGCCCGCCGCGGTCGCCGTGATGGCCGGGGCGAGCCTGATCCAGGCGAGCCACGCGGTGCTCTACGGGTTTGCCACCCTGCAATGGAGCGCGCGCGGCATCGGCGGCAGCGCAATCGGGGCGCTGTGGGCGATCGGCGTCATCGCCGAGGTCGGCCTCTTTGCACTGTCGGGCCGGCTCGGCGGCCGGCTCGGCGCACCCGCGATGATCGCGCTCGGGGGCGCCGGCGGCCTCGTGCGCTGGACCGTCATGGCGCTCGATCCGCCAACCGCGAGCCTGCCGTTCCTGCAGGCCCTGCACGCGCTGAGCTTCGCGGCAACCCATCTCGGATCGATGCAATTCCTGGCGCGCGCGGCGCCGGAAGGCCGCAACGCGACGGCGCAGGGCGATTTCGTCGCGCTGCAGGGCATCGTGTTCGCAGCCGCCATGGGCCTCGCGGGCACGCTCGTCGCGGCCTATGGCAGTCTCGCCTACGTCGCGATGGCGGCGGCCTGCGTCGCCGGGGCGCTGCTCGCGCTGGCGGCACCGAGGTTGAGCTGGAGCGTTCCGTGACGCGCTGCGGCGCGCCGGCGCGTGAGGCTCGGCCGCCGCGGCTATCAGCGCCCGGAAGCGGAGCGCGCCGACGCGGAAATCGCGACATTGCGCCACGTACGGCCGGCGTGATTGTGCGCCGCGCGCGTCGTTTCGGTGCGCGCCGCCCCGCTGCCGCACATCGGATACAGCGCGGCAAGCTCGCGGCCGCGCAGGAATTTCATGTGCGGCGAGAGGCCGCCGCGCCGCGCGATCCAGGAACGGATGAGCTGCGGATAGATGTCGATCAGCTCCTGCGTGGCGCCGACGCTCGTGACGCGGCGTCCGCTGTCGTCGAAATTCCAGGCGGCGTGAAAGCCGAGCACCGCATTCGGCGTGACGCACACCTGATCGCGCGACAGCATGCCGAGCAGCATGGTGCAGGCCGAATAGCAGGGTCCATCGATCACGACTTTTTCGCCGCTCGCGCGCAGCGAGGCAAAGCGCGAGGCGTATTCGGTCATCAGGCCGCCCATGTCGTCCGTGATCCGCACCGTCGCCTGCGCCGGCATCGTGACGAGCGCCGCGAGCACCACAACGACCAACGCCGCAAAGGACCGCATGGTCTCATTCCCCCTGGTTGCCGTCTGTTGAGGTTATCGTCCCCGGCTTTATGCGAATTTAACACTGCGGAATTTTAGTGGCGAGCGTTTTCGCCGCGGAACTCGCTGGTATTTCAGCCGCACGGCAACGCGGCCGCGATTTGGCGTTGGAACCGGACGCGAGCCGCGGCGCGCGACGCATCGCGCAACGTCAGCCCCACAGCGCGCGCGAGGGCGGAAACACGCGGGCGTCGTCGTAGCGCAGGGCGTCCGGACGATCGCGCGCGAGCAAGAGCGCGCCGTCGAGATCGACCACGCGCGCCTTCTGGGCGAGCAGGACGGCGGGCGCGATCGCGAGCGAGGTCGAGATCATGCAGCCGACCATCAGCGCAAAGCCTTGGGCCCGGGCTTGGTCGGCGAGCGCGAGCGCCTCGGTGAGCCCGCCGGCCTTGTCGAGCTTCACGTTGATGGCCTCGTACTTGCCGGCAAGCCGCGCGAGCGAGGCGCGGTCGTGCACGCTCTCGTCGGCGCAGACCGGGATCGGGTGCGGGACGCCGGCGAGCGCGTGGTCGGCCTCGGCCGGCAGCGGCTGCTCGACCAGCGTGACGCCGGCGGCCGCGCAGGCCGCGAGATTGTCCGCGAGGTTTTCTGCGGTCCAACCCTCGTTGGCGTCGACGATGAGGGCGGCGCGCGGCGCCGCCGCGCGCACCGCCGCGATGCGCGCGGCGTCGCCGGGGCGGCCGAGCTTCACCTTGAGGAGGGGACGGCTCGCCGCCTTGGCGGCGGCGGCCGCCATGGCGTCGGGCGTGTCGAGCGAGATCGTGTAGGCGGTGACGCAGGGCTCGGGCGGGGCAAGGCCGAGGAGCTCGTGCACGGGGCGGCCGGCGCGCTTTGCCGCCAGATCCCACAGCGCGCAATCGAGCGCATTGCGCGCCGCGCCCGGCGGCAGCAGGCCCTGCAGCGCAGCCTGGTCGAGCCCGCCCGCGACCTCCGGTGCCAGCGCCGCAATGGCGGCCGCAACTCCATCTATGGTCTCATTATACCGCCCGTAGGGCACACATTCGCCGCGGCCGCGGACTAATCCGTCGCTGACCTCGGCGACCACCACCTCGGCTTGCGTCTTCGAGCCGCGGCTGATGGTGAACGCACCGGCGATCGGCCAAGGCTCGGTCGCGACCCGGAGGGACAGCGGGGTGGAATTGGGGGTGGAGTTGGGGGCGGGCTTCATCGACTGTGCGTGGACGCTTAGGGGTTGTGAAACAGGGGCCAGCTTAGGATGGCGCGCGATTATGGTGAACCGGGTCTTGCCGCCGCAAGAGAGCGCGGCCGGCAAGCGGGCTCGAATGGCCCAAGTGGACCTTGAGCCCGCAATGGGTGGGGAGATGATGGCGTGAACGGCGGGCCTTTGCTCGAGAGCGCCGATCATGGCGGCCGGCTGGCGCTGAGCGCCGGCGGGGCGTGGACGGCCGAGCGGGCGAGCGAGCTCGAGCGGCTGATCGAGCGCGTGATCGCGCGTCACCCGCGGGTCGACGGCGTCGACATCGACATGGGCGGCGTGGAGCGGCTCGATACGTTCGGCGCCTGGCTGCTCGAGCGGCTCATGCGCGCGCTCGCGGCCGCCGGCGGCGAGGCGCGGGTGGTCAGCTTGCCGGACCGCTATCGCGGCCTGGTGCTGCAGGCACAGGAGCTCAACCGCGCCGCGCCGGCGCCGGCGCGCGGCCATGCGCTGGGCGCCGCGATCGCGGCGCTCGGCCGCAACGTCGGCGAGGTCGGCGCCGATCTCGTGGCCGCGGTGGCGATGATCGGGGCGCTCGCCGCCGCGCTCGGGCGCGCCGCATTGCGGCCGCGCAGCTTCCGCTTCACCTCGCTGGTGCACCAGATCGACCGCGTCGGCTGGCGCGCGGTGCCGATCGTGCTGCTGATCACCTTCCTGATCGGCGGCATCCTGGCGCAGCAGGGCCTGTTTCACTTCCGCGAGTTCGGCGCCGAGATCTACGTGGTCGACATGATCGGCATCCTGGTGCTGCGCGAGGTCGGCGTGCTGATGGTCGCCATCATGGTGGCCGGACGCTCGGGCTCGTCCTACACGGCCGAGCTCGGCTCGATGAAGATGCGCGAGGAGATCGACGCGCTGCGCACCATGGGGTTCGATCCGATCGACGTGCTCGTTCTGCCGCGCGTGCTCGCGCTCGTCATCGCGGTGCCGTGCCTCGCCTTCCTCGGCTCGATGGCGGCGCTCTATGGCGGTGGGCTGATGTGCTGGCTCTACGGCGGCATGAGCCCGGAGGTGTTTCTCGCGCGCCTGCGCCAGGCGATCGACCTGCAGGATTTCGCCATCGGCCTGATCAAGGCGCCGTTCATGGGGCTGATCATCGGCGTCATCGCCGGCACGCAGGGGCTGGCCGTCAAGGGCAGCGCCGAGTCGCTCGGGCTCAAGACCACCGACTCGGTGGTGAAATCGATCTTCCTGGTGATCCTGCTCGACGGCTTCCTCGCCGTGTTCTTTGCCGCGATCGGACTGTGAGCGGGCGCATGACCGACATGGCAAATGACGATGCGGTGATCCGGGTGCGCGACCTGACCGTCGGCTTCGACGGCGCGCCGGTGCTCGACCGCCTCTCGCTCGATGTGATGCGCGGCGAGATCCTCGGCTTCGTCGGCGCCTCCGGCGCCGGCAAGTCGGTGCTGATGCGCACCATCATCGGCCTCGTGCCGAAGCGCTCCGGCCTGATCGAGGTCGATGGCGTCGATCTGGGCGCGGCGTCGGAGAGCGCGCGGCGCGCGATCGAGCGGCGCTGGGGCATCCTGTTTCAGCAGGGCGCGCTGTTCTCCTCGCTCACGGTGCGGCAGAACGTCCAGTTCCCGATCCGCGAGCATCTGCGCCTGTCGGGCCGGCTGATCGACGAGATCGCGCGCGCCAAGCTCGAGATGGTCGGGCTGCCGCCCGACGTCGCCGACAAATATCCGGCGGCGCTGTCCGGCGGCATGACCAAGCGGGTCGCGCTCGCGCGCGCGCTCGCGCTCGATCCGGACATCGTGTTCCTCGACGAGCCGACCTCCGGGCTCGATCCGATCGGCGCCGGCGAGTTCGACGAGCTGATCCGCACCCTGCAGCGCACGCTTGGCCTGACCGTGTTCATGGTGACGCACGATCTCGACAGCCTGCACACGGTGTGCGACCGCATCGCGGTGCTGGCCGAGGGGCGAGTGATCACGGCGGGGCCGATCCCGACCATGCTGGCGTCGGAGCACCCCTGGGTGAAGTCCTATTTTCGCGGCAAACGCTCGCGCGCCGGCGCGCGGGCGGCCTGATCTGTCTGGAGACGCGCCACGATGGAAACGAGAGCCAACTACCTGCTGATCGGCCTGTTCACGCTCGGCGTGATCGCGGGCGGCTTCGGCTTCGTGTACTGGTTCAACACGATCGGCGGCGCCGGCGAGCGCGCGAGCTACCGCATCGTGTTCCAGGGCTCGGTCTCGGGCCTGCACACCGGGGCCGCGGTGCTGTTCAACGGCATCCGCGTCGGCGAGGTCACCGGCCTCAAGCTCGACCCGGCGGCGCCGCGCGACGTGATCGCGCTGGTCGCGGTCGACAAGGCGGTGGCGGTGCGCGCCGACACGGCGGTGAGCCTCGAGTACCAGGGCGTGACCGGCGTCGCCTCGATCGCGTTGCGCGGCGGATCGCAGTCCGCGCCGCCGCCGGCCGGCGATCCGCCGACCTTGACGGTCGACGCTGCGGGCGCGCAGGACGTGACGCAGGCGGCGCGCGAGGCGATGCGCCGGATCGACGCGCTCGTGTCCGACAACGAGGCGGTGCTCAAGGGCGCGCTCAAGAACATCGAGATGTTCTCGCAGACGCTCGCCACCAATTCCGACCGCATCAACCGCATCCTCGCCGGCGCCGAGGGCCTGATCGGCGGCGCCAACGGCGAGCCGGGCGACATCGCGCAGGCCGCACGCGCGATCAAGACGGCGGCGGAAAATCTCGATGCGCGCACCGGCGAGATTTCGACCGGGCTCACGCGCTTCTCCAACGGCGGCCTGCGCCAGTGGGAGCAGCTCGCGATCGACGGCCGGCGCACGCTGGCCGAGGTCGAGAAGGCGGTGAAGAACATCGACAACAATCCGAGCCGGCTGTTGTTCGGCGGCGCGCCGGCGACCGACGCGCGGGCGAAGCGGCAGTGATCGGCGGGGCGCGGACGATCTACGCTTCCGGAATCATCGCCCGCGGATATTCGAACCGATCGAAATCGCGCTCGTAGGCGCGATAGATGCGGTCGGCGAGCTCGGCCGTGTAGTAGGCCGACCAGGCATCGTGGCGGGATTCGTTCATCGGGATCAGCGCTTCGCGGCGTACGGCGGCGCTCGCGCCCACGTGATCGAGGACCCGAGCGAAATCCTGGGCGAAGGATTCCACCTTGCCGACGTGGTCGAGCCGGATCCCGGGCATCGATAAAATGTCGTCCTGGGCCTGAACATGAATGTCGCAACGGCGCCGGGCGGCGGCCGCCGCGAACAGGACGAACGCGGGAAACGGGAGGCTACGATCCGCGCCGGCCGGAAGACCGGCGGCGAGATCGCGGCGGACCGCCAGATAGGCATTGATCAACGGGTCGCCGGGCACCAGCGGCTTGCCGCGAAATTTGTCGGCCCAGCACGATACGGCGCGCGCATAGGGATTGCGGACGAACGAGAACCGCAACGTGTCGGCGCCGATGGCGAGGCGGAAGAAGGCGCTCTTGGTCATGCTGCGCGGGCCGTACGGGCCGCTGTAGCGCGCGCGGCGGCTGGGCTTGAGCGAGAGAATGTATCGTCCGCCGACCCGCGCCAGCGTCTGGCGAATGCGGGTCGAGGCAGCCTTGGGCAGCGCGACGTAAAGGAGCTTGTGGGCCGGCAGCACGTTGAGCAGCAGATCGGGCTCGTATCCGCCCGATATGAGTTTTCCGTAAAATTCGGCGGCCGCGGGATCGAAGAGATCGGTCAGAGGCGCGCTTGCGATCCACAGCAGCTCTTTGGCTCTGACTTCGACCGGTCGGAGCAGGCGCATCCGCGGTGTCCCCCGCAACGCCGTGCCCCTGGGTCAAAGAGGTAGCCGAGCGAACGCTTCGCTGTCAATCGGTCGCATGTGATGCGCATCACGTTCGCATCGATTCGCTCTGGCATCCTCGATCGGCGCTGTCCGCCTTTGCGGCGAACAGCGCCGATGCGGCGTTCAAATGCCGCGATTCCAGTAGTCGTAGTAGCGCTCGATGTTCATTTGCAGGAACGGGCCGTAATTGGGCCAGCTCTCGTATTTGGGGAGCTTGATCTCCTTCTCGGCGTCGGCGTAGCTCTTGTTGTCGTCCACGGCCTTCTTCACCGCGGCGGACAGGTCCTGCAGGTAGGCGAGCTGGTTCTTCGCATCCTCCTTGGTGCCGGTCTGCACGCCGCCCGGTCCCGGATGGCCGGGGATCAGCTTCTCCCAATCCATCGCGATCACCTTTTTCAGCCCGTCCTCGATGTCGGGGACGTAGGTGTCCGCCATCCCGCGGAACTGGATGCCCTTGATCGGGATCCAGTCGACCGTGAAGATGATCTTCTCCTTGGGCAGCCGCATCACCAGCATGCTGTCGGAGTGGTTCTTTCCGATATAGTTGAGCTCGAGCGTGGTGCCGCCGAGCGAGATCACCTTCTTGGCGTCGACCACCTGGTCGGGCATGACGACGTCGGCCGGCTTGAGCGCGGCGATGCGCGCCTTGGCGTTGCGATGGGCGATGAAGACGGCGCCGAGATCCTTGAACGGCTGGCCGCCGGCGATGTGGTCGAAATGGCTGTGGCTGTAGATCACGTATTTGATCGGCGCCTTGGTGATCTTCTGGATTTCCTCGATATAGGCCTTGGCGGCCGGCCGGCGCTCGCCGATCGGGTCGGTCGCGATCACGCCGGCCGGCGTGACCACGAACATCGACTGATGCCCGCCGTAGCGGAAGATGTAGACGTTGTCGGTGCCCTCGACCTTGGTGGTCGCGTAGGGCGGCGGCGATGGCTGCTGGGCCTGGGCGCCGCCGGCGAGCGCGGCCGCGGCAAGCGCCGCCACCGCGAGCGTGGCATGGAGACGAGACATTGCGAGGATCCTCCCGGGTGCGGGCCGAGGCCGGACGGCCGCGGCTGTGGCGCAGATGCGCGCTGACGCGCAAGCGTCGCCCGCCTCAACACCGGGCGCAATCGCATATTCCTGGGAGGGCGCAGGGAGACTTGGCGGCAAAACGCGATGGGCGCGCCCGAGGGCGCGCCCATCGCTCGTTGCCGCATACGGGAGCCTTCAATCGAACCGGCCGGCGGCGTGCGCCAACATTGTATACACCTTACCGGTCTCGGAGGTGAGGTACGTTCGTGCCACCACCTGGCCGCGATCATCGCGCGAGACCTCGTCCAGGAGGCGCTCGAACTCGCCGATATAGCGGTCGACCGTCTGCTTGAACTCACGGTCGGCGCGATAGCGCTTGCTGATCTCGTCGAACGCCTTCTGGCCCTGCATGGTGTAGAGCCGCTTGGTGAACACGTTGCGCTCGCCGCGATTGTAGCGATCCCACAGATCGGCGGCGGCGTTGTGGTCGATCATCCGCGCGATGTCGACGGAGAGCGAATCGAGCGACTCGATGGTGTGACGCGGGCCGCGGTCGTCGAGCCGCGGCATCCGCTCGTCGGACCGCAGCGGCGGCCGATCGTCGGGCCGCATCGGCGGGCGGTCGTCGCGGGGCGGCTCGTCGCGCGAGGCACGGCTCAGGAGATCGGTGAGCCAGCCGCTGCCGGCACGGCCGCCCGGGCCGCCGGCTGGCGGCGGGCTCGGCGGGGCGGGAGGAGGCGCGGGCGGCTCGCTGCGACGCGGCGCGAATGCGGTGGGCGGCGGCTGCGTCGGGGCAGGGGGGGCGGTGATGTCGTTGCGCGCGACCGGGCGGGCGGCGCCGCGGCCGCCCATGCTCACCACCACCGATTCCTCGGGATGGGCACGGCGCGCCGTGTCGGGCTGCTGGGCGTCCATCCCGCGGCCGTGCCGGGCGACGATGCGGTTGAGCTCGGCGAGCGCCTCGATCTGGTCGACGATGACGCGGCGCATCTGCGAGGCGCTTTCCGCCGTCTCCTGCGGCAATTCGAGGATGCCGCGGCGCAGCTCCTGGCGCGTCGCGTCGAGCTCGCGCTGCATCTCGGTCGCCATCTGCTTGATGCCCGAGACGGTGTCGGCGAAGCGGTCCTTCGCCTCCTGCAGCATGGTCTTCGCGTCGTTGGCGTTCTCGCGAAAGAGCATGTGCGCCTCGTTGGTCGCCTGCTGGTAGAGCCCGCGCAGCGCGTCGCCGGTGCGGGCGCGCTCCTGCTCGACCGTGACGCGCACCGCCTCGTGCTGATCCGCGATTGCGCGGGTGCCCTCGGCGGTCGCGTCGGCGACCACGCGGGCGATGTCGCGCGCGCGCGCCTCAGCGGCGGCGAGCGTCTCGTCGAGCAGGCCGGAGAAACGCTTGAGCCGCGCATCGAGATCGCCGGTGCGCGCATCGAGGCCGGTGATCAGCGTGTCGAGCGCGGCGCGGCGCGATCCGATCGTGTCGTCGGCGCGGCGGTTGCTCACCTCGATCACCTCCACCGCCTGCACCAGGCTGCGTCCATGGCGGTCGAATTGCGCCGCAAGCTCGCCGAGGTCGCCGAGCGCCTTGGTGGTGAGCCCGTAGAACGAGCCGATATGGTCGTCCATCCGGCCGGTCGTCGAGTCGGTGCGCTCGAGCAGCTGGTTCATGGTCGCCACGAACTCGGTGACGCGGGTCGACAGCATGTGCTCGATCGAGCCCAGATTGTCCTGCGCACCGCTCAGCACCGCCTGCAGGAGGCCGTTCGCTTCGCGCAGCCGCTCGAACATGGTCGTCGTATCGGAGCGCAGCATGCCGTGCGTCTCGAGGAGCTCGGCGACCGTGACGGTCGCAGTCTGGCGCGACTGCTCGACCGCCGCATTGGTCTTGTCGTGCAGCTCCTTGACGGTGCGGCTGACGGCCTCGGTCGTGCTGGCGCCCGCCTGGTTGATGGCGCCGACCGCGTTCTGGCTCGCGTCGTTGATCAGGCGCGCAAGCTCGTTCGAATTGTCGAGCATCGTCCCGGTGAACGCGAAGGCCTTGGTCTGGATCGACTGCACCGCCTGCTCGGTCACCCGGCCGATCTGGACCGCGAGCTCGTCGGTCTTGCTCGAGATGCCGGCGAGCAGCCCGCTCGATTTGTCGTCGAGCACCTTGCTGAGCTCGGCCGAGCGCTTGCCGACCGCGGCCGCGATCTCGTCGGCGCGGCCGACCAGGTTGCGGGCGACCTCGGAGGACACCCCGAGCAGGGTGCGCTCGACCTCGCCGGCGTTCTGCTTGAGCACGCTGGTGACGCCGGTCGACAGCGACATCAGCGAACGCTCGACCTCGGCCGAGGTCGAGCGGATGCTCTCGCTCGAGGTGGTGGCGGCGCTCGTGACCGTGCGCTCGGCGTCGCCGGCGCTCGCGCGGATCGCCTGGGTGGCACTCGCGGTGAGCTGCTCAAGCGACTGGGCGGCCTCGCTGCTGTTGGTCTTGATCGCCGCCGTGAGTTGGTCCATGCGGCCGGCGAGCAGCTCGGCCGCCGTCCTGCTCTTCGTCTCGATCTCGCGCGTCACCGCCTCGGCGCGGCCGAGCAGCAGCTCCTCGAACTTGCCGATGCGGGTGTCGAGGTTCTCCGCCACCTGCATCGCGCG
>Ga0335081_10011029_pt1 | contig 14622 bp, 15 predicted proteins | sample Lox_Sample_35_FD_206713 | JGI IMG/M metagenome (GOLD analysis project Ga0335081, IMG submission 206713) | Soil microbial communities from Loxahatchee National Wildlife Refuge, Florida, United States - Lox_Sample_3.5 | ecosystem: Environmental > Terrestrial > Soil > Wetlands | place: USA... | reverse complement strand
TGGAACGGCGTCACGTCCATGGGAACTCCCTCGACTGCCGGGCTATTTACCCGCCGCCGCGCCGCGGCGAAAGGCCGTTGCCGTCGGTTCCGCCGGAACTGCCCAACAACCGCAAACGTTGGTTGATCACACAGGCGCGCACGATCAATGCGACGTGCGAGGGCGACAACGATAACAGCGAAAACGCCCGACAAGGGCGCCCGAGCCGTGTTTCGTTCGCAAATCCTTGAACCTGCGGCGCCTCTCTGACGGAGGTATCCATGTCCACATTCAGCACTTCGGAAAATGCTTTGGTCGAGGCGACGAATTACGGAGGATTGGTCGATGCCGTGGGCGGCATTGCGACCATCGCGCTGGCGATCATTGCGCTCGCGGGCGTCCACCCGGCCATGCTGATTGCGATCACCACGATCGTCTTCGGTGCGGCGCTTCTGATCCAGGGCGGCACGATGCTGTCCGAATATACCCACATGATCTTTCCCGCCGGCGCCGTTGCTCCGGTCGAGGAGTTCGGCGGCGGCGGCGGCCTGTCCGCGGTGTTTCTGGTCGGAGCTGCCGGCATGGTGCTCGGCGTGCTCGCCCTGTTGGGCATCGAGGCCCCGACGCTTACCGCGATAGCCGTGATCGCGTTTGGCGCCGCGCTGGTGCTCAGCAGCAACGCCGTCTGGCATCTCTACCGGATGAAGCGCAGTTCGGTCGGCACCCGCGCCGTCTCCGGCGGTGAGATCCTGGCGAGCGAGATGGCCTCGGGCTCGGCGGCGGTCCAGTGCCTCGCCGGCCTCGCGGTGATTGTGCTCGGCATCCTCGCCGTCTCCGGCGTTCAGGTTGCGATTCTGACCTTGGTTGGATTGCTCATCCTCGGCGCCACCGTGCTCCTGACCGGCTCGACGCTGAGCGGCGCGGCGATGGCGTTCATGCAGCCGACGCCGGCGGCGCGGCGGTCGACCTGGTCCGCGGGTGCGGCCGAATAACCGCGTCGGCGCCGAACAACCGCGCTCCTGTCGCAACACCACCCCGGGCCCTTGGGTCCGGGGCGGTTTTTAGTCGGCGCTCAGGCCGGCGCTCGGCCGCCGCGGTCGCGCTCGGCGAGAAGCCGCGCCATCGCGGCGCGCAAATCGGCGATCCCGGCGCCGGTTCGCGCCGAGGTCGCGATCAGGCCGGGAAAGGCCGCCGGCCGTTTGCGCATCGCTTCCTCCACTGCAGCGCAGCGCTCGGCGAGGAGCGCCGCGCTGACCTGATCGCACTTGGTCAGGACAATCTCGTGACTGACCGCGGCGCGACCGAGCGTGTCGAGCACGGCACCGTCGATCTGCTTGAGGCCGTGGCGCGCGTCGACGAGGAGATAGACGCGGGCGAGCGTGGCGCGGCCGCGCAGATACTCGTGGATCAGCTCAGTCCAGGCCGCAACCTTGGCCTTTGCCGCTGCGGCGTAGCCGTAGCCGGGCAGATCGACCAGGGTGAGCCGGCCGCCGGGGCCGCCGCGGCCGCCGGGGCCGCCGAAGAAAATAAGCTCCCGGGTGCGGCCCGGCGTGTGCGAGGTCCGCGCCAGCGCATGGCGGCCGGTGAGCGCGTTGATCAGGCTCGACTTGCCGACATTGGAGCGGCCGGCAAACGCGACCTCGGTACCCGTCATCCGCGGCAGCGACGCGAGCGAGCCGGCCGCCGAGAGAAAGTTCCATTCGCCGGCGAACAGCCGGCGGCCCTCCTCGATCTCGGCTGCGGAGAAATCGGCCACGATTTTTCACGCGGCAGGTGGCGTCACGGGAACCGCGCGCCTCGACCGCTGTTTCAGGAACAACAGGGGCGGTCCCCAGCGATCCCCGCACCACCGACGACCGCGACAACAGCGTTTAGGCTCCATGGAGGCAGTCATGGATGAGTGGACGAGCGCGAAGCTTTGCGACGTGGCCAATCTGATCCTGGGCATGATCCTGTTCTTCTCGCCCTGGCTGTTCGGCCTGACCGCCGGCGCCCCATGCCAGACCGCCTCGATTATCGGGATTTTCATCGCCGTGCTGTCGATTGCGGCGCTCGCCGCGTTCGCGGTCTGGGAGGAATGGCTCAACCTGATCGCCGGGCTTTGGCTGATCGTATCGCCATGGCTCATGGGTTTCCAGGACAGCGACGCGATGACGATCGACGTCGCCATCGGCGGGATCGTCGCCGTGCTGGCGGCATTCGAGATATGGCTCGCGCACGGCGCCAGGCCGCGCATGACCAGCGCCTGAGCGCTCCCGCCTCGAGACGCGCGATAATCTCACCTGCAGCGGCCGGCAAGGCGCCGGCCGGTCCTGCAACCGGAAAAGGGGAAACGTACCGTTCCCCTTTTTCGCCGCTGCCAGCGGCAGCGATCAGGGGAGAAAAGCCGGATCAGGCCGTGGCGTAATCCTGCCTTTTGGTGGCGGCCGGCGCATAAGCCGCGTTCTTGCGGCTGCCCTGATAGCGCACCGCGGCCGCAACCGCAGAGATTCCGATCTGGCCATAACGGCGGTGCAGCGCGGTATTTTCGTCAACCGATTTGCGAAGCTGGCGTTGGTTTTGGGTGGTGTTCTTCGTGGGGTTCTTCGTGGTGTTGTTGGCGGTATTTTTGGCCGTAGCGGCACTGGCGTCTTTCATTTCAATCCCATTCCCGTTTTTCGTGAACGATGCGCCGCAAATAGCCGGCAAATTGTCCGCGAGTGTGACATTTCCGGACGTGGCGGCCGCGACAGAGCACCACACATCGAACCTGGTAAACCCTTGCTTAATTTGCGCCCTTTATAGTGTTTCGGCGGCGCGGCGGGGAAGGGGCCGGCCACACTTGACCGCCGGTGCGACATTCCTGCAACACCCGGCGACTACCATGGTTTGGGCGCCACCTGACGGCTGGCATGTTGGAGGCGATTTCGATAATGGAATTATCGAGATTCTCCCGGTAGAATTCCGGTCTGGAACGGCGGGGAGTGGGCAAGTATGGCAATGCGTAGGCTGGCTTTCGTGATCGTTGCCCTGGCGCTTGGCGGCTGCGTGGCGGACGGCACTCTCGACCCCTCGAGCACCGCCAATTGGAAGCCGCGCGACAAGCAGCTGATGGCGAACCTGCCGTACAATCAGGCGGCGATCCCGCTCGAATTCCAGCGGCACATCGTCCAGTATGACCGCAAGGAAGCGGCCGGCAGCATCGTCGTCGATAGCGACAACAAGTACCTCTATTACGTGCTGCCGCAGGGCAAGGCCATTCGTTACGGCATCGCCGTCGGCGAGGACGCCCAGGTCTGGAGCGGCATCGCCAAGATCGGCCGCATGGAAGAATGGCCGGCATGGGTGCCGACCCCCGGCGAGCAGCAGCGCCTCGGGCCGTTGCCGCAGTTCGTCACCGGCGGACCGCACAACCCGCTCGGCTCGCGCGGCATGTATCTGTATTCCGGCAACAAGGATACGCTCTACCGCATCCACGGCACCAACCAGCCGGAATATATCGGCCAGGCGATCTCGTCCGGCTGCATCCGGATGACGAATGAGGATGCGATCGACCTCTATGGCCGGGTGAAGATCGGCACGCCGGTCGTGGTGCTGGCGCCGCATCAGGGCTGGCCGTTCGGCTCGCACGTCGCGGCTGCGCCGGCCGCTACTCCCAACTGATCGACGCGCCGGCGGCGCATTGTCACCTCTGCATTGCTGAATTTCGACGCCGCACGGCGGCGGCGACGAGGCTCCGCTTGCGACGCCGCGCGCGAGGTTTGCCGCGGGGCGATGCCGCTTCCTTCAGGCCCGTTCTGATCACCGCGAGCAGGCTCGCCGCGGCCGCGCTCAAGTCGCGCTCGCGCAAGCGGATGATGCCGATATCGGCGGTGATGCACGGATCGACGAGCGGGCGCGATACCACCGCGGCGTCTTTGCCGCGCGAGCATTCGCTCTGCGCCAATACCGCCAGTCCGACGCCGTTGCCGACCAGGCTGTAGAGCGTCGGCAGACGGTTCGCGGTTGCGGCGTGGTTGAGCGTGATCCCCGCCGCGGCGGCCGCGGCGTCGATGAGACGGCGCGTGCGTGATTCGGCCGGCAGCGATACCAGCGGCACATCCTCGAGCGCCTTGAGCCTAATTTCCCGCTGCGCCGCGAGCTTATGGCCGGCAGGAAGGACGGCATGAAAGCGCTCCGCGCCGAGGCGCTCGGTCGCGAACAGCCGCGGCAGACGATCGAGATAACCGACGCCAAAATCGGCGACGCCGCTGCGCACATCGTCGCGCACGCCGCCTTGCAGTCCTTCGCGGAAGTGGATCTCGACGCCGCCATAGCGCCGCGCGAAACCGGCGATCAGCCGCGGCGACACCAGGCTCGCGAGCGAGATGACGCTGGCGACGACGATCTGGCCGCGCCGTTCGCTCGAGCGTTCCCGCACGCTCTCGACGCCGATTTTCAGATCGTTGATCAGGCGCTCGGCCAGCGCGGCGAATTCCTTGCCGGCATCGGTAACGGCAACCTCCCGCGTGCTTCTGGCGAACAGCAGCAAGCCGAGCCTCGCTTCGAGCTGCTTGATGGTGCGGGTCAGCGCCGGTTGCGACACTTTCAGCGCGGCCGCCGCGGCAACGAAGCTGCGGTACTCGGCGACAGCCAGCGCCGCGCGCAGCTGGCGGGAATGAAGGTCGAAAACTGCGTCGCTCATCGCACGCTCCGCTCGCGACAAGCCGGCCGAGGGCGCCGGACGGTCAATGCGCAAACTGGAATAATAATGCTGATTGAAAATCATTTGCTATAGCCCTGGCCGTCGCCGAAATTGCCCGGCGGGCGCGCCACGCCGCTCGACAACCCGCGCGGCCGAGAAGGAGCGAGGCGATGGAGCTCTGCCTCTACACCAGCTGGTTTTCCCCATTCGCGCGGAAAGCCGCGCTCGGGCTTGAGCTCAAAGGCTTACCCTATCGCGCGGTCGATGCGCTCAAGCGCGACTTTCGCCCGCAATTGCTTAAGCTCAACGCCCGGGCCGAGGTGCCGGTGCTGACCGATGGCGATCTCATCATCGTCAACTCGAGCGACATCCTGCAATATCTCGAATGGCGCTATCCGGAGCCGGCGCTCTATCCGGCGGCGGTCGAGGAGCGCGTCGCTGCCCGCGCGCTCGAACGCCTCGCCGACCACCGGTTCGATCCGATCGTAGTCGATTGCTCGTACTGGCATTGGGCCGATCGCGACGACGAGCCGCCGCCGGGATTGCGCGCCGCCGGGCAACGCGACCTCGAGATCGTGCTTGGCCGCCTGGAGGCGGCGCTGGCTCCGCGGCCGAAGCCGTGGCCGTTCGGCGCCCCCGGCATCGTTGAGTGCGCCTGGTTCCCCAATCTCGTGGCGGCGCGGCCGTTGGGATTCGCCATCGACGAAGCGAGGTTTCCGGCGGTGCTCGGCTGGCTCGCGGCGATGCGCGGCCATCCGGTGTTTGCCGCCGACGCCAAACGCACCGCCGCGTTCCTGAAAACGCCCAGCAGCGATCACGAGCGCAAGAAACTGTTTTGGAGCGGCGACCGGATGGAATGGCTGCTGGCGCGCGGTTTCTACCAATGGCTTGCGGCTGAGATCGAGGCCGGCCGCACGGCTTTCCCGGACTGAGGGCAGGTGGTCGCGCGCTGAACCCGATCCGAGCGATCTCCGGGTCCGGCCGCGCGCCGATCGGCGCCGCGACGATGCCGGTCACGCCTGCGCCAGATGCTCGCGCGTGACCCAGTCGAGCGTCTTGTCGAGAGCGCGGGTGAGCCGGTCGAACAGCTCCTCGATCTCGGCGGCGCCGATGATAAGCGGCGGACAGAGCGTGAGCACATCGCCGATCACCGTGCGCACGAACAGGCCTTCCTCCTCGGCGAAACGCACGGCGCCGGCGCCGATGCCCTGCGGCGGCAGAAACGAGCGCTTGCTCGCCTTGTCGGCGACCAATTCCACGCCGCCGATCAGGCCGAGACCGCGCGCTTCGCCGACCAGCGGATGCTCGTTGAGCTTCTTGAGCCGCGCCTGAAACAGCGGCGCGCGCTTGGCGGCCTTCTCGATGATCTGATCGCGCCGGTAGATCTCGATCGCCTTGACCGCGACCGCGGCCGAGACCGGGTGGCCGCCATAGGTGAAGCCGTGGCCGAACGTGCCGATCTTCTTGCTCTCGAGGAGGAGCGCCTCGTACATCACCTCCGGGATCATCACCGCGGCGATCGGCAGATAGGCCGACGACAGCGCCTTGGCGACCGAGATCGCCTGCGGCTTGAAGCCGAGCTTCTCGCAGCCGAACATGGTGCCAAGCCGCCCGAAGCCGCAGATCACCTCGTCGCTGATCACGAACAGGTCGTGCTTGGCGCACACCGCCATGATCTTCTGAAAATAGCTCCGCGGCGGCACGATGACGCCGCCGGCGCCCATCACCGGCTCGGCGATGAACGCGGCGACCGTATCCGGCCCTTCCTCGACGATCAGCGCCTCGAGCTCGGCGGCAAGGCGGCCGGCGAATTCCTCCTCGGTCTCGCCATCCTGCGCGAAGCGGTAATGATGCGGGCAGCCGGCGTGCAGGAAGCCGGGCAGCGGCACGTCGAAATCGCGGTGGTTGCCGGGAAGGCCGGTGAGCGAGGCCGCGGCCACAGTGACGCCGTGATAGGCCTTCACCCGGCTGATGATCTTCTTCTTGTTCGGCAGGCCGCGCGCGTTGTTGAGGTACCAGATGAGCTTGATCTGGGTGTCGTTCGCCTCGGAGCCGGAATTGCAGAAGAACACCTTGGAGATCGGCACCGGCGCGATCTCCTTGAGCTTCTCGGCAAGCTCGATCGCCGGATCGTGGCTGCGCCCGCCGAAGAGATGCGCAAAGGGAAGCTTGCGCATCTGCGCCGCGGCGGTCTCGACCAGCTCCTCATTGCCGTAGCCGAGCGCGGTGCACCACAGCCCGGCCATGCCCTCGATATAGGCCTTGCCGTCGCTGTCGTAGACATAGATGCCCTCCCCGCGCTCGATGACCAGCGGCCCGCTGTCGCGGAAGCTCGCGAGGTTGACGTAAGGATGCACCAGCGTCTCGACGTCGCGGGTGGCAAGATTGCTGAGCGGGGGCATGACGGTCCTTGAGCGTGCTGTGTCGGTCGTTTAGTGCCGCATTGTGGCTGCAGCGCGCTCGCGCCGTCAAAGCCTCCTTGCGCTTTCGCCGGGCGGGCGGAAGCCTCGCCTTTGCGCTTGAAGCGGCCAGGGGCAACCCGTAAGTCATGCCGCACGCGATCGATCGCGGCAAGGAGCAGCGCTTGTCGGAGACCCGAACGCTCGACACCATTGTCGCCAGCAAAGCCGCGCAGGACGATTTCGTGCGCACGCGCTGGTGGTGGATCCGGCATGCGCCGGTGCGCGTCGACGAAGGCCGGATCTACGGCCAGCGCGATCTGCCATGCGACTGCAGCGACGCCGGCACCTTCTCGCGCCTCGCGGCACTGTTGCCGCGCCGGGCGATCTGGCTGACGAGCCATCTGTCGCGAACGCGGCAGACCGCGCAGGCGATCCTGTCGGCCGGCGATTTCGAGGGGCCGCCGCATATCCTCACGGACCAAGACCTCGCCGAGCAGCATCTCGGCGACTGGCAGGGCCTAGACCGGCGCAGCTTCCTGATGAGCCGCAAGCAGCAGCCGGACTCGTTCTGGTACGCCGAGGCCGATGAGCGCGCCCCGAACGGCGAGAGCTTCCTCGATCTCATCGCCCGGGTCGAGGCCGCGATCGCGCGAGCGAACGCGGCGCATCGGGGCGGCGACATCGTTGCCGTGGTGCATGGCGGCACGATCCGCGCAGCGCTCGTCATCGCGCTCGGCCTGCCGCCGCGCGCCGGCTTCGCCTTCACCATCGACAATTGCTCGCTCACGCGGCTCGACCATTACCAGGGCAGAGAGGCCGCCGGCTGGCGCGTGCCGATGGTCAACCAGCAGCCGTGACGGCGCGCGGCGCATAATAGGCCAGGCGAGGCCGCCTACGCTATTGCCCGAACGCTACGATCGAATATAACGTTCCCCGAGCCAGATTCATTTATGACAATCGTCTCGATAGGGAGCCAGCGATGAAGCTCAGCGCGCGCAATCAGATCAAAGGCAAGATATTGGAAGTGACGAAAGGCGCGACCACGTCGCACGTTCGCATCGAGGTTGGCCAGGGCGTTGTCATCACCGCATCGATCACCAACGAAGCGGTCGCCGACCTCAACCTGCAGAAGGGCGATGCGGCCTGGGCGGTGATCAAGGCCTCCGACGTCCTCATCGGAAAGTGATTTCAACAAGCGTGGTTTTGCGGCGTGTTGCGACCGCGATGCTACGATTTCTGAACATCCATTCAGAACTCCGCACGGAACGGATTCTTCCTCCAGGAATTGGCTCAGCGGAAACCTGAAGGAGGTCGCAATGCGAAAATTCATGCTTTCTTTTGCGGCGCTGGCAGCGATCGGCTTGGTCGTGCCGTATGCCGCCACGGCCAAGGCGGATGAGACGGTCGTCGTCAAACATCGTCATCATCACATCTGGAATTCCGAACCGCGCCACGACAAGACCGTGATCATCAAGCATCGTCACGAGCACGAACATTATTGATCACGGTGTGGCGGCCATGAGCGCTTATTGCTGACGCAAGCGCTTATTGCTGACGCACATGGAGCCTGCTGACGCACATGGAGCCTGCTAAAGTACACGGAGCCTGCTGACGGACATGGAGCCGGGCGCGATGCCGGGCTCCATCGCGTTTGGCGCGTGAGCCTTCCACACCTGCGAAATTGCCTGGACCCCGATTTGCCGCGGCGTCGATTCCGCGCCTCAAGACTGTCGTCGGTCCGTGCGGAGCTCGGCAAAGGGGGAAGCTACGGGTGGCATTCAAGCGCGGCCACAGCGCCGACGCGAAACCGCATTTTCATTGACGCGGCGCGCTATTAGATTAGAGAAAAGGCATCGGCAGCCGGCGCGCTGCAACGCACAACAACAAGCTGCCTCGTGGGAGGAAACACCATGCTCGGGCTCATGCAGGATTGGCCGCTTCTCTGCCATCGCATCATCGATCACGCCGCGCTCAACCATCCGGAACGGCCGGTGATCACCCGCTCGATCGAGGGACCGATCCATCGCACCAACTATGCAGAAGTCCGCGCCCGCTCGCTGCGCGTGGCGCAGCGGCTCGAGCGTGACGGCATCAAGCTCGGCGACCGCGTGGCGACGCTCGCCTGGAACAGTTGGCGACACCTGGAAAGCTGGTACGGCATCCTCGGCATCGGCGCGATCTATCACACCGTCAACCCGCGGCTCTTCCCCGAGCAGATCGTCTGGATCGTCAATCACGCCGAAGACCGGGTGATGATGACCGATCTCACCTTCGTGCCGCTCCTGGAAAAGATCGCCGACAAGCTGCCGACGGTCGAACGCTTCATCATCTACACCGACCGCGCCCACATGCCGGCGACGACGTTGCGCAAGGCGGTACCTTATGAAGAGTGGCTCGCCGAGGCTGACGGCGATTTCGTCTGGAAATCGTTCGACGAGAACACCGCTGCCGGGATGTGCTACACCTCCGGCACCACCGGCAATCCCAAGGGCGTGCTGTACTCGCACCGCTCCAACGTCCTGCACACCTTCATTTCGCTGCAGGCGGAGGTGATCGGCCTGACCTCGGGCGATGTCGTCATGCCGATCGTGCCGATGTTCCACGCCAACAGCTGGGGCCTCGCCTTCTCCGCTCCCGCCGTCGGCAGCGCCTTGGTGATGCCGGGCGCCAAGCTCGACGGCCCCTCGGTCTACGAATTGCTCAACGACTACAAGGTCACCTGCACCGGCGCGGTGCCGACGGTGTGGCTCGCGCTTCTCCAGCATCTGGAAAAGAGCGGCGGCAAGCTGCCTTATCTCAAGCGCGTGATCATCGGCGGCTCGGCCTGTCCGCGCGCCATGATCAAGGCGTTCGAGGAGGACTACGGCGTCATCGTCGCCCACGCCTGGGGCATGACCGAGATGAGCCCGCTCGGCAGCGTCGGCTCGCTCAAGCCCGAATACGCCAACCTGCCGCTCGAGGGCCGGCTCGACATCAAGCAGAAGCAGGGCCATTCGCCGTTCGGCGTCGAGTGGAAGATCACCGACGATGCCGGCCGCGAACTGCCGTGGGACGGCCAGAAATTCGGCCGCCTCAAGGTGCGCGGTCCGGCGGTCGCCAGCGCCTATTACCGCGAGGACGCGCCGATCCTCGACGCCGACGGCTATTTCGACACCGGCGACGTCGCCACCATCGACCGCTACGGCTACATGCAGATCACCGACCGCTCCAAGGACGTGATCAAGTCGGGCGGCGAGTGGATCTCCTCGATCGATCTCGAAAACCTCGCCGTCGGCCACCCGAAAGTGGCGGAGGCGGCGGTGATCGGGGTGCGCCATCCGAAATGGGACGAACGGCCGCTCCTCGTCATCGTGCTCAAGGAAGGACAGTCGTCCAGCAAGCAGGAGATCCTCGCCTTCATCGAGGGCAAGATCGCCAAATGGTGGATGCCGGACGACGTGGTGTTCGTGAGCGCGATCCCGCACACCGCAACCGGCAAGATCCAGAAAACCACGCTGCGCGACCAGTTCCGCGACTACGTGCTGCCGACGGCTGTCGCCGCCGAATAGTTAATCCCTCGGTACAGATTGTCGCAGGTGATGCCCGCGCTCGCGCGGGCATCATTGCTTTGGGCACGATTTTACCAGCGCTTTTAATGGCTTCCGCGGGATTAACGCCACGGATCCGGCCAGTATTGCGACGTATGTGGCAACAATAGTTCCGTTAACACATTGTTGCCAAAAGTATTACTGGGTCCCGCGCCGCACAATTTCCACATTGTCCTAGCATCAGCCCGGTTCCGCTTGCTGCAAGCAAGCTGAACCACCCTGCCCATCAACAATCGTAAAAGGTAGATCATGGCTGGTAATAGCCTGAAAAAGCTTGTGGTTGCCTCAACACTTCTAGCCTCGACGCTTGCAATACCAATGACTGCTTCGGCACAGGAGGGGATAGCCTCGATTTATTCCGGCGGTCGAACCGCCAACGGCGAGACCGCGCACGCCTCCGGCATGACCGCGGCGCATCGCTCGCTGCCGTTCGGGACGCTGGTTCGCGTTACCAACCACCGCAGCGGCCGCTCGGTGGTCGTGCGCATCAACGATCGCGGACCATTCGTCCGCGGCCGGGTGATCGACGTGACGCCGGCGGCGGCCCGTGCGCTCGGCTTTTCGGGGCTCGCACCGGTGACGCTCGCCGTCGTCGGCCGCTCCTGAAGCGAGGCCGTTCGAAAGCGAGACCTTGTCGCAAATTCATTGTGAGCCGGCGGGAGGCTTCGGCCTCCCGCTTTTCTTTCAAACAGCGAAGCGCCCCCAGACGACCCGAAGCCCGCTGCAAGGTGGCGGCCGGGACCATTCACCGGGGGGCAACCATTGTCAGCGACGATGTGCGCCGGTCAGGGGCCTTCCACTCAGCAATGCTGGCGACGGACGCACTTCCCGCCTTCGAGGCACGTCGGGCAATCTACCGGCTCGACGAGCGCGCGCGCGCCGTTCTCGCCGAGACCTGGCCGGTGATCGCGCCGCATCTTGATGCCGCGATCGATGACATGCTGAGCGCACTCATGCGGCTGCCCAACATCACCAAGGCCGTTACCGAGAACCGGGACCTGATCAAGCAGCTCGAAGTGGCTCACTTCCAGGCGCTGCTGGGCGGCAGGATCGACCAGAACTATGCCGAAGCGTGCCGCCAAACCGTCAAGCGCGAAGCCGAAATAGGGCTCGACGCGCGCGTGCGCAGCACGTCCGGGAGCTTTGTGCTCAGGATGGCGATCGACGTGCTGACGCGCAGGCATCGCTTCTCCGCCGCGAAACTCGCCGAGCGCAGCATCGCCGTTTCGCAGGCGATCAGCTTCGACGTTGCCAACGCCATGACGCTGCACCGGCAGGCCGCGGAGGAGGCGGCGCACAGCCGTCGCGGCGCAATCGATGCCGCGATCGCCGACTTCGCCACCGCCGCGAGCGAGGTGATCGAAGCCATCAAGGAGGCATCGACTTCGCTGACCACGACGTGCGGGGCGCTCAAACAGGCCGCCGACGACACGCTTCGCCGCATCGGCTCAGCGTCATCGGCGTCGGCGGAGACGGCACAGCGCATGGAAGCTACCGTGACCGCGACCGAAGAGCTGTCGGAGTCGATCCAGGAGATCGGCCAGCAGGCCGGTCACGGCCGGGGCATGGCGCAGTCGGCCGCTGGCGATGCCGAGCGCACCCAGGACGTCATCCGTTCGCTCAACGACGCCGCCGAGCGGATCGGCTCGGTGATCGGCACGATCTCGGCGATCGCGGCGCAGACCAACCTGCTCGCGCTCAACGCTACGATCGAGGCGGCGCGCGCGGGCGCGGCGGGCAAAGGCTTTGCCGTGGTCGCCGCCGAAGTGAAGACGCTCGCCAATCAAACCTCGCGCGCCACCGAAGATATCTCCCGTCAGGTGGCCGCGATCCAGGAGGCGACCAAACACTCGGTCGAGGAAATCGCTTCGATCGCGCGCGCGATCGGTGAATTGACCAAAGTTTCGGTCAGTATCGCCGCTGCGGTGGAGCAGCAGACCACCACGACCCGGGAGATTGCGCAGAGCGTGCATGACGGCGCCAGCCACACCGCGCAGGCCTCCGCCGAGATCAGTTCGGTCAAGCAGAACGTCAGCCGCGGCGTGACGACGGTCGGCGACATAACCGATTGGGCGGCCTGCCTGTCGGCGCGGGCGAGCGATCTCGAAACCAAGGTCGCGACCTTCATTTCCCGCGTTCGCGCGGCGTGAGGCCCTTTTGGCGCGACAACGCGCCGATCGCCGATGTCCCGATCAGGCCGACTTTGAAATTGCCTCGACGGCCAATCGAAGGCAGGCTTCGAAACCGGTCAGGTCGCGATAGAGTTCGTCGGGCCGCGCGTCGTGGCGGACAATCGGATAGCCGCCATGTTCAATCAACGCGTTGTCTATCATCAAGTTGTCCGCATTGCCGAAGTTTTCGACGGCCATAGCATTTGAGTCGCACCATGCGTTACTCACGGGGTCGAGGACGATATCGCCAAGAGCTCTGCAACGATTGAGGAAATCGTTGGTGACGTTGGTATAGCCAAAGACTCGTTTGCCCAACCCAACGAGCATGCCCAGTTCGAACACCGTACCCGGATCGGCATTAGGCCCTCGAAATGGCGTCAAATTACAAATGCCCAAGTCGGCGCGGCGAATCATTCGTTCATTGGCCCGATAGATCAATTTGTCCACGCGTTCGCCGATCAGATTTGGGCTGATCTCGTTGTCGAACGGGTATAGGCCTTCGAAGCCATAGGCGGCACAAAGCTCCTTCTTGCGACGCCCCAGAGCTACCGCGTCAGGCAGAAAAACATCCGGCCCGGCCAAATAGACCTTACGCATGCGGTGCCCCTTCATGTTTCCTTAGACGGCCTGGACACAAAGGCCCCGCCCCCGCGCGCATGGGGCGGCGCTTAATCTGGGCGCGTCGCGTAAAATTCTATTCCGCCGGCTGCTTCGGCTTCGTCAGCCCGAACGAGCGCTTGAGATTGTCCCACAGCTCGATCTTGGCGCCGTTACGGTGCATGATCGCGCTCTGCTGGATGACCGAGAGCGTGTTGTTCCACGCCCAGTAGATCACCAGACCGGCCGGGAACGCCGCCAGCATGAAGGTGAAGATGATCGGCATCCAGTTGAAGATCATCTGCTGGGTCGGATCGGGCGGCGCCGGGTTGAGCTTCATCTGCACCCACATGGTGATGCCCATGATCACCACCCAGGCGCCCAGATGCAGGAACGAGCCGAACACCGGAACGACCGTCGGGTCGAACGGAAGGAGGCCGAACAGGTTGAAGATGTTGGTCGGATCGGGCGCGGAGAGGTCGTGGATCCAGCCGTAGAACGGCGCGTGACGCATCTCGATGGTGATGAACAGCACCTTATAGAGCGAGAAGAACACCGGAATCTGGATCGCGATCGGCAGGCAGCCGGCGACCGGATTGATTTTCTCCTTCTTGTAGAGCTCCATCATCGCCTGCTGCTGCTTCACCTTGTCGTCGGCGTAGCGCTCGCGGATCATGGTCAGCTCCGGCTGCACCGCCTTCATCTTCGCCATCGACGCATAGGACTTGTTGGCGAGCGGGAAGAACAGGAGCTTGACCAGCACCGTGACGATGAGGATGGCAACGCCGAAATTGCCGACCAGATGGAAGAAGAAGTCGATGGCGAGAAACATCGGCTTGGTAATGAAATAGAACCAGCCCCAGTCGATCAGCAGGTCGAAATGGTTGAGCCCGAGCGCCTGGTTGTAGCCGCCGGCGCTGGCGAACGGGAAATTGACGCCGACGACCGAGACCTCCTTGGCGCCGGCGAACAGCCGGGCGTTGGCGGCGGCCGTCGCGCCGGGCGCGACGGTCTGCGGCTCGAGCAGATAATCGGTCTGATAGGTCTTTTGCCCGCCGGATTCGCCGGCCGAGAACCGGGCATGCACCTTGGCATCCGTGTCGGGCAGCAGCGCCGCGGCCCAGTATTTGTCGGTGAAGCCGAGCCAGGCATCGGTCACGTCCCAGCTTACGGTCTTCTTCTCCTCAATCTTCTTGTAGGTCTCTTCCTGCAGCCCCTGGTCG
>Ga0335081_10011028_pt1 | contig 14622 bp, 11 predicted proteins | sample Lox_Sample_35_FD_206713 | JGI IMG/M metagenome (GOLD analysis project Ga0335081, IMG submission 206713) | Soil microbial communities from Loxahatchee National Wildlife Refuge, Florida, United States - Lox_Sample_3.5 | ecosystem: Environmental > Terrestrial > Soil > Wetlands | place: USA... | reverse complement strand
GACGGCCTCGGAGGCGATGAGGCCGTGGGTGAGGTCGAGGTTGGCGCGCATGCGGGCCTCGTCGACTTCGAGGCCTTCGAGCAGGGCGCGGGCCTGGCGCAGGGCGCCGGCGGTGAGGCAGAAGGCTTCGGGCAGGACGATCCATTCGATTTCCCACGGGCCGGTGGAGCGCTCGTGGTCGGCGACCATGGCGTCCATCAGCGCGGCGGCGTGCTGGCGCACGACCGAGATCGCGGCGTGGATGTAGCAGCTCGAGATGGGGTTGCGCTTTTGCGGCATGGTGCTGCTCGAGCCGCGGCCGTGGGCGAAGGGCTCGAACACTTCGGCGACTTCGGTCTGCATCAGGAGCTTGACGTCCATCGAGAGCTTGCCCAGCGTGCCGCCGAGCAGGCCGAGGAACGCGCCGACCTCGGCGATGTTGTCGCGCAGGGTGTGCCAGGCGATCACGGGCTGGCCGAGGCCGAGCTCCTGCATCAGGCCGGCCTGGGTTTCGAGCGCGCCTTTCTCGAGCGAGGCCAGCGTCCCCGCGGCGCCGGCGAACTCGCCCACCAGCACGCGCGGCTTGAGCTGCGCCAGGCGCTCGCGGTGGCGCTCGATCGCCGACAAGAGCCCCGCCATCTTGTAGCCGAAGGACACCGGCACGGCCTGCTGCAGGTTGCTGCGCCCGGCCATCGGGGTGTCCCGGTAGCGCCGCGCGAGCTCGGCCAGCGCGGCCGAGATCGCGGCCAGGTCGGCCTCGATCAGCTCGAGCGCCTCGCGCATCTGCAGCACGGTCGCGGTGTCGGTGATGTCCTGCGTGGTCGCGCCCCAGTGGCAGTATTCGCCCAGCCCGTCGCGGCACAGCGCGTTGAGCTGCGAGACCACGCCCAGCACCGGGTAGCCGATGCGCTCGGTCTGCCGGCGCAGCTTGTCCATGTCGATGCGCTCGATCGCGCACTGGCGCACGATCTCCTCGGCCGCCTCGGCCGGGATCAGCCCGAGCCGGCCCTGCACCCGCGCCAGCGCGGCCTCGACGTCGAGGTACTTTTGCGTGCGGTTCTCGTCCGACCAGACCCTGCGCATCACCTCGGTGGCGAAGATGTCGCCGAATATCGCTGAATCGACCACGGTCGCGGGCATGCGCCGGCCCTCCGGTGAAAAGTGAAGGCACATACGTTAAGCTGTATTCCGTCGCCGCACCAATCCCCTGCGCCCCATGGCATCAGACCTGCACACCCTCTCCGCCGCCGAGCTGCTGCGGCTGTACCGCGCCAGGCGCGCCTCCCCGGTCGAGGTCGCGCGCGCCGCGCTGCAGCGCATCGAGCAGCTCAACCCGGTGCTGAACTGCTTCTGCTTCATCGCCCCGGACGCGCTCGCCGCGGCGAAGGAGTCCGAGGCGCGCTGGATGAAGGGCGAGCCGATCGGCGCGCTGGACGGCGTGCCGGTCTCGGTCAAGGACCTGCTGCTGACCCGGGGCTGGCCGACGCTCAGGGGCTCCCGGACGGTCGACCCCAAGGGGCCGTGGAACGACGACGCGCCGGTGGTGGCGCGCCTGCGCGAGGCGGGCGCGGTGCTGCTGGGCAAGACCACCACCCCCGAGTTCGGCTGGAAGGGCGTGACCGACAACCCGCTCACCGGCATCACCCGCAACCCCTGGAACACGGCCAAGACTCCGGGCGGATCCTCCGGCGGCGCGGCGGCGGCGCTCGCCGCGGGCATGGGCCCGCTCGCGCTCGGCACCGACGGCGGCGGCTCGATCCGCATCCCCTGCGCGTTCACCGGCGTGTTCGGGCTCAAGCCCTCGTTCGGGCGCGTGCCGGCCTGGCCGCTGTCGCCCTTCGGCACGGTGGCGCACGTGGGCCCGATGACGCGCAGCGTGCACGACGCGGCGCTGATGCTGAACGTGCTGTCGCAGCCCGACGCGCGCGACTGGTTCGCCCTGCCCTACGACGCGCGCGACTACCGCCTGGGCCTGGACGACGGCGTGCGCGGGCTGCGCATCGCGTACTCGGCCGACCTCGGCGGCGCGAGCGTCGAGCCTGAGGTCGCGGCGCTGGTCGAGCAGGCGGCGATGCGCTTCGTCGAGCTCGGCGCGCTGGTCGAGGAGGCGAGCCCGGATTTCGGCGGCGTCGAGGAGGTGTTCCGCCGCCACTGGTTCAGCGGCGCGGCCTACCTGCTCAAGAGCTTCACGCCGCAGCAGAAGGCGCTCATGGACCGCGGCCTGGTCGAGGTCGCCGAGCAGGGGGCGAAGATCGGCATGCTCGAGCTGCTCGAGGCGGTGCAGAAACGCGGCGCCTACGGCGTGCAGATGAACCAGTTCCACGACAAGTACGACCTGCTGCTCACCCCGAGCCTGCCGCTGGCGGCGTTCGACGCCGGCAAGGAGGTCGCCGACGTGCTGAAGGAAAAGCGCTGGACCGACTGGACGCCGTTCTCCTACCCGTTCAACCTGACCCAGCAGCCCGCGGCGTCGATCCCCTGCGGGCTGACGCGGGACGGCCTGCCGGTCGGGCTGCAGATCGTGGGGCCGCGCTACCAGGACGCGCTGGTGCTGCGCGCGGCGCGCGCGTTCGAGTCGCTGCAGCCGATCCCGCTGCCCGACGTCGCGGCGCCCGCGCCGGGCGGCTAGCGATGCCGGTCGACCTGCGCCTGATCCGCCCGCACGAGTTCGTGCGCTGCGCGGACGACGGCGCGCTCGACCGCGACGCCAGCCTCGCGCTGCTGGTCGGCGCGGTGTCCGGCATCAACGTCAACCGCTCGAGCCAGATCCTGCTCGACCTGCGCCAGGCCGATCCCGAGATCGACGTGCTCGAGCTGCACGCCCTGGGCGAGCGCCTCGCCGCCCACCCCTCGGTGCGCGGGCGCCGCGTGGCGGTGCTCGCGGCGGCGAACGAGCGCTCCGCCAGCCCGCGCTTCGCCGAGCTGGTCGCGGGCGCGCGCGGCAGCTCCGCGCGCGCCTTCGCCAGCCTGGACGAAGCGCTCGCCTGGCTCGGCGGCGCCTGACTCGCGCTGCGCTCTCAGCCGTGGAACGCCACGCTGTCGGCGGGCGCCTGGGCGCGCTGCGCGTGGCCGTAGTCGCGCAGCACGCCGGCCACGCGCAGCCGGTAGCCGGCGAAGATCCCGCCGCGGCCTTTTGCCTGGGCTTTGCGGTGCTCTGAGAGGTTGCGCCACCCGGCGAGCGCCTGCTCGTCGCGCCAGAACGAGAGCGACACGAAGCGGCCGGGCTGGCTGATGCTCTCGAAGCGCTCGATCGAGACGAAGCCGTCGGCCCGCTCGAGCTCGGGCGCGAGCGCGGCGGCGAGATCGAGGTACTCCTGCTTGCGCCCCGGCGCCGGGGTGAATTCGAAGATCACGGCGATCATGCTGTCTGCCTCCCGCCTCAAATATACTCTGCGGACGTATGACGCCGCGCCACTTCCGCTTCTGGCCCAAGGGCCTGCCGCGCTCGCTTAGTTTTCCGCGCACGCCGCTGCACGAGCTGCTCGAGGTCTCGGCGCGGCGCTACCCGCACAAGCCCGCGAGCTGGTTCTTCGGCGCCGCGCTCGCCTACCGCGAGGCGCACGAGCAGGCGCTGCGCCTGGCCGGCTTCCTGCAGCAGGTCTGCGGCCTGCGCCCCGGCGAGCGGGTGCTGGTCGACCTGCAGAACAGCCCGCAGTTCCTGATCGCGGCCTACGCGATCTCGCGCGCCGACGCGGTGATGGTGCCGCTTAGCCCGATGTGCGTGGCCGAGGAGCTCGCGCACTACCTGGAGGACAGCGGCGCGCGGGTCGCGATCGCCGGCCAGGAGACCTGGCCCCAGTTGGAGGGGCTCGTCGGGCGCACCCCGCTCGAGCGCGTGATCGTCGCGGCCTACTCGGACTACGCGCATCCCGCCTGCGACCTGCCGCGCCCGCAGGCGGTGGCGGCGAAGCGCGAGCGCATCGACGCGCGCGGCGTGACGCTGTGGCCGCACGCGCTCGCGCTCGGCCACGCGCCGGCGCCTTCGCGCGCGCAGGCCGATGCGCTCGCGCTCATGCCCTACACCTCGGGCAGCACCGGCCGGCCCAAGGGCTGCATGCACACCCACGCCACGGTGATGTTCAACGTCGCCGGCGCGGCGCTGTGGGAAGGCATCCACCAGGACGCGGTCGCGCTGTCGACCGCGCCGATGTTCCACGTCACCGGGCTGGTGCACACGCTCTACGCCGGCGCCTACTCCGGCGCGACGATTGTGATCCAGCCGCGCTGGGACGCCGAGCTCGCCGCGCGCCTGATCGAGCGCCACCGCTGCACCCACTGGGCAAACGTGCCGACCATGGTGGTCGACCTGCTCTCGCACCCCGCGGCGCTCGCGCACGACGTCTCGTCCCTGGACTGCGTGTTCGGCGGCGGCGCGGCGATGCCCGAGGCGATCGCGCAGAAGCTGCTCGACACCTGCGGCATCCGCTACATGGAAGGCTACGGCATGACCGAGACCATCTCGCAGACGCACAGCAACCCGCCCGCGCGCTGCAAGATGCAATGCCTCGGCATCCCCGTGTTCGACACCGAGTCGCTGGTGGTCGACCCCGACAGCCTCGCCGTGCTCGAGCCCGGCGCGCAGGGCGAGATCGTGGTGCGCGGGCCGCAGCTGCTCACCGGCTACTGGAGGAACGACAAGGCCTACGCGGAGTCCTGGGCCGAGATCGGCGGGCGGCGCTTCTTCCGCACCGGCGACCTGGGGCGCATGGACGAGGACGGCTACTTCTTCATCTCCGACCGCTTGAAGCGCATGATCAACGCCGCCGGATTCAAGGTCTGGCCGGCCGAGGTCGAGGCCGCGCTGTACCGCAATCCCGCGATCCAGGAGTGCTGCATCATCGCCGCGCCCGACGCGCGCCGCGGCGAGACGGTCAAGGCGGTGGTGGTGCTCAAGCCCGAGTTCCGCGGCAGGCTCGCGGGCGAGGAGATCCTGGCCTGGGCGCACGGCCAGATGGCGGCCTACAAGGCGCCGCGCCTGCTCGAGTTCGTCGACGCGCTGCCGCGCACCGCCTCGGGCAAGATCCAGTGGCGCGCCCTGCAGGACAAGGAGTTCGGCCGTTAGCGCCGTTTCAGGTCCGGGATCAGCAGCAGCGCGGCCGCCGCGCCCACCGCCGCGGCACCGAGCAGCCCGTGCGCGAGCGAGCCCAGGCGCTCGCCGAGCCAGCCGATCGCCGGCGGCCCCGCCACCTGGCCGATGCCGTAGAGCACCGTCACCCACGCCGCGGTGCGCCGCGCGCTCCCGGGCGCGAGGACGCGCGCCTGCGCGAGCGAAAGCGCGGGAACGCCGAGAAAGGTGGCGCCGAACACCATGCCGGCGAGCGCCGCGGTGAGCGGGCGCGGATCGAGCGCCACGAGTAGGATGCTCGCCGCGTGCAGCGCGTTGGCCGCGAACAGCGCGCCCACCGCGCGCACGCGGCGCCGCACCCAGCTCCAGAGCCACACCGAGGGCGCGGCGAACACGCCCACCACGACCCACACCAGCGCCGCGGCGCGCCGCTCGCCCGAGGCGATGGCGTTGACGAAGAAGGTGGTCGCGGCGCCGAAAGCGAAGCCGAACGCGGCGTAGGAGACCGAAAGGCGCACGAGCGGCGCCGACAGCGGCGGCGAGGGCTCGTCGCCGACGTGGCCGGCGACCTCGCCGCGCGGCAGGCGCAGCACCAGCGGCGCGGCGAGCACGCCGAGAACGCCGGCGGCGACCCAGCCGCTGCGCCAGTCGGCCAGCCACGGCAGCACCGCCGCGCACGAAAGCGCGATGCCGATGCCGACCCCGGCCAGGGGCCGCAGGTCCTCGGGCGCGCGCGCCGCGCGCGCGTAGGCGTCGAGCGAGCCGAGGAACAGCAGCGCACCGCCGTAGCCGGCCGCCGCGCGCGCGGCGATCCACAGCGCGTAGCTCGGCGCGAGCGCCATGGCGAAGGCGCCCGCGAGCACCAGCGCGAAGCCCAGCGGCACCGCGCCGATGCGCCCCTCGCGCGCGCGCAGCGCGAGCCAGACGCTCGCCGCCAGGTAGCCGGCGAAGTTCGCGCCCGCGACGATTCCCGCCTGCGCGGCGTCGAGCCCGGCCGCGGCGCGCATGTCCGGCAGCAGCGGCGTGAGCACGAACCGCCCCACGCCCTGCGCGGCGGCGTTGGCGAGCAGCGCGCCGGCGAGCAGCGCGCCTGCCGCGCGCTCAGGCTTCAGGCCGGCGCCCCTCGTAGGCGGCGCGCAGGAGCGCGAGCACGCCCGCGTACTCCACCGGGCGCGGGTTCGGATAGGGACTCTCGAGCGCGAGCTTTGCCGCGCGCTCGAGATCGGCTGCGCGCATGCCGATGTCGGAGAGCTTCGTCTTGAGCTCCAGCCTTACCTCCAGGTCGTAGAGGCCGGTCGGCGCGTCGCTCGTGCCGAGCGCGCGCGCGACGCGCGCCATCGCCTCCGGCGCGGCGTCGCGGTTGTAGCGCGCCGCGTGCGGCAGCACGATGGCGTGGGTCTCGGCATGCGGCAGGTTGAAGCTGCCGCCCAGCGTGTGGCACAGCTTGTGGTGCAGCGCGACCCCGGTCGAGCCGAGCGCGACCCCCGCGAGCCAGGCGCCGTAGAGGGCGTCGCCGCGCGCCTCGAGGTCCTTCGGATTCTTCACGATGCGGGGCATCGAGCCGGCCAGCGCGCGGATCCCCTCTTCGGCCATGAGCGAGGTGACCGGGTTGGCGTCCTGCGCGTAGAGCGCCTCGACGCAGTGCGCGATCGCGTTCATCCCGCTCGCGGCCGAAACGGCCGCCGGCAGCCCGAGCGTGAGCTCGGGATCGTAGATGACCGTCTTCGGCAGCACGCGCGCGTCGCGCGCGGTGCGTTTCAGTCCGCCCTCGGTCAGGCCGTAGACCGTCGTCATCTCCGAGCCCGAGTAGGTGGTCGGCACGGCGAGGATCGGCAGGCCGGAGTCGAGCGCGATCGCCTTGGCCAGCCCCGTGGTCGATCCGCCGCCGAGCGCCACGCAGCAGTCGGCGCCGCGCTCGCGCGCGACGCGGCGCGCGTCCTCGGCCAGCGCGAGCGGCACGTGCATCACCGCCCTGTCGTACACCCCCGCGGCGCGCGGTCCCAGGCTCGCGGCGAGACGCTGCGCCTCCCCGCTTCGGCCGGGCGTGGACAGCACCAGCGCGCGCTTCGCGCCGAGCCGGTCCAGCTCCTCCGGCAGGCGCCCGAGCGCCCCTTCGCCGAACACCACCCGGCCCGGTAAGGCGTTATAAATGAAAGCTTTCATGCCCCTTGCATGCCGGACAACGCCCTAAAAAGAAAGGAAAGTTCTTGCCGCAGTGCGGAATTGCTTTTCATTGACTTCTTCGCGTCAGGAGCCTGATGATTTATGCAAGCTTCGGTCGCGATGCGCCAGACGTTCAAACCAGAGCGCCCGATCCGGGGCTCGACAGGAAGTCGTCACAGTACGCATACCCACTAGGGAGCAACTATGAAACGTAACGCGCTGGTATTGGCGGTTGGGCTCGCCTTTTCCCTCGCAGCGAGTGCCGTGTTCGCGAAGGGAGACGAGGCCAACCTCGAAAAGCTGGGCAATTTCAAGCGGACAGACTCGGTTGCGGGCAAGAGCGTGCCTCAGGGCGGGAAGTACGCGGAGAACCTTAAGAAGGTGCTGGAGCGTATCAAGCTTCCCGACGGTTTCAAAATCGAGTTGTTCGCGATCGTGCCCGACGCGCGGCAGATGGCCGTGAGCCGCAATAAGGCGACCGTGTTCGTCGGCACCCGCAAGACCACGGTCTGGGCGGTCACCGACCGCGACATGGACAACGTGGCCGACACGGTCGACGAGTTCAGCCCGAGCGTGAAGTTCGACGACCCCGCCGGCACCTGCTACACGCCGGACGGATTCCTTTACGTCGTCGAGCGCAACCGGGTGCTGCTGTTCCCGGCCGCCGAGTACTTCATGGAAAGTCCGGACACGGTCGCGGTCGCGGTGGTCAAGCAGGGCGAGCTGATCCCGCCCGAGGAGGAGTCGTACAACCACACCGCGCGCGCCTGCGTGATCGGTCCCGACAACAGGCTGTACATCACCCTCGGTCAGCCGTTCAATGTCACGCCGAAGGAAAAGGTCGACCTGTACCGCAAGTGGGGCATAGGCGGCATCGTGTCCTTCAATCGTGACGGGGGCGACCGCAAGGTGATTCTCACCGGAATGCGCAATTCGTCGGGGCTTGACTTCAATCCCAAGGACCACAGCCTGTGGTTCACGGACAATCAGGTCGACGGCATGGGCGACGAGATCCCGCCGGGCGAGCTCAACCGGGTGCCAGTGAAGAACGGCAAGCTCGAGCTCGGGATGTGGTACGGCTTCCCGTGGTACGGCGGCGGCAGCACGCGCACCAACGAGTACAAGGACACGCCGATCCCGAAGGAGCTCGAGGCCAAGTACGTCAAGCCCGAGGTTGAAATGATCGCGCACGCGGCGGACCTGGGCATGATGTTCTACACCGGCAAGATGTTCCCGGCCAAGTACCACGGCGCGATCTTCAGCGCGCAGCACGGCTCGTGGAACGCGGTCAAGCCGAGGGGCGCCCGGGTCATGGTGACCTACCTGGACGAGAAGGGCCACGCCAACAAGACCGAGCCGTTCGCCGAAGGCTGGATGAACGAAGAAGGCGTGTACCTGGGCCGTCCGGTCGACGTGAGGCAGTACGTCGATGGCTCGATCCTGGTCGCGGACGACAAGGCAGGCGCGATCTACCGCATCTCGTACCAAGGCAAGTAGCCGTCGTGCAAGCAACCTCGGCCGGGCTTCGCGCCCGGCCCATTTTTTTGTCGACAGGGAAAAGATGGGCCATTCGAGAGCAGGTGCCTTTGCCGCCCTGATGCTGGCGGTCGCGTCAGAGTCGTTGCCTGGTACGGCGGGCGCCGCCGACGCCGCACCGCACCTGGTGCGGACTTTGTGCCAGACTTGCCACGGCTTGGACGGCGTGGCCGTGCTGCAGGGCGCCGCCAACCTGAGCGGCCAGCAGAAGGAATACCTTGTGGAGCAATTGCGGGCCTATCGCTCGGGCCGACGCCGGAACGAACAGATGACCATCATCGCCAAGCCGCTCACCGACGACGACATCGAGAAGCTGTCTGAGTGGTATTCCTCGATCAAGGTAACCGTGGAGACGCCGAAGTGAGGAGACACCGCGCAACCCTGCTGTGCGTCCTGCTCTTCCTGCCGCCGGCCGCGGCGGCGCAGCAGGCCGCGGACGAGGGCGCGGTCACCGTGACCGCGACCCGTACCGAGCGCCCCAGCCTCGAGGTGCCGGCTTCGATCGACCAGGTCTACGGCGACGAGATCCACTTCGCCCGGCCCGAGGTGAACCTGTCCGAATCGCTCGGCCTGGTGCCCGGGATCGTGGCGCAGAACCGGCAGAACTACGCCCAGGACCTGCAGATCTCATCGCGCGGCTTCGGCGCGCGCGCGACCTTCGGCATCCGGGGGCTGAGCCTGCTGGTGGACGGCATTCCCGCCAGCATGCCCGACGGCCAGGGCGAGGTATCGCACGTCGATCTCGGCTCGACCGACCGCATCGAGGTGCTGCGCGGGCCCTTCGCCGTGATGTACGGCAACGCCTCGGGCGGCGTGATCAACGTCTTCACCCGCGACGGCTCGAGCGAGCAGGGCGCCGACGCGCGGCTCGAGGCCGGCTCGTTCGGCATGCAGCGCGAGTCGATCGAGGCCGGCGCGCGCAGCGGCAGCATGGACTGGCTCGCGAGCGGCGCGCATTTCCAGACCGACGGCTTTCGCAACCACAGCGAGGCGCAGCGCGAGCAGGGCAACGCCAAGCTGCGGTTCGGCCTCGGCGGCGACACGACGTTCACGCTGGTCGCGAACTCCTTCGACAGCCCCGGCACCCAGGACCCGCTCGGCCTGACCCGCGCGCAGGTCGCGGCCGACCCGAGCCAGGCGGGCACCAACGCGATCGCCCAGGACACGCGCAAGAGCATCCGCCAGAACCAGGCCGGCGGCACGCTCGAGCACCGCTTCGGCGACAACACGCTGAGCGCGAACTTCTACTCCGGCCAGCGCAACGTCAACCAGTTTCTCGCCTTGACCACGAACGGCGTGGTCGACCTCGCCACCGCCTACTCGGGCGGCGGCCTGCGCCTGACGCACGACGGCGCGCTCGCCGGCCGGCCGCTCACGCTGACGCTCGGCGGCGAGTACCAGAGCATGGATCAGCGGCGCAAGGGCTTCGACAACAACTCCGGGGTCGAGGGCGCGCTGCGGCGCGACGAGGACGACACCGTCTCGAGCAGCGCGCTGTACGCCCAGGCCGAGTGGCGCTTTGCCGCGAAGTGGATCGCGCTCGGCGGGGTGCGCGCCAACCGGGTCTCGTTCGGCTCGACCGACTACTACATCGTCCCCGGCAACCCGGACGACAGCGGCAGCCGCGACTTCAGCGCCACGACGCCGGTGCTCGGCATCCTCTACCGCCTGGCGCCCGCGACCAGCCTGTACGCGAACGCCGGGCGCGGCTTCGAGACGCCGACCTTCGCCGAAATGGCCTACAAGTCGAGCGGCGCGCCCGGCCTGAACTTCGCGCTGGACCCGGCCAAGAGCCGCCACTACGAGACCGGGATCAAGACCCTGGTCGGATCGAACCTGCGCCTGAACGCGGCGCTGTACGACGTCGAGACCGAGGACGAGATCGTGGTCGACACCAACGTCGGCGGGCGCTCCACCTACAAGAACGCCGGCAAGACCCGCCGCCGCGGGATCGAGCTCGGCGCCGGCGCGACCCTGCCCTTCGGCATCGAGGCCGCGCTCGCCTGGACCGTGCTCGACGCCACCATCCTCGACAGCTATACCAGCTCGAGCGGCAACGTCGCCGCCGGCAACGTGCTGCCGGGAGTGCCGCGCGCGAGCCTGGACGGCGAGCTGCGCTGGCGCCACGTGCCGAGCGGCTTCAACGCGGTGCTCGAGTTGCAGCATCGCTCGCGCATCGCGGTAAACGACCGCAACTCGGACTTCGCCGACGGCTATACCGTGGCCAACCTGGCGCTCGGATTCGCCCAGCGCGCCAACGGCTGGCAGCTGTCCGAGTTCCTGCGCGTGGACAACCTCGCCGACCGGCAGTACGTCGGCTCGGTGATCGTGAACGCCTCCAACACCGCCTACTTCGAGCCCGCCCCGGGGCGCAACTCGACCGTCGGCGTGCAGGCCAGGCACGGCTTCTGAGCCGGCCGCAGGCGGCGCCTCAGCGCCGCGCCGGCAGCAGCACCCCGGGATTGAGGATGCCCCGGGGATCGAAGCGGCCCTTGACCGCGGCGAGCGCGGCGCCAAACAGTTCCGGGCGCTGGCGCTGGTACCAGCGCATGTGATCGCGGCCTACGGCGTGGTGATGAGTGACCGTGCCGCCGTGCGCGATGACCGCGTCCAGTGCCTTGCTCTTGATCTGCAGCCACTGCTCGGCCAGGGCGCCCTGACGGCCCTTGGCCTGGAACGAGAAATAAGGCGCCGGACCGTCCGGATAGCAATGCGTGAAGCGGCACGAGACGCTTCCCGGCTGGCCGGTGACTTCGAGCGCGGCGGCCTCGGTGGCGGCCACGACCGCCTCGTACAGGGCGCGGAATCGCTCCCAGGTGATCGCCGTTTCGAAGGTATCGGTGATCACGCCCATTTCCACCATCGTCTTCATGTAGTAGGGCATGCGGATGAAGGCGTGGCGCCACGCTCCGGCGGCCCCCGCGCGATGGCCGTCTTCGCTCCCGGCGCCGGCCTCGTCGGAGCGGCCGCCGTAGGCGCGACAGATCTCGAGCGCGCGGTTCATCCAGTGTTGCACCGGGTGATCCGCGTTCTCGAACGCGAGCACCACCACGGACTGCTTGCCGTCGCCGAAGCCGTTGAATTGGGCCTCGCGCGCATCGAGCAGGCGTACGTTGGCCGGATACAGCCCCGCCTGGCAGATGATCCGCACCGCTTCGACCGCCTGGTAGACGTCGTCGAACATGACCGCCGTGCCGGCGCGATGGGTCGGGCGGTCCTGCAGCCGCATCCAGGCCTCGGTGATGATTCCGAGCGCGCCCTCCGAGCCGATCATCAGCCGGTCCGGGCTGGGACCGGCGCCGGAGCCGGGCAGGCGGCGGCTCTCCATGGTTCCGGCCGGGGTCACGCTGCGCACGCTTTCGACGAAATCGTCGATGTGGGTGTAGAGCGTGGCGAAGTGGCCGCCCGAGCGGGTCGCAATCATTCCGCCCAGGGTGGCGAGCTCCATGCTTTGCGGAAAGTGGCGCATGGTCAGGCCGTGGCGCTTCAACTGCGCCTCCATCTCGGGCACGCGAATGCCGCCCTGGATGCGCGCGGCGCGGCTGGTGCGGTCGATCTCGACGATCCGGTCGAGCCCGGTCAGATCGAGGCTGACGCTGCCGTTGTAGCCGTCCCCGACCGCGGGCTCGACGCCGCCGCAGACCGAGGTGCCGCCGCCGAACGGAATGACCGCGACGTTGGCGCCGGCGGCGTATTCGTACACCGCCTCGATGTCGGCTTCCGAGCGCGCGAAAGCGACGATGTCGGGCGCATGGGCGAAATCGCGCTCGAAAATGCGCGCGTAGTCGGGGAAGGACTTGCCGTAGGTGTGGACCAGGCGGTCGCGCTTGTCGCTGGTGGCAAAGGCCTTGAGGCCGGCCGGCAGCGCCAGGCGCGGCGCATGCAGCTCGATCGACTCCTCGCTCGGGGCGCGGCGCAGGTCGAACTCGCCCGCGAAGCGCCCGGCGAGGCGCCCGGCGATCATTGCGCGCTCTTCGGCCGAGATCTCTTCGCCTTCGTAGCCCCAGCCGACGATCTTGAGTTTCCTTGCGGGCATCGTCGCGTTTCCCTTCCGGTTCGGCGCGGCGGGTCAGTTGTAGTGCAGCCCGCCGTTGAGCGCCACGGTCTGGCCGGTCATGTAGGCGTTGCCGGCCAGCATCACCACCACCGCCGCCACCTCGTCCCCGGTGCCGAGGCGCCCGACCGGAATCCTGGCCTCGCTCTCGGCGCGGTGCGGCGCGGTCATGTCGCTCTCGATCTGCGACGGCGCGACCGCGTTCACGGTGACGCCGTCCCTCGCCAGGCGCGCGGCGTAGCCGCGGGTGAGCCCTTCCATGCCGGCCTTGGAGGCGTTGTAGTGCGCGCCGACCACGCCCGCGCCGCGCGCGGCGCCCGAGGAGACATTGACGATGCGGCCCCAGCGCCGCTCGCGCATGCCGCGCCAGACCGCCTGGGTGCACAGGAACGCGGATTTGAGATTCACCGCGATCGTGCGGTCGAAATCGGCCTCGTTCAGCTCCTCCAGCCCGCGGCGCAGCGCGATCCCGGCGTTGTTGACCAGGATGTCGACCGGGCCGAGCGTGGACTCGACCGCCGCGACCATGCGCGCGACCTGCGCCGCGTCGGACACGTCCGCGCCGAGCGCGACGCTCCTGCGCCCGAGCGCGCGGATCGCGGCCGCCACCGCCTGCGCGTCGTCGGCGCGCGCGCGGTAGTTGACCGCCACGTCGGCGCCGGCCTGCGCGAGCGCGAGCGCGATCGATTTGCCGATGCCGCGCGAGGCGCCGGTCACCAGCGCGACGCGCTTGGAAAGGTCCGTTGTCATAGCCGCTTGGCCACCTCTTCCAGCATCACTTCGGTCGCTCCGCCGCCGATCGACTGCACGCGCGCGTCGCGCGCCATGCGCTCGATGTCGCTGCCGCGCATGTAGCCCGCGCCGCCGTGGAACTGCAGGCAATCGTACATCACCTGGTTCACCAGCTCGCCGCAGTAGGCCTTCGCCATCGACACCTCCTTGACGCAATCGACGCCCTGCGCGTCGAGCCAGGCCGCGCGCCGCACCAGCTCGCGCCCGGCCTCGATGCGCGCCGCCAGCGCCGCCAGGCGCTGGCGCAGCGCCTGCTTGTCCCACAGCGGCGCGCCGAAGGCCTTGCGGGTCCTGACGTACTCGAGCGTCAGCTCGAGCGCGCGCGCGCTCTCGCCCATCGCCATCGCGGCGAGCACGATGCGCTCGTTCTGGAAATTGCGCATGATGGCGTAGAAGCCGCGTCCCTCCTCGCCCAGCAGCTCGGCCGGAGCGTCCTCGAACGCGAGCTCGGCGGTGTCCGAGCAGCGCCAGCCCATCTTGTCGAGCCGGCGCCCGAGCGTGAATCCGGGCGCGCCCTTTTCGAGCGCGAACATCGAGATGCCCTTCGCGCCGGCGGCCGGATCGGTCCTGGCGGCGACGAAGACCAGGTCCGCGAGCGCGCCGTTGGTGATGAACGTCTTGCTGCCCCGCAGCCGCCAGCCGCCGTCCTTCCAGCGCGCGGCGGTGCGGATCGACTTCACGTCCGAGCCGGCGTCGGGCTCGGTCACCGCCACCGCGGTGATCAGGTCGCCGGCGACGATGCCCGGCATCCAGCGCTCGAGCTGCTCGGGCGAGCCGCCGTGCGCGAGGTGCGGCGAGGCCATGTCGGTGTGCACCAGCACGGTGGCGGCGAAGCCGCCGAAGCCCGAGCGCCCGAGCTCCTCCGCCAGCAGCGCGCTGGCGAGCGCGTTCATGGCGCCGCCGTGGTACTTCTCCGGGTGGCGCAGGCCGAGGAAGCCGCAGCGCCCCATCTCGCGCAGGACCTGGCGCGGCACGAAGCCTTGCTCTTCCCAGGCCGCGGCCTGCGGCAGCACCTCCTTTTGCACGAAGCGGC
>Ga0335081_10011025_pt1 | contig 14624 bp, 9 predicted proteins | sample Lox_Sample_35_FD_206713 | JGI IMG/M metagenome (GOLD analysis project Ga0335081, IMG submission 206713) | Soil microbial communities from Loxahatchee National Wildlife Refuge, Florida, United States - Lox_Sample_3.5 | ecosystem: Environmental > Terrestrial > Soil > Wetlands | place: USA: Florida... | reverse complement strand
GTGCAGGTCGAGCATCGCAGTGGCCGCCGCTCGTGCCCCTTCCATCACCAGCGCCCAGCCGCGCGATGCCAAGAGACTCCGGTTCATCGTGTTCATCCTGCCCGGAGCCGACCGATCGACTGGCCGCGGACCCGCTTCCGGACACTCGGCCATTGCCAGGCATTCCGCTGCCAGGCATTCCGCCGCCGGCCATTCCGCCGCCGGGCACCCTGCCGCTGGCCTGTACCTCGCCGACAGGACCGGTGCTGGCAGCTCCGACGCCGGCGTGTCCAGCACGGCGAACGGGATAGCACGCGCCAATCATCTCTGCGAGCGTGACCGACGCGACCGCGATGATGGCGATCGGCCACAGGCCCCGCCCCGCCGACTGGCCTCCGGCCGCTATTCCGCCATAGATGGCGCACTCGGCGGTCATCGCGCAGACCGCCGCGAGCCAGCCGAAGCCGCGGGCATTGAGCCCGCTCGTGGCCGCGCCCAGCCCAGCTACGCCAGGCGTCCCGGCGCCCGTCCGCGCAGCGGAATCTCGCCAGCCCGGACCCCGCCTAGCGGCACCCAAGATGCCGGCACTTGGCGCGCCGACCGTGCCAGACGCGGCGACTCGCGGCTCGTCCGCGTCTGCCGCGCTCCAGGTCACGCTGGGCAGGACGAGCCAGTCGGTACTGCCCTCCAGCGCTCGGCTGGCCCGCCATCCCGAGCCCGGTCGCCGTTCCGTGCCCGCCCGCGACTCCAGGTCCGCCTGCCGCTCCGAGTCCGGCCGCTGGCCCGGACCCGGCCGCCGTCCCGGATCCGGCCGCTGGCCCGGACCCGGCCGCTCTCCCAGATCCGGCCGCCGCCCCGGGTCCGGCCGCCGTTCCAGGCCGTGCCGCCATTGCCGGCCTGCCCGCCACTCTTGATCAGGCTGTCGCTCTGCCCCTGCTCGCCATCGCGGGGCCCGGAACTCCGAGGCCGCGCGCCGCTCTCGGCCCGCCCCCGCCTGCGGCACCCGTTCCCCGTCGCGCGGCGACTGCGGGCTCGCGGCCGGGGCACCGGCGCCCGACCTGGCTGTGAAGGCAGCGACCTGCCGGGCGCCGCGCAACGTCAGGTACCAGCCGCACGCGGCGATCGCGCCACGGAGCGTGTCCTCACCCTGGCCGCCGCTGAACCAGGCCGCGGCGCAAAGGGCCAGCAGAAGCGAAATGCCAGCAAGCGAGTTAGGCGCTATCGACCGCGCCGCCGCCCAGGCTGTCAGCGCACCGAGCAAGCCACGGACCCTGACGGCGCACACGCCACATAGGGCAGCCAGCCGAACCGCCATGCCGCCCCAGTCAGGCCACCACTCGGCGACGCGGCCGACGACCGGCCTCCCGCCACCCGAACGCTTCAGTCCCGAGACGATCGCGGCCTCCATGACCCAGGCGGTCTGACCTGTTGCGTCGGATCAGTGACTCAGCGTACTTGGACTGCCGAAAGGGCTCCGAGTTTCCCGCGAAATCGGCGCGCCGAATGCTCAGGCGCAACCGCTCCGACTGATGCCCGGCCCACCTCGATCGACCCCGCCCGCTCCCGACCGATTCCGCCCGACCCCTCCTGACCCCGGCCGCTCCTGGCCGACCCCGCCTGACCCCGGCCGCTCCTGGCCGACCCCGCCTGACCCCGGCCGTTCCTGGCCGACCCGGGCCGACTCGCCGGACTTCGGCGGACCCCGCCCGACCCCGGCCCACGCCGCGGGTCGGCAGCCGAGGACATCGTGTCACCCAACTGTCGCGCGGCGCGCCGACCGCCCTGCTGCGCGCCAGCCACCCCGCGACGTGGGCACTTCGCTGTTGCCCTAGCGATTGACGCAGTCCCTCAGAGGAGAACCGGCGCCCAATTTCGGCATTGATGTCCGGCTCTTGCTGGGCTCGCGTCGACATCCGGGCGGTCAGCGCGCCGACCACAGTGGTCCGTCGACGCGGCGATCTGCAGCCGCGGCCCGCAGTCGGGACCCGCAACCCGGACCCGCAGCCCGGACCCGCAGCCCGGACCCGCGGCCACCCGCGGCCCCGATCTGTAGTCGCGATTTCGATCGGGGTTTGCAGGGTCAATTTGCGGCGGTACCCCCGCCCTGCGCTCGGGACTGGAGTGAGCCGGTCTCCCACGGCCTGGTCGCCCCACGCCATCGGCGCCGAGACCGGCAAGGGCGGGTGCCGACCGCGCCGAGGAGCCGACCTCCTTGCGGCGGCCGGCGGCGCCGGCCGCCGCACGCGCTGGGTAGGGTCCGATCATGCAGACCGTGGCCGTGGTCCTGGCCGGCGGGTCGGGCGCCAGGCTAGGCGGGCCGACGCCGAAGCAGCTCCAGCTGCTGGCCGGCCGGACTTTGCTCGAGCACTGCGTCTCGGCGTTTGACCGAGCACCGGGAGTGGGCGAGGTCATCGTGGTGATGCCGGACGGCCTGATCGGCGAGGCCGCTCGCATCCTTGGCGACCGCTACGCCAAGGTCACCAAGATCATCGCAGGAGGCGCCGAACGGCCGGGCTCCACCAGCCGGGCTATCGACCTGCTCAGTGGCACCCGCGCGCCAGGTACCGACTGCAACGTGCTGTTCCACGACGCCGCGCGGCCGCTGGTTGACCAGCGCATCATCGCCGACTGCGTCGCCGCTCTGGCCGACTGCGAGGCGCTCGGTGTCGTGATACCGACCTCAGACACCATTGTCGAGATGGCCGACGGCGTGATGACCGCCATCCCACCGCGCGAGTCGCTCGGCCGCTGCCAGACTCCGCAGGGCTTCCGGCTCTCGGTGATCCGGCGCGCCTATCAGCTTGCGGCGACGGACCGATCGGCGGAAAGGTTCACACCGACGGATGACTGCGGGATGGTGCTGCGTTACCTGCCCGAGGTCCCGGTCAGGGTGGTCCAGGGCAGTGAGCGCAATCTCAAGATCACCTTCCCCGGCGACCTGCGGATCGCCGAGGCTGCCCTGACCGAGACCGGACCTGCCTCGACCGACCCAGACGGGCCGCCATAACCCGTGACGCGGCTAGCCAGTCTCGAATACCTCTAAACCGCCTAAATCACCTATCCCCTCGTCGCCGAAGGTTTCGGCTCGATCACTTTTCATCCACCAACGTCATGATCACGTCAGTTATACGGCTTATGCGAAGCGCCAGCGGGTGAAAAGTGGGCGCAAGCGGGTGAAAAGTGGCGCCAGCGGATAAGAAGAGGCGCCAGCGGATGAGAAGAGGCGGTGCCGGAGGCCGAGCGAGCATTGTGGCCACGCGGCTCGTTCAGGAAAGCAGGCAGGCCCGGCGCGGTCACCTGCCGGACCAGGCAAACGACCCCGGCGGCACGGTCGCCCGGCAGCGTCCTTAGCTCGGCCTTGGCCTACTGGTCAAGCTGGCCGGCCGTGATCTCTGTCGGCACGCAGCAGGCAGCCAAAAACCCCGCTAGGCCGTCGGCCGGCTCATGGTGCGGTCAGCAGGACGGCTGCCAGGCACCAGGTGCCGCGGACTGGTCAGGAATCCGCTCCCCCAGCTGATGTGCATGGTCGCGAGCGCGACCGGAAGCCAGGCCAGTGCCTTGCCACGCAACTTGCCGAACGCGGTTGCGCTCACCGCAGCCAGCCCGAGCAGGTAGATCACCGGTGCGGCGAACCCGATCGCGAGCACGACGGGCGGCCAGCCGCCGACGCCGACGGCCAGCGCCGTCAGCCCGGCGATTCCGGCCAGGGTCCCCGCCCCGAGCACCGCGACCGCGGCCGGCGGCGCCAGGTACCGCAGGTTGATCGTCCCGGCGTGCTGCCTGGCCACCACCCGGCGCCACCGCCCGTAGTGGAAGTACTGTGAGCCGACCGCGACGACGCTGGTCCTCGGCCGGTAGCTGACTCGCATCGCTGGCTCGAACCAGATCAGCCCGCCGGCCTGGCGGATCCGGTGGTTCATCTCCCAGTCCTCGGCCCGCAGGTACCGCTCGTCGTAGCCGCCCACGCCCTCGACGGCGGCACGGCGGAACGCGCCGAGGTACACGGTGTCGGCCGGGCCGGCGCTGCCGCCGGTGTGGTTCGGCGCCGAGCCGACCCCGAACGGCGAGGTCATCGCCCAGGCGACTGCCTCCTGGAACGGCGTCTTCCCCTCGGCAGCCATGATCCCGCCGACATTGACCGCCCCGGTCTCGGCGAGAGTCCGCATGGCCGTGGCCACGTACCCGGGTGGCAGCATGCAGTGCCCGTCTACCCTGACGATGAACTCGTGCCGCGCCGCCCTGACCGCGGCGTTCAGCGCGCAGGGAATCTGCCCCGACGGGTTGGGCACCACAGTGATCCGGGGATCGGCCGCCGCGAGCCGTTTTGCGATCTCTTCGGTCTTGTCCTTGGACGGTCCGACCGCGAGCACGAGCTCGAGCTCACCGGCGTAATCCTGGCTCAGCACATGGCTGACCGATTCGCCAAGGTGCCGCTCCTCATTGCGTACCGGCATGATTACCGAAACGGGAACAGCCGTGCCGGTCCCGGCGGCGGCCTGCGCTCGGCTCGCGGTGACTGTGGCCGGAGCGTGCGCGTCGCGGATGTAGCTCATGACGCTGATGACGGTACCCGCCCTGGGCCAGTGCGGTGACCCAAGGGCGGCAACGGGTCCGCTGAAGGCGCCTGCGCCTGGCCAGGCGCCGCGGGCGAATCAGGCGGGCTAGGTGACGTCCTCCAGCATCTCGGTGACCAGTGCGGCGATCGGTGAGCGCTCCGAGCGCACCAGCGTGACGTGGGCGAACAGCGGGTGGCCCTTGAGTTTCTCGATCACCGCGATGACGCCGTCGTGGCGCCCGACCCTCAGGTTGTCGCGCTGCGCGACGTCGTGGGTGAGCACGACCCGCGAGCCTGTTCCGATCCTGGAGAGCACGGTGAGGAGCACGCCGCGTTCCAGCGACTGGGCCTCGTCCACGATCACGAACGAGTCGTGCAGCGACCGCCCCCTGATGTGGGTGAGCGGCAGCACCTCGAGCATGTCCCTGGCGACGACCTCGTCGATCACGTCCGGCGTGGTGACTGCTGACAGCGTGTCGAACACAGCCTGGCCCCACGGGTTCATCTTCTCGGCCTCCGAGCCCGGCAGGTAGCCGAGCTCCTGGCCGCCGACCGGGTACAGCGGGCGGAAGACCACGACCTTGCGGTGCTGGCGGCGTTCGAGCACGGCTTCGAGCCCGGCGCAGAGCGCGAGCGCCGACTTGCCCGTGCCGGCGCGGCCGCCGAGCGAGACGATCCCGATCTCCGGGTCGAGCAGCAGGTCGAGCGCGACCCGCTGCTCGGCGCTTCGCCCGCGCAAGCCGAACACGTCCCGGTCGCAGCGGATCAGGCGGACCGACTTGTCCGGCTGCACGCGACCGAGCGCGCTGCCGGTGCCGCTCGCCGAGTACAGCACCAGCCCGGTGTGACACGGCAGGTCGCGCGCGGCTTCGCACTCGATCGTGCCGCTCTGGTAGAGCTGGTCGATGTCCGCGCCGGTCACCTCGACCTCGCGCATCCCGGTCCAGCCGGAGTCCAGCGGCAGCTCGGCGCGGTACTCCTGCGCGGCCACGCCGATGGACGCTGCCTTGATCCGCAGCGGGAGGTCCTTGCTGACCAGGACCACGTTGTCGCCTTCGGCGGCCAGACTGCGCGCGACCGCCAGGATCCTGGTGTCGTTGTCGCCCAGCCTGAACCCGGCAGGGAGCACCGAGGGGTCGGAGTGGTTGAGCTCTACCCTGACCGTGCCGCCGAGGTCCCCGATCTCGACGTCGGCGTCGAGCCGGCCGTGCTCCAGCCGCAGGTCGTCCAGGTGCCGCAGCGCTGCCCGCGCGAAAAACCCCAGCTCGGGATGGTTGCGCTTCGCCTCAAGCTCGGTGATGACCACCAGCGGCAGGACCACCCTGTGCTCGGCGAACCTGCCGATGGCGCCGGGATCGGCGAGCAGGACGCTGGTGTCGAGCACGTAGGTGCGGCGGTCAGCCCCGGCGCCGTTGTCGGCTCCGGCTCTGCCCTGCCTGGACCGGCTGGCGGGCGACCGGGTGGCGCCGTCGTTCGCCGGTGTCGCTGCGGTACTGCTGGTACGGTTGAGCCGCGATGCGCGGGCGGTTGCGGAAATAGCCACTCACTCTCCCCTGAGCGCACTGGGCGCCGCGTTGGACACAAGCGTGTCGGAGGGACCGGGACCGGCCAGCGAAGGACCGGGCGCCGGCCCTTTCGCTCATCTCGCCTGCGTGCCAGGACGCGAAGCTCGAGAATCTCGAGGGCCTTCCCGCCGGGCGGCTACGCACCGCCCGTCAGACCAGACGGTACCTGGCAGGTGGCGCTGTGCGGAAGTAGCGGCACACCACGAACTGTCTAACGCGGGTGAACTTTCCGCCACCCGCTCATGACGGGCCAGGCCCGCCCGCGGTCGCTCGCCGGGCACGCTGACCGAATCGGGCCGGGCCGGATCCGGCCTGATGAGCGGCGGTTCAGGTGCCGTGCCTGCGGTGCCTGCCCGCGTAGGAACGCAGCGCGCGCAGGAAGTCCACCTTCCTGAAGGCCGGCCAGTACGCGTCGCAGAAGTAGAACTCAGAGTGCGCGCTCTGCCAGAGCAGGAAGCCGCCGAGCCGCTGCTCACCGGAGGTCCTGATTACCAGGTCGGGGTCGGGCTGGCCGGCGGTATACAGATGCTCGGCGATGTGCTCGACGTCGAGGATCTCGGCGAGCTCCTCGATCGTGGTCCCCTTGGTGGCGTGTTCCTGAAGCAGCGATCGGACCGCGTCGGCGATCTCCCGCCGACCGCCGTAGCCGACGGCGACGTTGACCTTCAGACCGGGGAACTCGGCGGTGGCCTCCCCCGCGTCCTTGAGCACCTGGGCCATCTCGGTGGGGAGCAGGTCGAGCGCGCCGACCGGCTTGACCCGCCAGCGCTGCGCGACGAGCTGCCTGACGGTGTCCTCGATGATCTCAAGCAGGGGCTCGAGCTCGGATTCTGGCCTGGCCACGAGGTTGTCAGTGGACAGCAGCCACAGCGTGACCACCTCGACGCCGGCCTCGCGGCACCAGTCGAGCAGCTCGAAGATCTTGTCGGCGCCCTTGCGGTGACCGCTGCTGACGTCGAGCAGCCCGGCCGAGCGCGCCCAGCGACGGTTACCGTCGCACATCACTCCCACGTGCCTGGGGATTACTGACGGCGAAAGCGACGCTCCGAGCCGCCGCTCGTAGAGCCGGTAGACGAGATCGCGCAGACCCATCCGGCACCCTTCCTCGCTGCCGCCACGCCGGCCAGCCGCGTCGCCCTGGCTGCTCATCGCCCGCCCGGGCAGCAGGGAGTGAGGTAGCCACAGCGGCGCCATCCGGTTCTCTAAGAACCGTATCCAAGAACCTGACCAGTTCGGCCGAAGTCAGCACAGCCCGTACTCCTGTGCCACTGTCACCCCACGCCTCAAGCACCGCACGGCGGCTCAGCTGCCAGTATCCGGGCCCGGCCGGGCCGCCTCCAGCGCCTGGCTCTGCCGTGCTGGCGTGCCACTGGGCGGTCGAGCGCAGCACGCAGCGCACCTCGCCGAGGCCGGGCAGGTCTCCGCGATCGCGGGACTTGAGCGTGAAGTACTCCCGCTCTCCGGGCAGGAACGCCGCGCGGGACCGGGCCGGGCCGACCTCGCGGGACCGGGCCGGGCCGACCGCCCGGATGCCGTGGGACTCGGGGAACCTGTCGTCGGGGTCTGGCCAGTATCTGGCCTGCTCGGGATCCTCGCGCGCGGCCTGGACCTGCGCGGCGAGCGCCGCGAGCTGATGGCCGCACCGCTGGCCGACGACGGCGAACGGCTGCCGGTCCCTGACCAGCCTCAGCGTCACCTCGTACGGCTGCCCGGCCTGGTCGTGACACGGGACGGCAGCGACGCCGAGCAGCGAACCATCTACGCAGCGTAGTTCTCTCATAACGGAACGTTAACACCGGCAACGGCAGGACCAGGATCACACACGCGGCGGCCAGGCCCGGGCTGACGGTGGCGGCCCGGCCAAGGCCGAGCCGCCACCGCTGGGTCAGCCGATCGACTTGACGATGGCCTCGTCGAGCCCGGGGAACGAGGCCAGGTACTCCCGGCGCTCCCTCTTGATCCGGTCGACCATGCCCTGGTACTCCTGCTGGCGGCCCTGCCGCTCGTACAGCTTGCGGGGCTGCAGGATCTCGACGTCGTCGATCCCCGGCAGCGACGACGCGACCTCGTAGCCGAAGTCCGGGTCGGTGACCCAGTGGATCGAGTCCTCGACGATGCCCTGGACGATGGCCGAGGAGCAGGGGATCGTGACCTTCTTGGATGTGGCCTCGTCGGTGCCGCCCACCCGGCCGGTGTTGAGCACGTAGACCCTCAGCTCGTGGCTGTCGAGCAGCTCGAGCATCCGGTTGCCCATGTCGGCCATGTTCCTCGGGAAGAACGGGTTCGTCCCAGGCACCCGCAGGAACTTGCCCTCCTCGTCCTTTCCGCCCGCCGAGGTGCCCGTGGTCTCGCCGAGCATGAAGTACGCGGCCGCCTGCGCCCTGTCCAGCCTGGCCACGCCGGGAACGATGTTCTCGTTGCGGTTCAGGATCAGCAGGAACTCTGCGGGCGGGACCTCGTTGCCAGGCCACGGATGGACGTAGGAGAACGGCCAGGTGGTGCGCCCGTTCTTGGTGTAGGAGGTGTCGAAGAAGTCGACCTTGCCGTGCTCGTCGACGGACACGTTCTCCAGGTAGGCGTCGGGCTTCGTGGTGGCGTGGTAGATCGCGGGCTCGTACCGCGGGTCCAGGCCGAACGTCTTGGCGAAGCAGCCGTTCTCGGTCGTGTAGACCTTGCCGTGCGGCATCAGCGCGACGAAGTCGTCCTGGGCCGGCCTGCTCTCCAGCTGGGTGGTGAACGTCGTGGTTGTTTTCCCTGTGCCGGAGAGGCCGACGATCAGGATCGACGTCGGCTCGCCGTCCCGCGGCATCACCTTGCAGCCAGCGTGCAGGGCCAGGCCGCCGCGGTTGTAGACGATGTTGTTCCACATCCGCAGCCCGCCCTTCTTGGACTCACCGAAGTAGTCCGAGTTGAGCACGCGGGTGATGTTGGCATTGAGGTCGACGGCGATCACCCGGTCGTCCGGATAGCCGGGGGCCGCGAGGTTCGGCGTGTAGATGACCGTGGTGTCTGGCTCCCAGGTCGCCGGGTCGTAGTCGGGTCCGACCGGGTAGTAGAGCTGCTTCTGCATGCCGGCGACGTTCGCGTTCGCCGCCTCGATGATCAGTCGCGCCCTGGTGCGGAACGCCAGATCCGAGCCGATGTAGCCGTCCACGACGACCACGTGCTGGCCAGCGATGTAGGCGTCCTGCTCGGCGGAGATCCGATCATATTCGTCGCGGCTGATGGTCTGCTTGGTGGCGTTGGTCGAATCGTCGACAACGAACGTCGACCTCGTGCTCCGCGAGTCCACTCTGGCCTTGACGACCACGTTGTTGAACTCGGTCACCTGGCAGTTCGGCATCTTCTCGGTCAGCTCGCGCAGGCGCTCAGTAGTCGGATTCCACTCCACCAACGCGGCCTTCACCTCATACACCACGGACTGCTCCTCCTCGTTGGCTCACCCAGATCGCTCCGCTCGACGGGGACCAGCCCAGGGCAGGCCAAATACGCCCGGACTGGCGGGATTGATTTGGGGAGTGTACCCCGGAGCAGCCCGGATAAAATATCCCCCCGCCGGCATACGTTTGCATCAGCGGGCGTGATAGGGGGGGCCGACGACTGGCGAGGACGGCGGGTGCTGGACGAGCCCCGGCAACGGCTCGTGGGGCCCTGCGTGACGGCCAGCGGGGCCCTGCGTGACGGCCAGTGGGGCCCTGCGTGACGGCCAGTGGGGCCCTGCGTGACGGCCAGGGCCTGTCCCGTAGATCAATGGGACTAGGCGACGGAGCCAGCGTCGCGGAGCCAGATCCTCTGGCTCGCCCTGTGGTCTGGCCCGGGCCGTCCCCGGGGCCGCCGCCGGTCGCCGCGCCCCGCGCCGCCCGGAGATGATCTTGATGGATGTGGCGGATGTCCCAGAATACGCAGTGGATGTGGCATTCATTCCAGTGACAACCCGATGATCACATCCGGTTTCGGCTGGTATACGGTGATCCGGGCGCCGCGCTCGGCCAGGCGGCCGCAGCCGCGCGGCGCGGACGGCGCCGCAGCCGGTCAGGCAGACCGCGGGCCCTCGGCCCTGATCTCCTCGACCCTGCGCAGCGCCTCGCGGAGGTCGCCGAGCCAGGAGTCCTCGTGCTCGCCGACCAGCCGGACGCACCAGGCGAGCGCGTCGCTGCGGCTCCGCGCCACGCCGGCGTCCACCAGCGTGTCGAGCACCAGCCGTTCGGCCTGCCTGAGCCTGGTCATCACGGGCACGGAGAACGTGGTGAACATGACCGTCCGGTCGCCGTCACTGACGCCCCAGGAAACCTTGCGGCCGTAGGTGTGCTCGGCCTCGCGAGCGATCTCGATTCGCTGCTGCCTGGTCTCCTCGCGGAACCTGCGGCTGCGGCCCTCCCAGGCCGCGGCCCGCTCGGCGTCGGACGCGCCTTCGGCGGTCTGCGCAGCGGAGATCGGCACGATGACCGTGATCTCCTCGCGGTCAACCTTGACCTCGATTGCCCCGTCCAGCCATTCGCCCGGCAACCTGCCAGTGAACCAGCCACGCAGCCGCTCGGCCGCTGACCCTTGCTTGGTCTCCTCTGTACTCATGTAATTATGATTACACAGCCCACCAAGGGTTGCAAGCATGGGCGCGCCTGATGGCAGGGCATGCGGTGCGACAAGTGCGCAAGCGGCGCGGCGGGTGACGGGCGGTGCGGAAGGTGGGCCGAAGGTGAGGCGGCGCATGCCCGGCGGATGGTGCCCGGGGTGCGGCAGCCAGGGCGCCGGTTAGGGGGCGGGGTCAGCTGGATGTGCTGGCGGCAACGGCGGCGGCGACCTTCGGGTAGACCCGGACGGCGCCGGCGAAGCCGGCGCCGAAGTCAGCCTGGACGATCTGGACGTCCAGGCCAGGCTCGGGCGCCTGGAGCATTAGGCCGTTGCCGAGGTAGATCGCCACGTGCGAGATGGACTCGGGGGCCGTCGGGTCGGTGTGGTAGAAGAGCAGGTCCCCCGGCTCGAGCTCGCTGAGGGGCAGCAGCGGACCGGTCATCGCCTGCTCGGCGGCGACCCGCGGCATCAGCACGCCGGCCTGCCTCATCGACCATTGCACCAGCCCGGAGCAGTCGAACGTCGTCGGGCCGTCGCCGCCCCAGACGTACGGGAGGCCGATCCTGCTCTCGGCCGCGGCGAGGAACTTGGCGAGCTCGGTGGCGGTCAGGCCAGGGCCCTGGCTTGCCGTGAGGCCGACGGCACCGGCCGCGCCCGTCGTCACGGTCACCTTGCCGACGATCACCTGGGTCACCAGCGCGGCTACCGACGCGGTGGCGGGGACCTTCTTCTTGATCCTCGCGATCAGGGTGTCCAGCCTCGTGCGCGGCGCGCTGACCACGATCGCGTTGGCCGACGGCAGGCCGAGCGAGGCGGCGACGCGGCCGGAGACCACGGCGTCCACGCCGGCGATGCCGACGGTCCCGAAGCCCGCCACCGGCAGGTCAAGCGTCCTGGCGCCGGCTACCCGCACGGGCTTGGTCAGCGTCAGCCTGTCCTCGGTGCCCATGGTGTAGGAGATCGCCACGCCGCCGGCCGCGACGTTCTGCCAGAGCCTGGTCGAGCGGGCCGTGGGCTTGGCGGCAAACGGCCGGAACGTGACCGGGTTGACGCCGAGCACGTTGACGAAGACGCCGTTGACCCGGATCCGGCCCGCCGAGACCGGCACAGCGGCCTCGACTCCGTTCATCGCGCGGATGCCGGCCAGCAGCCCGGCGGGCAGCGACCGCGGCGCCACCACCAGCACGTCGGCCGGGTACAGGCGGCTGACCTGGTGTCCCTTCCCGGCGGCCGGCCTCAGCGGCGTGGCCGCGACGACCGACGTGCTCGGGGCCCGGCCCGTCGCGTGCCGCCAGTGATCGCCGGGGCTGGAGCGCGAGCCAGGGATGGCGCCCACCTTCGCGCTGATCCCGGTGGCGCTGTCGGCCGTGATCCGCCGGGCCGGCGTCACCGAGCCCCTGCGGGCGGACTGCGGCGACAGCGAGGACCGGTGCGGCATAAGCATGCCCGTCAGCGCCACCGTGAGCACGACGGCGAACACGACCACGGGGAGCAGCCAACGCGCAAAGGAGCGCAACCTGACGTTCCTTCCGTTCGGGGGCACTCTCGCGCTACCGGAATTATGCCTGGCCGGGGGCCCCGGGACAGAGCAGCAAACGCGGTAGGGATTCATGCCTATAACCAGAATACGCACCGAAACGGGCTCGACGGCGTCGGTGCGATGGCGCAGCGGTGACGGCTGCGCGCCGGCACCGTGCCCCTCAGGAGCCGAGCTGGGCCAGCAGGTCGGCCGGCGTGGTGACCGGCAGCCGGCAGGTAAACCCGCGGCAGACGTAGGCCGCTGGCTGGCCGCCGACCAGGCCCCGGCCGGCGAGCAGCGGGGCGGCCGGGACGCCGTTCCGGCCGTCGCCGAGCGCGATGACCGCGCCGGGAGTGGCCGCGCGCAAGGCTGCCTCGTGCAGCGCACCGGTGCGCGGGTCCGCGCTCGGGCCGACGATCGCGATCTCGTCGGGGCCGGCCAGGAACGCCTCGGCCACGGCCAGGCCCCACCCGGCCGCCTGGGGAAACCGGGCCGCGATCGCCGGGAGTCCGCCGAGTGCGGCGGCCGCGGCCTCCCGGCGTTCCGCCGACCCGGTCAGCGCCGAGTAACTGAGCAGCGCGCCGGCGAGCGCGAAGGTGCCCGACGGAGTCGGGCCGTCGGCCGGGTCGGCGGGCCGGTAGATCAGGCGCTCGCTGTCGTCGGCGGTGTCGTAGAAGCCGCCGTCGGCGTCGCGGAAGCGGCCGAGCGCGGCGTCGAGCAGGTCGCCGGCGAGCGTTATCCAGCGCGCCTCACCGGTCACCCCGGCCAGCGTCAGGAATCCGGCCGCCACGCACGCGTAGTCCTCGAGCACCCCGGCGCTCGGCCCGGCGACGCCGTCACGCGAGGTCCTCGCCAGCCGCCCGCCGGCCAGGTGCACCCCGGCGAGCAACTCGGCGATGCCGCTGGCGGCCGCCACGTAGTCGGGCCGGCCGAACAGCAGCCCGGCCTCGGCGAGAGCGGTGATCGCCATCCCGTTCCACGCGGCGACCACCTTGTCGTCCCTGCCCGGCCTGACCCGGACCGCGCGGGCAGCGAGCAGCGCGGACCTGATCCGCTCGTAGCGGCCGGCGTCGGCGGCGTCGGCGGGAAGCTGGAGCACGGAACGGCCGTGCTCGAAGGTGCCGGCAGTCGTCACCGCGAATAGTTCAGCCGCGAAGTTTCCCTCATCGGCGCCAAGCACATCGGCAAGCTCGGCCGGAGTCCAGACGTAGAAGGCGCCCTCGATGCCCCCGCTGTCCGCGTCGAGCGCGCTGGCCAGGCCGCCGTCGCCGGTGAGCAGGTCGGCGATCATCCAGTCGCAGGTCTGCAGCGCGATCCGGCGAGGCAGGTCCGCGCCCGAGCGGCGCCACCAGTGCGCGTAGACCCGCGCCAGCTGGGCGTTGTCGTACAGCATCTTCTCGAAGTGCGGCACCACCCAGTCGGCGTCCACGCTGTACCTGGCGAACCCGCCGCCGAGCTGGTCGTAGATGCCGCCTCGGGCCATGGCCTCCGCGGTGCCGACCGCCATCGTCATCGCCTGCCGCGCTGACGCGGCCGCCTCCTCTGGCGAGCCCACCCCGGCTGGCGAGCCCGGGCCGGACGGAGCCCGCTCGGCGTGCCTGAGCAGGAACTCGAGCACCGTGGACGGCGGGAACTTCGGCGCACCGCCGAAGCCGCCGCGGCGGGTGTCATAGGTCCTGGCCAGCGCCGCCACCGCGGCGTCGCCGAGTCCCGGCGTGATCGCGCTCTCCGCGGCACCTCCTGGCCGACCGCCCGCGCTCTCGGCGAGTGCGGCCGCGATCGCCTGCGCCTGGCGGGCCAGGCGCTGCCGGTCTTGCTGCCAGGCCCGCGCGATCGTGGCGATCAGCCGCACGAAGTGGTCGCGCGGGAAGTACGTGCCGCAGTAGAACGGCTCGCGCTCCGGGGTCATGAACACCGTCATCGGCCAGCCGCCCTGGCCGGTCATCGCCTGGGTGGCCGTCATGTAGACCGCGTCCACGTCCGGGCGCTCCTCGCGGTCCACCTTGATCGAGACGAGGTTGTCGTTCATCAGCCGGGCCGTCGTCTCGTCCTCGAACGACTCGTGCGCCATCACGTGGCACCAGTGGCAGGCGGAGTAGCCGACCGAGAGCAGCACGGGGACGTCACGGCGGCGGGCCTCCTCGAACGCCTCGTCGCACCAGGGCCACCAGTCCACTGGGTTCGCGGCGTGCTGGAGCAGGTAGGGACTTGTCGCGTCGGCCAGCCGATTCGCCATTCCCCCATCCTCGCGTACGGATGGCACGCGGAGGGCGGCGGTGCGGGCGGTCCGCGGGACCGCGCGGGGACGGCGACCGGCCGCGCGGCTGCTACGGTGCGAGTTGTGAGCGTCTCCGAGCATGCTCCGAGCGGCAGACCGCAGGGCGCCAGGGTCCGGGGCACCAGGCAGGCCGAGGCCGTGGCGGCCGTGCTTGAC
>Ga0335081_10011024_pt1 | contig 14625 bp, 12 predicted proteins | sample Lox_Sample_35_FD_206713 | JGI IMG/M metagenome (GOLD analysis project Ga0335081, IMG submission 206713) | Soil microbial communities from Loxahatchee National Wildlife Refuge, Florida, United States - Lox_Sample_3.5 | ecosystem: Environmental > Terrestrial > Soil > Wetlands | place: USA... | reverse complement strand
CACCCCGCACCAGTTCCGGCACAGCTATGCCACCGGCCTGCTGCGCCGCGGGGTCCGTGCCGAGGTGGTGCAGCATCTGCTCGGTCACGCGAGCATCAGCACGACGATTGACACTTATAGTCATCTCGGTATCGAGGATGCCCGGCGCGACCTGGTGGCGGCCGGGGTGCTGCGCACCCTGGAGTCCATGCGCGAGTTCGGGATCCTGCCGGGCTTCGCCGGCATCGTGGTCTCTGACCGGTACCTGGCCGACCCCGCCGATCCGGTGATGGGCGGGCCGTCGTGCAAGGTACCTGTCTGCGAACGGGTCGCCGTGCTGGCGAAGGCCCAGAAGGCACCGGCGGGCGAGATCATGGCCGCGAAACTCAAGGATCACCCCAGCGTTTATCTCGCTTTTTAGGCGGTAGATGCGCGCGCCGGGCCGCGCAGCCAGATCGGCAGTTCTCGTCCAGAGGCGCAGCACGTGAAACTGGGATATGTATCCGCTCCGACTTTGTTCTCCTTCCAAGCATCGTGAAGGCATCACCTCATCGATGCAAATGCTCCGCGATCTGGACCCGCTGTTCTACGGCAAGGAACACCTTCATCACGAAAACATAGCAGGCAGTCACCAGCCATTCCACAATTAGACAAATCAGGACATTAGTCAACGTCAAGATTATCGCCGCGCCCGTCGTCAGGACGAGTGGAGCGAACCGGTCGCAGGCTCGCCGACCACGCTAGAGGAGATCGATTTTGAAGAATAGCCGGGACTACCGATCTCTAATGGTGGGAGTTAAAGAAGGGTGCGAGGTCGAGGTCTCGGCGACGTGATCCCGGACGCCGTCGGCGTAGGTCAGCCAGACCGATACCCGGGCCGCGGCGGCAACCGCGGTCGCGGTGACCGGTGTCCCGGCGGCTGAGCGCGCCGAGCCCAAGCTGCGGTCGCCGGCCTGGGTGAACCGCCTGTTCGGCCAGCGCCGTCTTCTTAGTATTGGCCATCCCGGATCACCTCCCTTCCTGGCCAGAGGTGCCGCGGATGGGTCAGCTTCGGTGCGCCGCGGCGTGCTCGCCGAGATCCGTGGCCGGCTCGCCTTCGCCCCCGGCGGAAGGCGTGGCCGCGGCCGCGGCGCGCCGCTCGGCCAGCAGCAGCAGTACCATCGCCGGGATCATCACGAGGCACCATACGGTCTCGATCCACCCGAAAAGCCACAATGCGAAGTAGAACGCGATGACCGCGGCATAGCCGGCCTGGGTCCTTCGGCCACCGCTGATGATGAGCGCTCCGGCCGCGGCCTCGAACGCGGCTAGCAGGCCGATCAGCGCGACATGGTCGGGCGGGACCACGGTCCGCCACGTATGTGTCACCCACGCGAATAGCGCCGGGTCAGCAAAGCTGGCGTAGTTAGCGTGGGTTGCCAGGTTGACGACGTGTGCGAGTGCCCCGCCGATGATGAACAGCACGCCGACCGCCGCTCGCCCGGCGTACCGCCATCGCTTGCCCCGGCTCGCCATGACAGCGGCTGTCAGCGTCGCGATCCCGCAGAGAGCCCACAAGATTTCCCATCCGATACCCATGGCCCTCCCTTCCTCACACCCGTCTACTGTCATCGCAGCCAGTTCCGCCGGGGCCGTTCAGAGTCCTTAGGTCCAGGGCTCATAGGCCATTTGTCCCGTGCCAGGTCCGTGCCAGCGCAGGCCGTCGCCGAAGGTCGGCAGCGGCTGGTCACAGCGACCGGACGCGACGGCGTCGGCCAGCAGTGCCAGGGAGCAGTACTTTTTCGTGCTCGCGGTGCTAGCGCGACACGTCCGCCACCGCCAGCAGCCTGTCGCTGCTGGCGGTGGGCTGGTGCTGCCGCGGCGCGCTCACTGCCTGTCCGGTCCCGCCGGGGCAGGGCCCGCCTTCGCCGGGCTTGCGGGTGCGGCTTCCAGGTGCTGTTTCAGGGCCGCCCATGTCCGCTGCTCCTGGCGGGTGCCCAGCCAGGTGACCAGCGGGCCGAGCAGCCGGAAGGCGCCTTTCGGCCGAACCTGCCCCGACCAGCGCATCCGGGTACCGCGGCCAGCCGGCTCGAACCTGAGCGTGTAACTGATGTCGGCCTGGGTCATCGTGGTAGTGGTGGCGAACAGCGTCGGCCGTTCGTAACTGGTGCACTCGATCAGCATCTCGCCGGCGTGTCCCCGGGATGCCACTGCCGAGCGGAACTGGGTTCCCTTCCCGACCGGCCCGGGGGTGATCTTTTCCGCCCGCACCATCTGAGGGTTGTACCGCGGTTCGTTGCTCTGGTCGGCGACGTAGTCAAACACCACCTCCACCGGCCGTCCGATCACGATCTCGCCGTCAATCCTGGCCATGACGTTTCTCCGGCTCTTATAGCTACTTCCAGCAGAACAGGCCGTCGGCGGGAGAGGCAGAGGCTAAGGTCACCGGTCCGTGCCGGTGAGCTCAGCCGCTGGCTGGGGCGGCCCGCTGACGAGACGCGGCCCGGGCCGGGAGTGCTATGAGCAGCGCACCGGCCACCAGGAAGATGGCCCCGGCGATCAGCAGGCCGGTGGCGATCCATGGCAGTGCGGGCAGCGTGGCGGCGACGTTCACCCGGACGCTCACCGGCGCGGACCCGTCAGCGTTCATGGCGACCACGGTCCAGTTGCCGCTGGTCACCGGCCAGGTCAGCGTCTGGGTGCCCGGCCCGGCCGCCGTCACGGCCCAGATGCCGGCCTGCGCGGGCAGGACGGCTGGAGCGCCGCCGGCGTGGCCGAGATAGGACGGTTGGCCTGCGGGGCTTCCCGTGATGGTCGCGGACGCCACGCCCGACAGGTAGCGGCCCGCCGCCCCAGCTGGGGCGATCCCGGTAAACACCGCCGTCCCGGCTGGCGTCGCGGTGATCCGCAGGCGCACCGTTCCGAACAGCGACCTGGCCACATCCCAGCCCCCGGCCGCGGCATCCAGCTGGATCTGGCGGCTGGCCAGGGCGTAGCCCGTGGTGCGGTAGCTCTGCGTGCCCAGGTCGACGTACCCGCCGTGCCGGTGCGCAGTCGTGGCCCACACCGCGCCGGCACCCCCGCCGAGCAGCCCCAGCGAGCAGGCCACCAGCACGGCGCCGACCACCACCGAGATGACCCGCCCGGCGGTCCACCCCGACGGCCCCGGGCCCTCTGGCCCGGGCGCGCCCGGCAGGTCCTGCTCGGGGTACCGCCCGGCAGGATCGCGGCCCGGCGCCGCGCTGAGGGCGGCGGCGCGCTGGCGGGCGGCGGCACGGTCAGCGTGCTGCCCGGATCCTGGCCGCCCAGGTCCAGCCGGAACGGCGGATAGCAGTCGGTCACCGCGGTGGCACCTGCGCTGGGGCGCCACGCCCGCTGAGGCCCGGGAGGCCATGCCGGGCGACGACTTGGTGCCGGTCTCACATTTCACCGCGACCCGCGCGATCACGATCAAGGCCCGGCCAGCCGATGTGTGGCCCTGGCTTATCCAGGTCGGATATGGCCGCGCCGGCTTTTGCAGCTATGACCTGCTCGACAACCTCGGCCGCCCGAGCGCGGCGGCGATCATGCCTCAATGGCAACGGGCCGGTGTCGGCGACCTGGCCGCGCCGATGGCCAGCCATCCGACGCCGGGCACCTCCTTCCGGGTCGCGGACGCCGAACCGGAGACGCGCCTGGCCTGGGCCAAACCGGATTCCCCAACGGCCGGCAGCAGACTGTGCGTGCGGCTGGCGGCCTGGACCCTCGCGCTGGACCGCGCGCTGCAGGCCCGCGGTGTCACCGCCGCGGAACTCGCATACCCTCACCGCCGACGTGGCCTGGGCCGCCTACCGGCCGTTCGTGGCAGCCTCAACCCTCCCTGCCCGGCTGCTCGTGCGGAACCCACAGGCGCGGCTGCGCGCACTGGCGCGCTCCCAGCAGCGGTTCCCGTTCAACCCGCCGGGCTGGCGGTTCACCCCGGCGGTCGGCGATGGATCCGCGGTGGACATCACCCACTGCCCGATCGCCGCCTACCTGCTCAGCCACGGCGCGGCCGCCCTGTGTGCGGCTGCCTGGTGCGGGCAGGACGGCCCCGTCGCCGAGCGGTGGGGCGCGCAGCTGCGCCGCACCGGAACGCTCGCGACAGGCGCTGCAGCTTGCGACTTCGGCTATGACATCGGCCCCAGCGGCCGCCAGCCGGGGTGAACCATCAGCCTATCCGCGCCGATCTCCGCCCAGACGCTCCACCAGCTGGCCGCGCCAGGGCCCAGCAGCCGCGCAATGATGCGTCACGATCAGCCAGGCCCGATCAGCGACCAGCCGGTACGCCGCGAACCTCTCGGCGGCGGCCAGATATCCGAACGGCCAGACCTGTTGCAGGCCGGCCATCCGCAGGCCCGCACGGCCCCATACCGCCGACCGTGAGATCCTGCAGCCCGGGTGGATGCGCGTCGCGGAATGGCCGCGTACCCGCCGGCGTCTGCAATCGCCCTCGCATCCTGTTGGGTGGCATACTCGTTCCTCGTGGGGCCGCCTAATCTGCCAGGCCGCCGACGATCGAAACGCTTTCCCGATGAGAGCGGCCGCCCGCTGGGGGACAGCAGTTCAGAGAAGATTTTCACCGATATCAACGGCGTGCGGCAGGGGATGTTCATCCAGAGCACAGACCCGGCGCATCCGGTGCTGCTGTGCCTCCATGGGGGCCTGCCGGAATACTTTCTAACCGAGCGGTACCCCACGGGCCTGGAAAATGACTTCACGGTGGCCTGGTGGGAACAGCGCGGCGCCGGGCTCTCCTACCGTCCCGGTATCCCGCCCGAAACGATGACCCTGGAGCAGTTCATCGTCGACACGCTGTCGGTGACTGACTACCTGCGGAACCGGTTCAGCAAAGAGAAGATCTACCTGATGGCGCATTCGGGGGGCACGTTCATCGGGCTGCAGGCCGCGGCCCGGGCACCGCAGGTGTACTGCGCCTACGCTGGCGTGGCTCAGGTGGTGCACCAGCTGGAGTCCGAAAGACGCGCGTACGCGTACATGCTGGAGCGGTTCAAGCAGACCGGTAACGGCCGCATGGTGCGCAAACTTGAGGCCGCGCCGGTGACCATGACGGCGGGGACGCCGGAGGGGTACCTGAGAGTGCGCGACCGGGCAATGCACAGTCTCGGCGTCGGCACCACCCATGACATGACCTCGGTGGTTCGCGGCCTCTTCTGGCCCTCGCTGACCAGCCCGCACTACACGCTGGGTGAGAAGGCCAGGCTGTGGCGGGGCAAGCGCGCGTCCGGCGTCAGCGCCCTGTGGGACGAGATGCTCACCGTCAACCTGGCTGACCGCGTGACCGAGCTTGCGCTGCCCGCCTATTTCTTCCACGGCGTCTACGATTACACCGTCAGCTACCAGCTGGCACGCGCTTATGTGGAGGCGCTGAAGGCCCCGCTGAAGGGCTTTTACACGTTTGACCGGTCCGCGCACAGCCCCGTCATGGAAGAGCCGCAAAAAGCGCAGCGAATAATGCGTGAGGATGTGCTGGCAGGAGCCAATAACCTCGCTGACGGTCCTCGCCGGTGAACAGGCCGGCGCTGGCAAGAACATGCGATCACACGGCGCCGTCGCTGTATTTCAGGCGCCACTGCGGAATGCGGCTTGGACCGGCACCGGCCGACAGGGGAGAAGCGGCCGGGTGCCACCGGTGCCAGCCCCTCGCCCGCCGGCGAGCTGGCCGCTGAGCCTGACCGGGATGGCGGCGCTGCCATGCCGAGGATCGACGCCCGCGGCTGAATAGTGCCGAGCCAACGCCCAGGATCGCGCTGGGTAGCGCCCGGCCGTTAACGGCGGGCGTACCAGCTGCTGTTCGCCGCTGCCGCGGGTGTGCCGGGGTGCAGGGCGGTGTTGAAGAAGCTGATCACGTGGGTTTCCCAGGCCCGTGGCGCGGTGGCCAGGCCCTGGGTGTGGCTGGCGTGCGGCACCACCCACACGTGCACAGTGGCGGGTGAGGCTGCCTGGAACCAGCGGGCCGCGGCCGGCTCGCCGGGGACGGCCCCGGCGGCGATGATCAGCGCCGGGCGGGGGGCGGCGGCGCGGATGGCATCGGGGATGCTCGTCGGGCGGGGGGCGCCGCTGAGCAGCCCGGCGGTGGTGTATTGCAGCCATTCGATGCCGCGTTGCAGGATCCCGGTGATGTTGTGCGGGCGCCAGCCGTGGTCGGCGAGCTGCTGCCCGGTGGCTCCTTCGGCGACTACCGCGCGGATCTGCGGGTCGGCTCCCATGGCGGCCAGGGCCTGTTCGCCGCCCATGGATTCGCCGAGCACGGCGATTTTGCCGGGGCGGACGCCGGGCTGGCGGACCAGGAATGACACGGCGGCGGCGGTGTCGCGGCCGCCCCGCCAGCCGAAGTCCATCGCGTGCCCGCTGGAGCGCCCGTGGCCGCGGGGGTCCAGGAGCAGCGTCCCGTAGCCGTGCCGGTCCAGCACCGCGGCCTGGCCGAGCACGGCGGTGCGGGCAGACCCCGAGCCGGGCAGCACCACCACGGCGGCACCGTTGCGGGCTGGGAGGTACCAGGCCGACAGCCGCACCCCGTCAGCGGTAGGGAACGCCACATTGTGGTAGGTGAGCCCGTACCTGGCCGGGGTGGCCGTGCCCAGCGTTCCGGGCGGCTCGTTGGTCGCGGCCACCGCGATGGTCAGCGGGAACAGCACGAGCTCTAGCAGGACCCAGGCCGCCGGGATGGCCAGCAGCCGCCACCAGCCCGGTATGGCCCGGACCAGCGCGATGGCTCCCCAGGCAAGCAGGAGCGCTGTAGTTGGGACAGCAAACATGTACACTCCTGCCGACGGCAGGGCGCTCAATAATTCGGCCGTTTTCCGCGGCTTTCCGTATGACACTAATTATCCTGACAACTACGGCATGCTAGGCCACCCGACGATCCAGTCGTCGGTCAACGATGCCGTTCAGACGACGGTCATCGAGGCCTCCCCATTTGCGGGGCCCGTGCACGCTGCACTGAAATGGTTCGATGTCACCCGGGACGATAAGCGGACGGCTGTGGCTCCGCCGGCTGGGGACGTTGGCCCCTGCCCGCGTATCAGACGGCGTCGGCAGCTCATCAGCAGATAGGTCATCGCATGGGAAACCAGTGGGGCTCGATTACTCGATCTGGCGTGGCGTACGGGCTGACATTATCGCGGAGTGATCTTCTCAGCGATCTACGCACTCGTTCGCTGTCTGCTCAGCTGTGTGCTCGTGACGGCCCGGTGTGACGCGTCCAAGGACGCCGAACTCCTGGTGCTCCGGCACGAGAACGCCGTGCTCCGCCGCCCCAGCCGGGTCTGCTACCAGCCAGCCGACCGGCTGTGGCTAGCGGCGCCGGCCGGCTGTGGCTAGCGGCACTGTCACGCCTGATCCCTCGGCACCGATGGGGCGAGGTGTTTGCCGTGACTCCGGCGACGCTGCCCGCTTGGCACCGGGGGTTGGTCACCGCGCCCGGATCCTGCCCGGCCAGTACACCCGCACGCCCACCGCCCCGTAACTGATCACGGCCAAGGGTCGGTGGCGCAACCCGGGCCTCCTCGCCTTCACTGATCCAGCAAGATCAGCGATGCAGACGCTACAGCCTCACGAATACCGATGAGCCCTCAAATCACATCATCATCATGGATCACGGAAGAACCCCACGTCCCGGGCCTACAGAGCCACAGGAGGGCTCAGGGAACTCTGGGGGTCTCAATGAGCACTGCGAAGATGCTGAGCGTTGCCGCCCAGGCCCAGCTCACCGGGAATCCGGGCGTGCCGCGGCGGCCGGCCGCGGGATGGCCGGGGCGTCACAACGCGGGCAGTACCGGGTCTCGGGCAGGACCGTGAGCAGCCCCGCCGGGATCGCCGCCACGCACTGCTCGCAGCGGCCGGAGCTCCCGGCGGCCAGCCGGGCCAGCGCTTCTTCGGTGTCCGCCAGTTTCCGGCGGGCCGCGACAGTGCTGTGGAGCAGTCGCTCCACCTCGGGCTGGCCCGCCGCGACGCGGCCATCGGGGGGCGGCCGCGTCCGCCCCGTGGTAGGCCAGCGACAGGCTGGTGACCTCGTGCAGCCGGGCCTGCCAGCGGGCCTCAAGCACTGCCCGCCAGTGCGGGGCATGCGTCACGGCGGGCCGCACTGGGGCTACCGCCGCCGGGCTGATGAGTTCTTCTCGGGGCATTGTGTGTCCTGTGGGTCGCGATGGCGTGCCGGTTCCTGATCGGCCGGTCCGTGCCGCAAGGCGGCGCGGCGGGAACGCAGCAGCCGGATGCAGACGGCGGACAGGACCACACCGAAGAAGATCCACGGTGCGACCGTGATCAGGTCGATGCCGGTCATCTGCACCCGGTGCCGGGTGACCGGCCGGTGGAGGTGACATGGTGGCGATGCGGAGATGCCGGACCGGGCCGGCACGGCCGCGGCGGTTACTGGGCCGGCCGGGGCCGCGGCGGCGACCCTGGAGACGCCCGGGCACGCCGGGCGGGGCTCGCGCGAGGGCAGGTGAACGGCCGGTGTCGACGGTGCTGGTCGTGGAGGATGAACGTAAACTGCGCGACTTCGTCCGGTCCTACTGGAGCGGGCCGGGTTCACCGTGTTGTCGGCCGGTTCGGGTGCCGAGGCGATCACCCTGGCGGCGGAGGCCGCCCCGGACCTGGTCGTCCTGGATCTCGGGCTGCCGGACGTGCCCGGCGAGACCGTGGTCCGCGAGCTCCGGGCCGCGGCGGCCACGCCGATCCTGATGCTGACGGCCAAGAGCGCGGAGGAAGACCGGATCCGCGGCCCTGAGCTGGGTGCCGATGACTACGTGACCAACCCGTTCAGCCCGCGGGGCGGTCTTGCGGGTTCAGGCGATCCAGGGGCGCGGCGGCCGTCCGCCGAGCAGGGCGTGGCGAGTTACGGGGGCGGTGCGCTGGTGATCGATGAGCCGCAGCGGCTGGTCGCACGAAGGGCAGTGATGGAGAGCTTTCTCACCCGCGGGGGTTACCTGGGCTGGGCCGGGCTCTGGCGTATCGCTCTCGATGACGCGCTCGCCGACGGTGCCTGACGTGCGGGGGCGCTGGGAAGAAGGGGCATGGCGCTCGGCGGCTTGCGTATGATTCCTTGCCGTGTCGGGCCCGGCCGATGCGAGGAGGTGACGGGATGAAGGGCCTGCGACGATCTGGCTCCGGTTCTGCTGCGAGTGCCCCGCCGGACACGGCTGACTCACCGCCGGTTCCGCCGTCCCCCGACCCGGGGGCGGCGCGGGGAGAGGTGCCGGGCGGGCCCGCGGTCAAGCGCAGACGCAGGCGGTGGCGTCGGCGCCTGCTGATCGCGGCGCCGTTCGTCGCTGTGCTGTTGTGGGCGGTTTTTTCGTATACGGCCTGGATGATACGGCCGACGAGCCTGGCGTGGCAGATCAACAGCGTCGAGTGGGTCAGGCATGACGTACCTTTCGGGAACTGGGTAGCCGACCATGTCGAGCAGATCTACTACACCCAGAACGCGCCCAAGCCGGGCGGCCCGCAGCTGAAGAGCCTGCCGACGGTCGGGCTCAACGCGCCGCCAGCCAGCCAGCCGAAGCGGAAGAGGCACGCACAGGCGGCCTGGCCGCCGCCGATCACGCCGGTCTTCGCGCACCCGCGTCCCGGCGAAGGGGTCTGGCATCCGGCCGGCCCGCCGGTGGACGGCGGCCCGCCGGTGCTGGTGACGACCTACCGCCCCGAGCTCGACTATCCGCAGATCGTCGCCTTCGTCGCCTGGTTCGACCACACTCGCACCGAGATCGGGTACTACCCGGGCCGCTACGAGCCACCGAACGCCGCCGTGCGCGGGCCGATGATGGTCCCCTATTCCCAGCGCTCGCGGCTGCTGGCCACCTTCAACGGCGGCTTCACCTACGCCGACGGCAACAACGGCTCGGCCGACAACGGCCGCACGAACGAGCCGCTGACCGACGGCAACGCCACGCTCATCGGCTACCGCGACGGCCGCATGGCGATCGCGAAGTGGGCCGGCGGCCCGAACGTAGGGCCGGACGTCGCGTGGGCCCGCCAGAGCCTGGCCCCGATCATCTGGAACGGGCAACTCAACCCACAGCTGAACGACAACCCCAACAGCCCGCAGTGGGGATACACGCTCGGCGGCCTGACCCGCGTCTGGCGCACCGGCGTCGGCATCGACGCCCGCGGCAACCTCATCTACGTGGCCGCCGATTTCCAGACGGTGATCACCCTGGCGAAGATCCTCCAGCACGCTGGCGCGGTGGCGGCGATGGAGTTCGACATCAACCCCGAATGGCACAACCTGATCACCTACACCCATGGCTCTCACGGCCTGGTCCCGACGATGGTCGGGCCCAACCCGATGCAATCGTCCGACCGCTACCTCGTCCCCGACGACCGTGACTTCTTCGCCGTCTACCGGCCCCGGCCCGGTCCGGTCACCGTCCCGGGCCTGTAAAGGCTGACATTCCAGAATCCATAACGGGATGTCCCAGGGGGCTGGCCGCGGCGTGTGGTCGAGGCGGAGGGCGAGCTTGGGGCAGATCCGGGTGGCTTCGCGGGCTTCGTTGTGCAGGTGTTCGGGGACGGCGCCGGCCCGGATGATGGGGAAGCCCCAGTCGTCCAGGCTGATCAGCTCGGGGAGGATCTCTACGCATATGGCGCGGCCGTCGCAGGCGATGGGGTCGACCCGGAGCGTCAGGCGCGAGGTCATGACCGCCGCCGGGGAGGCAGGGGCAGTATCGGGGTCTTTGCGGTGCCGCGGCACCATCCTTGTGCGTGCTGGTCCAGTTCGCCTGCGAAGACGGTCAGGGCGCTGCTGATGAGCCGGACGGCGCCGTCGGGGTGGCTGCAGGCGCCGCGCCCGTTGACCTGGCCGAGCCAGCGGTGCAGCCTCGCCAAGTCGGAGGTCCGGCCTTCGGCGAGCCGCTGGACTTCCCCCGCGACCGCGTCGAGGCCGAACAGGCACGGGCCGCATTGGCCGGCCGACTCATCGGCGAGGTAGCGGGTTACCCGGGCGGTTTCCGCAAGCCCGCAGGCGTTCGCTGGCAGGGCGGCGATCAGGCCCGCGCCGACGCTAGCGCCCAATGGTGCTAGCCCGGCCGTGGAGAAGGGCGCGGCTGCGGCCGGGGCCGCGTCGGCCCAGCGGCCGAAGTAGCCGCCGATCAGCAACGCCTGAAGCGGCGCGGAGCTGCCACCCGCCATGTCGAGGACCGTGCCGACCGGGGTGCCGATGGCGATTTCCTGGACGCACGGCTGGCGTACCGCGCCCAGGACGGTGACCAGCATGGTGCCGGGTTCGTCTATGGTGCCGGCCGAGCGGAACCAGGACGCGCCGAAGCGGCCGATGAGCGCGAGGTGGGCCAGCGTCTCGACGTTTTGTACCAGCGTTGGCCGTCCGCCGAGCCCGCGTGCCGACAGCCGCGGTGGCGTCGTGGTGGGGGTGGGGATGCCGCGCTCGATCCAGTGGACGACGGCGCTGGCCTCGCCGGCCACGAACCGGCCGGCGGCTGTCATCACCCGGATCTGGACCGGGTCTAGGCGGGCCCGGCGGCGTTCGGCAATGGCCTTGTCGATGATCTCGCGGACCGCGTGATGGACGACGATCACCGCCTGGCGGGCGTCGGCGAGCCCGGCGGCGAGCACCGCGCCGTCCAGGACCAGGTGCGGTGAGCGGGCCAGCAGAATCTTGTCCTTGGCACTGGCGGGCTCACCCTCGGTGCCGTTGGCCACCACCACCGGGTCCCGGCCGGCCGCCACCGCGGCCAGTTTCCGCGCGGTGGGGAAAGCGGCGCCGCCGCGGCCGGTGAGCCCGGATCGTTCCACCTCCTCGATCAGCGCGGCCCGGTGCGGACCAGTCAGGCCTGCTGGCTGAGCCGGCCCGTACCGGGCCAGGTGGTCAGCCAAGCTGGCCGGGCCGACGGCGAACCCCGCGGGCAGCAGCCGGGGCAGCCGGTCGGGCGGCTGGCTGGTCGGCCGGCTGGAGTAGTGGATGCGGCCGGGTGCGCGCATCAGCGCAGAGCTCCCTTCGCCGGGGTGATCCGGTCAAAGCTGGCCCCTGGCTGGCTGGCCGGCCTGGGGCGGCGGGCGCTTTTCAGGATGCGCGCCAGGACCGCGGTGGCAACCGTCGCGGCGCATCCCCACTCGATCAGCGCGATCCACCAGATTCCCAGATCGCCGCCAGCGGTCAGGGAGTGCACGAACGCGGCCGGCCAGGCCGGGTACGCCAGCCAGTGCACCGCCCGCCAGCTGCGGAAACCCAGTCGGCGGCGCACCAGGCTGGTGATGATCACGGCGCCGCCGAGGTCGACGGCCAGCGTGCCCAGGCCGATCGCGAGTGTCCGGTACCCGGAGGCGAAGGGCAGCACAGTGGCGGCCCAGCCGATCGTGACGAACGGATCCAGGATCGCGGTCAGCACGTGCAGCGCCAGGAAGGCCACCGAGAACAGCGCGAGCGTGCGGTGTACCTCGGGAAACACAAACCGCGGCCAGCGTCCGGGTGCCGAGCCCAGGCGCGAGGCCACGCCCAGCACCATCACCGCGCTCAACAAGATCAGCAGTGTCAGCCCGCTGGCCCGTGAGACATACCACAGGTCCTGCGACCCCGCCGCAGCGGCGGCAACGTTCATCGCGCACCTCCACGCGGGCCCGTCCCGGCGTAGACCCAGCTGCGCTGCGGGACCTCGATGTGGCCACCGTCCTGTTCTGGCCAGCCGCCCAGGCAGCGCACCTGTCCGTCGTGGCTGACCAGCCGGGCGGGCAGACCGGTATCAGTCAGCCAGTCCACGGCGTGGCCGCCGGCCACGATCGCCGCGGTGGCGGCGGCGTTGGCATCGGCGCAGGTCATCGCGGCCACGCTGGCCGTCTGCCACGGCCCGCGGGCCGGCAGCCCGGTCCGCGGATCCACGATGTGATGTACCACCCTCCCCTCTCGCCGCCAGCTGCGGTAACCGATCGAGGAGGTCGCGACCGCCCCGTGGGGCAGCCGGACAAGCTGGCCCAGCCCGGCGCTCGCGGGATCAGTGCCTGGAGCGTCTGCGCCGTCATGGCCTGACTGCCCGGCGGCGAGGATCGGCCAGCCGCCGCGCGGCGGAATCCCCGCGGTGGCGATATCGCCGCCCAGGCTGATCAGCGCCCCGCCGGCGTGCTCGGCGGCCGCCAGGACAGCCCGGGCCGCGCGGTCGGATCCCAGGCCTTTCGCCGTGGCGCCCAGGTCGAGCCGGACGCCGAACGGCAGGTGGAGCAGCGGCCCGTCCAGCCGGACCTGCCGCCAGCCCGGTGCTGGCACCGGAGCCGGCACTGGGTCACGGCTGTCGGGGTCGATGGTTACAAAGTCCCGGTCGTAGCCCAGCGAGATAAGCGCTTGCCCGACCGTGGGGTCGGTCAGCCCGCCGGTCCAGCGGGCCGCCTCCAGCGCGACACCGACCGCCTCCGCGAGCCCGTCGCTCAGCATGAACAGCCCGCCCGAGCTGCGGTGTAGCCAGGAGATCTCTGAGTCCGGCCGGAACCGGCTCGCCTGCCGGTCCAGCGCCGCAAGGACCGCATCTACCGCCGCCATGGCCCCGCCGGCGTGGTCGAGGGGCCACACCGCCAGCCGGGCGGTGGTGCCCAGCGCGTCGCGCTGGGCGACCGCTACAGTCTGGTCGCCGGTGTACACACGCCGCCACGGCGTGGCCGCGGCCCGCTCCCGCACTGAGGTCATCGTCGCCGGCATCGTGGTTCCTCAGTTGTCGTGGTAGGCGGGATGCACGGTGCGGACGATTACGGTCTTGCCGTTCACGGTCTGGGTGGCAGTGGTCACGGTGGCGCCTGACCCGCTGGTGGTCGCTACCGCGTGAGACACCTGTGGCCCGCCCGTCCCGTTCACGGCTGCCTGGCCGCCCGTCGCCGCCGGGGCGGAACTGCCCGCCGCGGTGGCCGCCGAGGGGAAGGCCTGGTGTGCTAGCGCCACAGTGGCCGCGCCGGTACCGGCGATGAGCGCGGCCAAAGTCCAGTTCGACATCCGCCGGGCGTGCCGGAGGCCGTCCCGGCGGGGCGGCGCAGGCTGGTAGCCGGCCTCCGGCTCACTGAATCCGGGCAGTGGTACCTGCCCGGCGGGGTACTCACGATCGGCATCCATATCCGGTAGTCCTCTCCAGGTTCTGTTGCGGCCGAGTCAGCCCGGCTACTCGATCGTGCCCGCGCGTCGATGAACTGGCGGTGAGAGGAACATGTAAGACCTCACATGTAGAGAATCCGGGCTCTCATCGTTTTCACATCTGGCGCTGCGTAGCCTCGCGGTATGCGGGTGCTCGTGATCGAGGACGAGGTGCGGATGGCGCGGCTGCTCAAGCGCGCGCTCGAAGAGGAGGGCCACGCCGTCGATGTGGCCGGCGACGGCCCCGATGGCCTGTGGATGGCCACCGAGAACTCGTATGCGGCGATCGTCCTCGATGTCATGCTGCCCGGCTTTGACGGCTTCGAGGGCACTGTTGCGTTGGCCGATCGCGGCTGGCGGGAGACTGGTCCGGTGACTGCGCCTGGCACGACCTCGGTCTTCGCTGGCTTCCGGTTCCCGCCGGAGGTGATCTCAATCGCGGTCCGCTGGTACCTGCGGTACGGCCTGTCCTACCGAGATGTCGAGGAGCTGCTGGCCGAGCGCGGCGTCACCATCGATCACGTCACCATCTACCGGTGGGTACGGCGTTTCACCCCGGAGTT
>Ga0335081_10011023_pt1 | contig 14625 bp, 10 predicted proteins | sample Lox_Sample_35_FD_206713 | JGI IMG/M metagenome (GOLD analysis project Ga0335081, IMG submission 206713) | Soil microbial communities from Loxahatchee National Wildlife Refuge, Florida, United States - Lox_Sample_3.5 | ecosystem: Environmental > Terrestrial > Soil > Wetlands | place: USA... | reverse complement strand
TTCGCCGGGGTGTGGATTGTTTGGCCCGACGCTTGGGCAGCGGTGTTTTGGGCAGGGCTTGCTCTGGCGGTGGCCATTGGCGCAGCTCGCCTCCAGTCGAACGACCTGCGCTTCCAGGCAAATTTCTTCGTGCTCGCCGCCGTGGTTCGCGTACTGCTGGTAAACGTCAACGCTGTCACCGCCCATTATCACTTCAGCCAGCGCCTCATGACCATCGCCGTCGTGGCCGCCGTGCTCTATGCGTTTTCGCGCTGGAGCGGGCTCGCCGAATGGCGACGGACGCGGCGGCTGGCCGGCGCTTACGTGTGGGTAGCAACGGCACTGTTGATGCTGCTCGCCTGGTATGAGCTGAGGCCGGTGAGCGTGGTGCCGGCCTGGGTGCTGCTCGCGCTCGTCCTTTTTGAATTGGGCTTCGCGCGCGGGTCTCTCTCGCTTCGCCTCCAGTCTTATGCCATCTTCGTCTCCGCCTTTCTTCGCATTTTCTACGTCAACCTCAACGCCGGCGTTCCCGGCGCGATGGTCAGCCCGCGTGTGTACACCACCGTTCCCCTGGCTCTGGCGCTCTTCTACATCTATTCGAGGCTTACCGATCGCCAGGACGACTTCCTCGCCAAGGACCGCGGGCTGAACGCCGCCGGTCTTCACTGCTTCCTGGGAACATTCACCGTGGTAGCGCTGCTGCGCTTTGAGCTCGATCCGGACTGGGTGGTGGCGGCCTGGGCCGCGCTGGCTCTCGCTCTTGCCGCGATAGCGCGGAAAACGGGACGCAGGATGTTCCTCCATCAGGGTTTGTTCCTGGCGTTCGTGATACTGTTTCGGACCATCCTGCACAACTTCTATGAGCGAAGTTATTTTCCCCCGCCCTTCTGGCACGGCCGCGTCCCGTGCGTGGGGTTGACCGTGGCGCTGCTGCTGGGCGCTCTATTGTTCGGCTTCAAGCTCCGACGCCGAGACGAGGCGCCGCCCGAGCCCGGTCGCCGGCTCATCAGCGTGCTTAGCCTGATCGACCGCCACCCCGACCAGGTCTTCTTCTTTGTGCCGGTACTGCTGCTCACGGGTTTGCTCGCGGTAGAAGTGCCGAAAGGCCTGGTGACGCTGGCTTGGGGCCTTGAGTCCGTCGCCGTATTTCTGTTCGCTTTGCGGGTGGCGGAGAGAAGCTTTCGCCTGACCGGTCTGGGTTTGTTGCTGCTGAGTGTCGCCAAAATCATCGTCATCGATGTCTGGGGCATGAATCCCCGCGACCGCTACCTGACCTTTATCGTGCTGGGTTCGGCCCTGGTGCTGGTCTCGTTTCTTTACACTCGCTATCGCGAAACGCTGCGGCAATACTTATGAAACACCGAGCCGCTCTGGCCATCGTCGCTCTGGTCTCCATCGCCGCGCTCGTGGTGAGCGAGAAGCGCAAGGTGGAGGCGCCCGTGGGCCCCGGCGCCTTTCTCTACTTTCTCGCCGACACCCAGCGTGAACTCACCCGGCTGCCCGTTTCCTTTATTCCTCTTTCCGACGACGAGGAAATCAAGATTGGAGATCGCCAGGCGAGATTCTACGGGGACATCGACCGACTCTCCGCCCACGATCCCGAGAGCCGCGCCATTGAAAACTACGTGCAGCAGGTCGGCGCTCGCGTGGCGGCGCACGCTCATAGGAAACTGCCGTACCGCTTCCACTACATCCCCGACTACGATTTCGTCAACGCCTTCGCCCTGCCCGGCGGACACGTCTACGTGGGGGCCGGACTGATGTCTCTGATGGAGAGCGAAGACGCGCTCGCGGCCGTCCTCGGCCACGAAGTCGAGCACATCGATCACTATCACTGCGCCGAGCGTATCCAGATCGAGGCCGCCCTGCGAAAGGTTCCGCTCGGCGAGCTGGTAGAGTTGCCCGTGGAAGTCTTTGCGGCGGGCTATAGCAAGGACCAGGAACTGGAAGCGGACCGCGAAGGCACGCGGCTGGCCGTGGCCGCGTCCTACTCTCCGCGCGGCGCCCTGCAAATGTTCGAGGCGTTCGACAGGCTGCACCACGGGCGCGAGTCCAGGGCCAAGTCACCGCAAGAGGAACTCTCCCAGGTCGCGCTCGAAACGCTCGAAGGATATTTTCGGTCGCATCCTTTGCCGTCGGAACGAACCGCTCAAATCCAGAGCGTCTTCGGCGAGCAGTTGCGAAGCGGCAGCAGCACGCGGCCGCTCCTGTTCGCCTACGTTTTCCTGAACGAACGCGCTGAACGGGCGCTGGCGGCGAAGCACTACGATGAAGCTGCCAGGCTCGCGGCCCAGTCGCTCGAACAGAAGCCGAGCGAGCCTCGCGCCTGGGTGGTCCTGGCTGAGGCCAAGTTTGCCCTTGGTGACTTCACTGCCGCCTCTTCAGCATACCGAACCGTTTTGGAGAAATCCGCTACCGCGGAGGAAGCAGAAGCCGTCAAGGTGTTTGCCGATGGGCTGGCGGAATCAGCGCTGAAGGCGAGGCATTACGCAGACGCGGCGCGATTGGCCTCGCACTCGCTCGAGTTGCAGCCGAATCACCGTGAAGGCCTGACGACCTTGGTGGAAGCTCAACTGGCGCTCGGCGACCTCGCCGGCGCTGCCAAGGCGAGCGACACCCTCAAGCGCCTGTACCCCCAGAGCATCGAAGATGTCGTGGGTTACGCCGGTGATCTCGTCGACTGGGCGCTCCAGCAGGGGCACTACGAGCAAGCCGCCTCGCTCGCCGCGTTCGCGCTGGCGTTGAAGCCGGACCAGCCCGACGTGTTGAAGAAACTGGCCGACGTGCAGTTTGCGGTCGCGGATTTTTCCGCCGCCGCTGAGTCGTATCGCAAGCTCATCGGGCTTAGCCATGAGGAAGAGGATCTCGCGGTACCGCGCCTGATCCGGAGTTACGCCGACGCGCTCGGCGCCGTCGGTTCCTCTCGCGCGGCGGAGAGCGTCCGGGATTTCGAGGCATTCGTGGCCACCATCAAGCCCGCTGATGCCGCTTTCGCCGCCCAGTTGCGAATCGAGCTAGCCGGTCTGAAGTTGATGGCCGGGGACGAGTCCGAAGCGGGGGCCATCACCAGCGAGGCAAACCAGACAGGGAGCACGGTCGTCGCGCCGGAGTCGATGAGCCGGCTTGGATGGTGGTACTACCGCGCCGGAAAGTACAGGACTTCGGTTGATGTGCTGAGCCTTGTGGTCCGGCAACGCTCCGGCGATCTGGAAGCGCACAACGATCTTGCCTGGGACGAGTTCGAGCTCGGCGGGTTCGAAATAGCCCAGCAGCGCTTTGCCGCCGCTGAGCCCGGCTCCCCATCCCCACTGGCGAACCTTCCCGCCATGGGTCGCGCCCTCGCCCACTGGAAAATCGAGCCTGCACGCGAGGACCTCGATGCTTTCGACCTTCTGACCAAGAACAATCCGCAGTGGCTGAATCCCAAGTGGGTCCAGTCGATCTATTCGTCCTTGGTTGTGCGGACCGTCGCCGAAATGCAAGCCGAGAGCGCGAAGCGCACGGCCGAGCGCAAGAAGAGCAGGCGATAGACGGCCACCCACGCAGGCGGCCTGACATCAGTCTAGATCGCGGCCAACTCCTCCACTTGGAGCCCATAACCTCTCGCTGCCGCGCACTGCCTTTCGTCTGCTGAGACGAACAATGCTGCGGACCACTCGGCAGCGCAAGCGACGTGGAGGGAATCTGACGACCGCAAGGGCCACCGTTCAAGAAGCTTGACGGCACGCGCGATGACTTGATCCGTAACGCGGATGATGCTGGAGTCTTCAATGTCCTCGAATAGCGCCCGCTTGGCAGCAAGGTACTGTTGCGGCAACAGCTTCCCCTCACGTCGCCGCCGACACAGCGCAGAGACCACCTCGGAAACGCAAATCACAGACACTCCCAATGACGAGGCGGAGGACAAAATCTCCTCGACGCGCTCACTCCCTGGCTCCTGGACATACCGCTTGGCCAGCGCCGATGAATCGAGAAAAACGTTCAAGGTGATCGCCGCCTTTCCTCCAGGACGGCGCGGCTGAGCGAAGCCCCGGCCGAGACCAAACGCAGGCCTGGCCGCTTCCAGGCGGGTTTGGCCTCACCCCCATCGGTCGGGACGATCTTGGCCACCGCCTTGCCGTGACGGAGTATGTGGATGCTCTCGCCCTTCTCTACGAGATCCAGGACCTCGGAGGCGTTCTTCCGAAATTCAGTGAAAGTGAGGGTCTTCATCGCCGGAATCTCCACGCAAACTCCCTTGATTGTACACTACTGTACACCAACGTGCAATCTGGGCCGCCCTACTTCTTTGGCATATCAGCCTGAGCGTAGTGTGCCGGAAGAGGCGACGAAGCGAATTCCAGTTGACTTGTAACTGCCAGAGGCCTATACTACCGCTTCAACCTCACTAAATCAGATTTGGAGGGCGACACAAGGATGACGCGTGCGTTGGCGTTGGCGGTAGTAGTGTTGGTGTTCGGCGTTTTCTCCCTGCAAGCGCAGGACTCAGCTTCGCAGAATACGGCGCGGGAAAGCAGCGAGCCAATGGTTACGACAGTTGATTCGGCCACGGGCACGGTGGTACCGCGCCTGGTGCAGTTCAGCGGCGTGATCAGGGATGCTGCCGGAAAACCGGCCACCGGGACGGTGGCTGCGACTTTCTCTCTTTACGAGCTTCAAGAGGGCGGGACTCCCCTCTGGGTGGAGAGGCAGAATCTCCAGTTGGACGGGCAAGGGCGATACACCGCGTTGCTGGGGGCGACGCAACCGGAGGGTTTGCCGCTGGATCTCTTTACCACGGGTCGAGCGCGGTGGTTGGGCGTCCAGCCGCAACTGCCGGGAACCGGAGAGCAGCCGCGCGTGTTGCTGGTGGGCGTACCCTATGCCATGAAGGCGGCGGACGCGGATACGCTGGGCGGTAAGCCGCCCTCAGCGTATGCCCTGTCGGATGCCCAGATTGCCGCGTCCGCAACGTCGGCCTTCGACGGGCGCACGACTACCGCATCCGCCGGACCGATCGCCGGAACCCTCAAGGCCGGTGTCCCCACGACAGGCAAGAGCACTAGCCAGCCGGCCTCTGTCGAGGGCGGCGGGACACCTGATTTTATTCCCATCTGGCTCAACAGCACTACCCTGGGCAGGTCCGATCTGGTCCAAACCGGACACAACGTCGGACTGGGGACAACGACACCGGGGGCAAAACTGGATTCCATTGGCGCTGGCATTGGGGTTCGTGGGGCCTCCTTGGGCCCCGGCGGAACGGGCGTGGTGGGCATCGCCAACGCCACCTCGGGCCCCGCGGTAGGCGTTCACGGTCGGACCGCCAGTGCCGGCGGAAGCGGGGTGCTCGGCACTGGTCTCACCCTGGGCGTAAAGGGCATCGCCAGTGCCGCCAATGGCCAGACCAGCGGCGTCATCGGGGTCACGAACAGCACCACCAACTTTTCCGCGGGCGTCCTTGGGCACACCAACGCGACTACCGGCCAGATCTTTGGCGTGAGTGGGACCACCAACAGCATGGGCCCGTTCGCAAGCGGCGTTATCGGCAATGCGGGCGCGACGACGGGCCAAGTCTTCGGCGTCGGGGGGTACACGGCTAGCGCCACCGACGGCGCTGCCGGCGTAAATGGGATAGCCAATGCCACCACGGGCCAGGTCAACGGCGTCCATGGGGTCACGCACAGCACCACCAACGGCGCCGCAGGTGTCAGCGGCTTCGCCAACGTTCCTACCGGCGCGGTCTTCGGCATCAACGGGGGTACAAACAGCACGGGCCCCGGCGCTGCGGCGGTCAACGGCTACGAAGGCGCGACCACAGGTCAGGTGTTCGGCGTCAGCGGATACACCGACAGCACCACCAATGGCGCTGCCGGGGTCCTGGGAACTGGCAACGGCGCCACCGGCCACACCAACGGCGTCAACGGGTCCAACAACAGCACTACGAATGGTGCCGCCGGCGTTAGCGGCTACGAGGGCGCCAGCAACGGCGCGGTTTACGGTGTCAACGGCGGCACGAACAGCACCACCTTTGGCGCAGCCGGGGTCAATGGCAATGCCGGCGGCACTACGGGCTTCGTCAATGGCGTAAGCGGAACAAGTGCCAGCCCCAACGGCGACGGCGTGTGGGGAGGCAATACCGCTACCACGGGCGGCGTCGGGGTGCAGGGCGTTGGCCTCGCCACTTCCGGGCCCAACATCGGCGTCCAGGGGATTTCTGACAGCGCCCAAGGCATTGGCGTGCAAGCCTTATCTGCCAACGTGGCGGTGGCGGGGCTCAACGAGGCCTGTACGAGCACAGGTTGCACACCAGTAAAGGGAACAGCCGGTCAATTTGTCACCGCGGCGGGTGGAACGGTTCTGCAAGGTATTGGAGGCTCTACCACCGTATTCACCGTCGATGCCAGTGGCAACGGCACCTTTGCCGGCAATCTCGACGTGACGGGCAAACTGACGAAGGGGAGCGGCTCATTCAAAATTGACCACCCACTCGACCCGGCCAACAAGTACCTCTCTCACTCCTTTGTTGAAAGTCCCGACATGATGGACGTGTACAACGGCGTCGTGCGGCTGGACGCCAAAGGCCAGGCTTGGGTGAGTCTGGCGGATTACTTCGAGGCGCTCAACCGCGACTTCCGCTATCAATTGACCTCCATCGGCGCGCCCGCGCCCAATCTGTACGTGGCCCGCGAGGTCGCCGGCAACCGCTTTAAGATTGCGGGCGGCAAGCCGGGCGGCAAGGTCTCGTGGCAGGTCACCGGCATCCGTCACGACCCTTATGCTGATGCCAATCGCATTCCGGTGACGGAAGATAAACCGCCGGCCGAACAGGGCTACTACTTGCATCCGGAAGTGTATGGCCAGAACGAGAGCATGAGAGTGGGAGCCGGCCGGTCAGCAGATCAAGCGCCCGCCAACGCTGCTGTACCCGGGGCGATGAAATAAAGCAGCCATGGGCCGGGAGAATTTTGCTTAGGTTTGGGCGTGGAGTTGGCTGTGAAGCCGGAACTGCCACGCCGCTTTCCTCATGTCATACCGGACATGGAACTCGACCGTTGCGGCGTCGGCCGCAAGGACTCCATTTGCCCTTGCCAGCCTGACTGTTTCCAGCACTGTCTGACGCAGTATAAGCACGAGGCTGGTTGGCGCAGCCTTCGTTGCTTGTCACCAAGGGCTCGTCAGAACTGGCCGCAGGGCTTCTTCCAAGGTCAAGACGCCGTCCCTGATCGCCATGCAGGCCCGCAGGAGATGCAATTCGTACATCATCTCGTCCCTGGGGAAGTCCTGCCGGATCACTTGGCGGAGTTCATCCAACCTCTCCGCGGAAATATGGAGTTCAGCAGCCACCTTTTCGTTGATCTTGGTCGAGGCTATCGTGACAGCGACTCCCTAGCCTCGAATAAAAACATTGACAGAGATATCGAGGATGTTATACTATATCTTGTGGCTGACGACAAAGATATCTCGAAACCTCCTTTGAGCCCGGCGCGGCTGGCCACCAACCGGCGCAGCGCCCACGCATCGCTCCGTCCGAGATCATATGGCGATCAAATCGCGGTGCAGGCGGCTATGGAACTCGAAAATCGAAATTCGAAAGGCGAGCCTCGCCCCAGTCGTGCTTCTACTGGGGGAATCCCTTGTCGAGTTTCGAGACAACAAAGCCAAACAAACCCAACGGACTTAAGGTTATTATTGTCAATTAGATAGACCAATGATGTGAGAAACAAACCCAAACCAGATATCGACCGTGCTATCAATTGGTTACGGAACTTTCGGAGTGCCTTTTCGAGAATTTTGGATGGTTCGACCTTTCTCTATTGCCGATTCAGGGCAATTGGAGACCAACTAAGCCAAACAAACCCAACATATCTAAGGCATTAATTTTCAATAACATGATTGAGAAATCGAATGAACAAACCCAACAGTGTTATCATGCTTGTTATCAGTTGCTTACAGCGATTAGAACTCCGATTCCCCAAAAATTTGGATGGAAGGGAGTTTTCTCTCTATCACGAATTCAAAACGGAGCTTTGCCTTGCGACGCTCAAGACTGATTCGGTTACGAGGGAACCGCGCCTCAACTTGGCGCGTGAAAGGCGCAGAGGGACCTTGGCAGGCTACCCCTCCACCAGGGCACAAAGGCCTTGTTCATTTTCTTTTGTTTTTCTATTTTGGCGCGTTGACACCTACCCAGGCTCGTGGTACGTTAATCAGCTACGTGACCTTCGCCTCGCTTACCGCAAGGCTGACTGGTAAATAATGGGGGAAATTCTTAATCAGCTTACACAGCTTTTCGTCCAAACCATCCCCACCGTGATTCTGGTTTTTGTGCTGATGGTGACTCTGGACCGGCTGTTGTTTCGGCCGCTGATCGCCGTTCTGAAGCAGCGGCAAGATGCGTCCACGGGCGCTCTGGAACGTGCCCGCCAGGCGGCCGCGGCGGCAGAGGCCAAGGCGCGCGAGTACGAGGCGGCATTCCAGGCCGCGCGGCAGGAGGTCTATCGCCAGCGGGAGGCGGCGCGGCGGGAAGTTCTGGCGGAGCGCGAGACGATCCTCAAGCAGACGCGGGATGAGGCGGAGGCCTTGGTGAAGTCGGCACAGGCAACCTTGAAGGCGGAGACGGAAGCGGCCAAGCAGCAGTTGCAGGCCACGGTCAGCGGTTTGGCCCTTGAGGTGACCGCGGCGGTCCTGGGTGATGTAACGCCCGGAAGCCCGGGAGGTCTCGGACGTTGAAAGTTCCTTCTTTCCAGCCCCAATCCCTGCCGGGCCTTCTGGTGTTACTGGTCTCGTTCAGCGGTCTGCAGTCGGCGGTCGGCAGTCAGCAGTCGGCAGTCAGCAGTCAGCCGTCAGCAGCGAGCAGGTCTTGTGTCTACTGTTTACAGCCGACCGCCGACCGCCGACCGGCCACCGGCTACTGCCTACTGCCTACTGCCGACCCTGAGGCCGAGGGAGAGTCGCCGCATGCGCTGCTTTACAAGATCATCAATTTCGTGATCCTGGTGGGCGCGCTCGGTTACTTGCTGCGGAAACCGCTGGCGGATTTCTTCCGGCAGAGGGCGCAGACCATCACCGAAAGCCTGCAGCAGGGCCGCCACGCTCTTGCTGCTGCCCAGGACCGGCTGAGCGCGATCGAAGCGAAGCTCGCCAATCTCAACGCCGAAATTCGTGCCTTCAAGGACTCGGCTACACATGAGATGGAGACGGAGCGCCAGCGCTTGCGGCAGGCGGCGCGGGAAGAATCAGAAAGGACTCTCGCCTTCGCCCGCATGCAGATGGAGGTGGCGACGCGAGCCGCCGCCTTGGAGCTGAAGCGCTACACGGCACTGGAGGCGGTGACCTTGGCCGAGGGCATCATTCGTCAGCGCCTGGACGATCAGGGCCGGCGGCGCCTGGTGAGACGGTTTGTTGACGGTTTGGGAGGGCGGACCAACTAGAAGAAACGATGAATTATTGAATGATGAACGATGAACTGAAGGCAAAAACGAGGCTTGTTCTTGTCTTTTGTTCATCATTCATCATTCAGCGTTCATCATTTTTCGCAAGTTGCTCGTCACCCGGTATCACATGAGTGTTGCCGTTGCCAATCGATACGCCCGCGCCTTGGCTGATGTTGTCGGCCCGGCGGGCGACTATCGCCGAACGCTGGGGGAGCTAGAGGCGTTTGCCGGACTCTACCGCGAGAGCGCCGAAGTGCGCGAAGCCTTCAGTTCGCCGGCGGTGTCCCTGCCAATCAAGACTAAGGTCCTTCTGAGGCTCGCGGCCGAGCTAGAGGCGTCGCTGGTCACGAGGAATTTCCTCCGCGTTCTGCTGGCTCACTATCGGATGGGCCTCATTGAGCAGGTTTGCCGGTCCTTCCGAAAAATTACCAACCAACTCCTCGGCATCGCCGAGGTCAGCGTCACTTCCGCCACTCCTCTGGCCGGGGAGGATGAATCAGCGTTGCGACAGCGATTCCAGGCGCTGACCGGGAAGATGGTGGAGTTGCGTTTTCAGGTGGACCAGGAACTTTTAGGGGGAGTGGTGGCGCAGGTGGCGAGCACAGTCTACGACGGATCGATCCGCGGCGAACTGGAGCGGATGAGGGAAAAACTGAATCATTGAGTGACTGAGCGGAAATCAGAAATATCAGAAATTATAAATGGCGTCATAGGTCCGTCCGCATGTCATTCTGAGCGCAGCGAAGAATCTCTCTTCGAAAGCTTGCAGACGCCGCGGAATAACGAAGAGAGATTCTTGGCTGCGCTCAGAATGACATGCTCGTCCGGTCGCCGACTTATCACGCTGGGTATAGAAATCAAGAAGTCTTGAAGCAGACCTTGGTCCCTTCTGATTTCTACTTTCTGATTTCTGATCTGGAGAAATATGCCACAAATCAAGGCTGACGAAATCACGAAAATCATTCGCGAGGAGATCGAAGACTTCGACCGCAGCGTCACGGTGAGCGAAGTGGGGTCGGTGATCTCGGTGGGTGACGGCGTGGCGCGCATCTACGGACTGGATCACGTGATGGCCGGCGAGATGCTGGAACTTCCCCACGGCGTGGCGGGTCTGGCCCTGAACCTGGAAGAGGACCAGGTGAGCGCGGTGTTGCTGGGCGACTACGTCAAGATCTCGGAAGGCGACCTGGTGAAGCGGACCCGCCGCATCATCTCGGTGCCGGTAGGCGACGCCCTCATCGGCCGCGTGGTGGATGCGCTCGGCCAGCCGTTGGACGACAGGGGGCCCATCGTCACCCACGAGTATAACCCCATCGAGAGGCTGGCGCCCGGCGTGGTGGAACGCCAACCGGTGCGCGAGCCGCTGCAAACGGGCATTAAATCGATCGACGCCATGATCCCCATCGGGCGCGGCCAGCGCGAACTGATCATCGGCGACCGGCAGACGGGCAAAACGGCGATCGCGATCGACACCATCATCAACCAGCGGGGCGGCGACGTCATCTGCATTTACGTGGCGATCGGCCAGAAGCAGTCTACGGTGGCCCAGGTGGTGAAGACGCTGGAAGCCTACGACGCCATGAAGTACAGCATCGTGGTGGCGGCGAGCGCTTCCGACCCGGCGCCCATGCAGTATCTGGCGCCTTACGCCGGGTGCGCGATGGGCGAGTACTACCGCGATCGCGGGCGTCACGCGCTGCTGATCTACGATGACCTGTCGAAACACGCGGTTTCCTACCGTGAGATATCGCTGCTGCTGCGACGGCCCCCCGGCCGCGAGGCGTATCCGGGCGATGTGTTTTACCTGCACTCGCGGCTGCTCGAGCGCGCCGCCAAGCTAAGCCAGGATGGCGGGGGCGGCTCGCTCACGGCGTTGCCGATCATCGAGACGCAAGCGGGCGACGTTTCCGCTTACATCCCCACCAACGTGATCTCCATTACCGACGGGCAAATCTATCTTGAAACCGACCTCTTCAACTCCGGCATCCGCCCGGCGGTGAATGTGGGCATCTCGGTGTCGCGCGTCGGCGGCAACGCTCAGATCAAAGCGATGAAGCAGGTGGCGGGCACGCTGCGGCTGGATATGGCCCAATTCCGCGAGTTGGCGGCTTTCGCCCAGTTCGGCAGCGATCTCGATAAGACCACGCTGGCGCAACTCAATCGCGGCCGGCGCTTGACCGAAATCCTGAAGCAGGGCCAGTACCAACCGCTGCCGGTGGAAAAGCAGATCCTGATCATTTTCGCCGGCACCAACGGTTTTCTCGACGAGTTGCCGCAGGAAGAGTGCGGCGCGTTCGAGGCGGCCCTCTACGATTTTGTGGAATCGTCGTATCCGGCCCTCTTGCAGCAGATCGCGTCCAAGAAGCAACTGGACGAGCCGCTTCGCGCCGAGGCCAAGAAGGCGCTGGCGGAGTTCAAAGCCAAGTTCTCGGCCGAACACGCGGTAACGAAGAAGTAGGAATTAGGGATTAGGGACTAGGGGTTAGGGATTGGCGGAGAAGAGCCGAAGCATGGTGAGGTGGCCGGCAAGCGACCCGGCGGGCTTCTGCCAACCCCTAATCCCTAAACCCTAACCCCTATCTTAAGGGGATAGGTTGCCTAACGTAAGAGACATTCGACGCCGGATCCGCTCCGTCAAGAGCACGCAGCAGATTACGCGCGCCATGAAGATGGTGGCGGCAGCCCGGCTGCGGCGGGCGCAGGATTCCGTGCTCAATGCCCGGCCCTACGCCAACCAGATGCGAGCCGTGCTTTCCAGCGTCGCTGGCCGCGCCGAACAGCGGTCGCACCCCTTGCTGGCGGAGCGTCCGGTGAAGAAGGTCCTGCTGGTGTTCATCACCGCCGACCGCGGCCTTTGCGGGGCCTTCAACGCCAACTTGATCCGGGCGGCTCAGGAATATCTGCCCAAGACCCGAGGGGCTGGCATTGAGGTGTCGATGCTGGCCGTGGGAACGAAGGGACGCGACTTCTTTCGCAAGCAGCCGATCGAACTGGTGGGCGAGCACGTCGGAATCTTCGGGAAGATTAAGTTCGCCACAGCGCAGGAAATCGCCGGAGATATTATCGACCGCTATGCTAAGGGGGAAGTCGACGCGGTGGATTTCATCTACAATGAGTTCAAGTCGGTCATGGCGCAGCGGCTGATCGTGGAACGCTACCTGCCCATCAAGCCGTTCCCGGCCCCCCCGGGACAGGTGCTGATCGACTACATCTACGAGCAGCCGCCGGCGGAGATTTTCAACGCCCTGCTGCCGCGCTACGTGGAAACGGAAGTCTATCGCGCGCTGCTGGAGTCGCAAGCCGCCGAGCTTTCGGCCAAGATGACGGCCATGGACGCTGCCACCACTAACGCCGGCGAGTTGATCGATACGCTGACGCTGCAGATGAATCGCATCCGGCAGGCCGCGATCACCAGGGAGATTATTGAGATTGTGAGCGGGGCCGCCGCATTGTGAGCAGGTGGAGGTAGCGGGCAGGAAATGATGAATTATGAAGGACGAATGATGAACAGAAGAGCAAAAAGAAACTGTGTGAATGATGAATATCAACAGAAGAGCAGAGTTCGTTCGTTTTTCTGTTCATCATTCATCGTTCATCATTTCTTGCCTGCTGCGGCAGCTCAACGATCGGGAGAAGACAATGCAAGTAGTGACAACCGAGAACGTGGGTAAGGTGGTCGAGATCATCGGCCCGGTGGTGGTGGTGGCCTTCGAAGAGCACCACTTGCCGCCCATCTACAACGCGGTGGAGATCGTTTCCGAGGGGTTCGATGTTCCCCAGCCCATCAAGGTGATCGCTGAAGTGGAGCAGCACCTGGGCGAAGGCCGCGTCAAGTGTGTGGCCATGGAGGCTACGGACGGGATGGTCCGCGGCATGAAGGCGATCGACCAGGGCGGACCCATTACCGTACCCGTTGGTCCCGGCACCCTGGGCCGCGTGATGAGCGTGATCGGCGAGCCGGTGGACAAGCTAGGGCCGATCAAGTTTGAGACCCGCTTCCCCATCCACCGCCACGCCCCGCTTTTGGAAGCGCAGAACACCAACCTGGAGATGTTCGAGACCGGCGTCAAGGTGATCGACCTGCTCGAACCCTATCTGAAGGGCGGTAAGACGGGGCTCTTCGGCGGCGCGGGAGTGGGCAAGACGGTCATCATCATGGAGCTGATCAACAACGTCGCCAAGAAACACGGCGGCGTCTCCGTGTTCTCGGGGGTGGGCGAGCGGACCCGCGAAGGCAACGATCTCTGGCTGGAAATGACGGAATCGGGCGTGATCAAACCGGGTGTCCCGGAAGAATCGAAAGCCGCGCTGATTTACGGCCAGATGACGGAGCCGCCCGGAGCGCGTCTCCGCGTGGGCCTCACCGGACTCACCGTCGCCGAGTACTTCCGCGATGTCGAGGGCCGCGACGTGCTCATCTTCATCGACAACATCTTTCGCTTCACCCAGGCGGGCTCGGAGGTCTCGGCACTGCTCGGCCGCATGCCCTCAGCGGTGGGCTATCAACCTAATCTCTCGACGGAAATGGGCGAACTCCAGGAGCGCATTACCTCCACCAAGAAAGGATCCATCACCTCGGTGCAGGCGATTTACGTCCCGGCCGACGATTTGACGGATCCCGCGCCGGCCACCGCCTTCGCGCACCTCGACGCCACCACCGTGCTCTCGCGGCAGATCGTGGAAAAAGGCATTTACCCGGCGGTCGATCCGCTGGCTTCCACTTCCCGCGTTCTTGACCCGCGCATCCTGGGAGAGGAGCACTATAACGTGGCGCGCTCCGTCAAGGGCATCCTGCAACGCTACAAGGATCTGCAGGACATCATCGCCATCCTGGGAATCGACGAGCTCTCCGACGAGGACAAGCTTACGGTGGCGCGCGCCCGCAAGGTGGAGAGATTCCTCTCGCAGCCGTTCTTTGTAGCGGAGCAATTTACGGGGCTGGAGGGTCGCTACGTGAAGCTGGAAGATACCATCCGCAGCTTCAAGGAACTTGTCGAAGGCAAGTACGACGATCTTCCCGAACAGGCCTTCTACATGGTCGGCACCATCGATGAGGCGCTGGAGAAGGCGAAGGCATTGAAGAGCTAATGGACGAGCTTCCCACAAGAATTCGGCTTGAAATCGTCACCCCGGAGCGCCAGTTGGTTCGCGAGTCGGTGCTGGCGGTGTCCGTACCGGGCAAGGAGGGATACCTCGGGATTCTGCCCGGACACGCGCCGCTGCTTTCCGAGTT
>Ga0335081_10011022_pt1 | contig 14626 bp, 14 predicted proteins | sample Lox_Sample_35_FD_206713 | JGI IMG/M metagenome (GOLD analysis project Ga0335081, IMG submission 206713) | Soil microbial communities from Loxahatchee National Wildlife Refuge, Florida, United States - Lox_Sample_3.5 | ecosystem: Environmental > Terrestrial > Soil > Wetlands | place: USA... | reverse complement strand
CGGATACGCGGCCCAAAATTCGTCCGCCGGTGCCTTGCGCAATAAGAAATGCTGAACAGCCCAAGCACACGAAGACCACGAGCGAACGAGTCGCCCAGCGTACGGTTGAGGACGGCATGGGTGCCTCCAAAGTTTCCCGGGTAGAGCTTTGGGTTGAATCTGAAACCAACCGCTTGCGCCGAAAACAAACCTTGCTATAATCGCGAAAGGTTAGAGGCCTGCTTCGTGTACTGTCAAGAAAAAAATACTAGCGCCTCCCATCAGGAAAATTCATAGGCTGTCGCAAAGGCCGGCTGGTAACGTCTGACCCGGGGACATGGACCTGCAAAACACCGATGGCTATTTGAAAATTGGCGATGTCGCGCGCCGCGTCGGCGTGTCGCCTTCTGTCATCCGTTCCTGGGAGAGCCTCGGCCTTACCCGTCCCCGCCGGACTGCCAGCAAGTACCGGATCTATAGCGCCCAAGATGTAAAGCTGTTGAAGCGGGCAAGGTTCCTGCGTCGCGTGCGGGGTCTGAACGCACCCGCAATCGTCCAACTGCTCAAGCGCGATGGACTGGTAAGGGCCCACCCGGACGCGGGCCCCGGCGCGATTGGGGTCCGGCTGCGCCAGTTGCGCGCGCAGCGCGGGCTCTCGTTGTCGCAGGTGGCACGGTCGGTGGGCATATCGGTGGGATTTCTAAGCGCCCTGGAGCGTTCGCACATGTGCGCTTCTGTGGCCACTTTGCGCAAACTGGCCCGCTTCTACAAAACCAACATTCTTGATTTCTTCGATCTCGCGGGATCCAACACGCGACTGGTGCGGCCGGAAAAACGCAGAGTGCTCGAGGCCGGGCCGGGAGTGCGGATGGAACTGCTGGCCTGGGGCAACACGGTCATGGAGCCACACCTTTTCCGCATCGCCCCTCAAGCCGGCAGCGGCGATTCTTACACTCACGACGGGGAAGAATTTCTTTATGTTTTGCGAGGACAGTTACAGATTTCCTTGAACCAGGAGGAATATCAGCTGCGGTCCGGGGACAGTTTTTATTTTGAGAGCACCACGCCGCATCGCTGGCGAAATCCGGGGCGCAGCGAGACCTGGGTGTTGTGGGTAAACACGCCTCCGACATTCTGAGGCACAGGGCCGAAGGGAATATCTTGTTCAAGCCGGCAAAATTTCGCGCTGCGACGTGTGGAATACTGCTAGCGTGGCTTTTTCTCTCTGCGGGCAAGGCTTATGCGGCATCTCCGCCTGTCGCGGCAGACACTGTCGTCGTCAATGCCCGCATTTATACCCTCAACACGGGGCAGCCCTGGGCGGAAGCCTTGGCCATTCGCGGGGGCGAGATTCTGGCCGTTGGCACTGCGCAGCAAATTAGCCCAATGCGCGACGCCCACACGCGAGTCATCGACGCGGGAGGCAGATTAGTTTTGCCCGGCTTTGTAGACAGTCATATTCACTTCCTCGAAGGTTCCTTGAACGCCCAGTGGATGGTGATTGATTACAATGCAACGCTTCCCGAGCTTCAGGCCCAGCTGAAAGCCTACGCTGCGGAGAATCCGGAGAAAAAATGGATTTTGGGGCGCGGCTGGTCCTATCCAATGTTTGGCGCGGCGGCGATACCAGACAAAAAATACCTCGATGAAGTTATTTCCGACCGGCCTGTATACCTCGAAGGCTTTGATGGCCATACCTGGTGGGCGAATAGCAAGGCGCTGCAAGCTGGGGGGATCACGAGGAGAACGCCTGACCCTCCGGGAGGATACTTCGGCCACGATCCGAAGACTGGCGAACTCAATGGCGTCGTTAAAGAAGATGCGGCGGACGCGCTAATCGAGCCGATGATTCCCCCGCCTTCGCGCGAGGAAAGACTCTCGGCCCTACGGGCGAGCCTGAAGGAAGCAAATCGCGTGGGCCTGGTTCGCGTGCATTGCGCGAGCAATCTTCTGGAACGCGAAAGCGATTGGGACAACGCGGACCTCTATGACCAGTTGTGGCGATCCGGTGCACTCACCTTGCGGATGTATATGGCTTACTATATGTCGCCGCCTTCCTTGACAGACAAGGATTTGAGCGCTATCGAAGAGGGACGGCGCCGTTACCACGACGAATGGATTTCACTGGGCGCAGTGAAATTCTTTGCCGATGGTGTGATCGAAAGCCACACGGCAGCGTTGCTTGCCCCATACTCGGATGATCCCACCCAGTCGGGCAAACTATTATGGGACCCGGCCGAATATACAAAGGCGGTCACGGAACTGGATCGCCGCGGCTTTCAGGTTTTCACGCACGCCATCGGCGACCGGGCCATTCGCACGGCGCTCGATGCCTATGAGGCTGCGCAGAAAACAAATCATACGACTGATGCGCGACACCGCGTTGAACACATCGAAACAGTTTCTGCGGCAGACATTCCGCGCTTCGGTCAATTGGGAGTAATCGCCAGTTTTCAGCCTCTGCACGCCTATCCCGACGATGACACATTGAAAGTGTGGGCTCGCAACGTCGGGCCTGAGCGCGCACAGCGTGCCTGGGCCTGGCACAGCATTGAATCCCACGGCGGCCGGTTGGCGTTTGGCAGCGATTGGCCCGTGGTAACCATGAATCCATGGCCGGGAGTGCAAACCGCACTGACGCGCCAGACTACCGAAGGCCAGCCGCCGGACGGCTTCGTTCCTCAGGAGCGCGTTAGTTTAGAGGATGCAATCAAGGCTTATACACTGGGCGCCGCGTTCGCCGGGCACCGCGAAAAAACCGAAGGTTCCCTCGAGCCTGGCAAAGTAGCAGACTTAATCGTTCTCTCGCAGGACCTGTTCAAGACCGAGCCAACCGAAATAGCTAAAACTGAAGTTTTGTTGACCATGGTCGGCGGGAAAGTGGTGTATCAATCGCCCAAGTTGGAACAAACATCCGTGGAGCCGCGCCCATGAAACGCTGCGCAGTTTTTTTTACGCTGATTGCGATGGTGGCCCTGTGGACTTCATGCGCCAAGAAGACTGCGACGCTGAATCTTCTGGTATGGGAAGGTTACGCCGATCCTTCCTTTGTGCGCGGCTTCGAGGAGCAGAACCATTGCAAGGTTTCCGCCTCCTACATGGGCTCGAGTGATGAGCTGGTGGCGAAATTGCGAGGCGGCAGCGCGGGCAACTACGATGTGATTTCACCTTCCAGCGACGTGGCTACCTCGATCGCCACATCGGAACTTGCCGCTCCGTTGGACCTTTCAAAAATTCCAGGATACGGACAACTTTCTCCCCAGCTGACCTCCCTGCCGCTGGTCCGGATCAAAGGCCAGGTTTACGGCGTGCCGTTCATGTGGGGACCGAACCCCATGATCTACGACACGACGGCTTTTCCCAAGACTCCGGACAGCTGGGCCGTCTTTTGGGACCCCAAATATCGCGGCAAAATTTCGGTTTGGGATGACCTCTCGACCGTCTACATGGCCGCACAAGTTCTAGGCTACGACAAGCCCGATCCGAGCCAGCTTTACAACCTCAGCGACGAGCAACTCGATGAAGTAAAGAAGAAACTGCTGGAGTTAAAGCCTAACATTCGCAAGATGTGGTCAACGGGAGGCGAGTTGACGAATTTGTTCGAGAACCACGAGATCGTGGCGGCGATGGGCTGGCCGCTGATGACCAATCAATTGCGCAAGGTCAACTTTCCAGTTGGCGAGATTATTCCAAAAGAAAATACCACCGGCTGGATTGACCATCTGATGATCACGGCGGGCAGCGAGAACAAAGACCTGGCTTACAAATTTCTCGAATACATGATCGAGGCGAAAACGCAGAAGCTGGTTACCGACGTGACCGGATACACGCCCGCTAATCCGCAGGCAGCGCAACTCATGACTCCTGACCAGGTGAAGAACCTTCACCTTGATGACGTGGACAACTATCAAAAGCAGATCTACTTCTGGCAGAACGTCCCGCGCCGCGCCAAGTACAACGAGATCTGGAACGAAGTGAAGGCGGCGCAATAGGCAAGGTCGATTCTTATGGGTGGCACAAGCACAACCGTCCAATCCGAGATCGTCCAGCCTAAAGATACTGCCTCTTCTCTGCTCAGCATTCGTAATGTAGCCAAGTCTTTCGGGCAACACTCGGTGTTGCGCGATATTTCTCTGGACATCGCCGAAGGAGAGTTCCTTACCATCCTCGGCGAGAGCGGCTCAGGCAAGACAACGTTGTTGCGGATCATTGCGGGCTTTGAGAACGCGACGTCGGGAGAAATCTGGATGGCTGGCGAGCGCATGGACTCTTTGCCGCCTTACCGCCGCCGCGTGAACACCGTGTTTCAGAACTACGCGCTGTTTCCGCATCTCACCGTCGAACAAAATGTCAGTTATGGGCTGCGCATCGCCAAGCTGCCGAAAGCAGAAATCGCTTCGCGCGTTGAGCAAACGCTTGGGCTGATGAAACTCACTCCCTATGCCCAGTACAAGCCGGCGAAAATCAGCGGTGGACAACAGCAGCGAGTTGCCCTGGCGCGCGCGTTGGTGAATCGTCCGCGTTTGTTATTGCTCGACGAACCTCTCTCCGCGCTTGACGCCAACTTGCGCCGGCAGATGCAAGTGGAACTGAAATCCCTCCAGCGCGAGGTTGGGATCTCGTTTGTCTTTGTCACGCATGACCAGGAAGAGGCCATGGTCATGTCAGACCGGATCGCTCTTCTGCGCATGGGCCAATTGGAACAAGTGGCTTCGCCACGGGAAATCTACAGCCGCCCGGCCACGGCTTACACCGCACAATTCGTCGGCCACACGAATCTTCTGCGCGGCGAAGTAAAAGACGGAATAGCCCGCTGCAACGGTCTCGCCTGGCGCACGGGGCTGCGTGACGGAAAGGGCCTGTTCTCTCTAAGGCCGGAAAATATTCGGGCCGCGACCAGTGCCGGATCGAGCGTGCGGTTTCGCGGGAAAATCCTGCGTCAGGCGTTTCACGGCGCTACTGAACTTCTGCAGATCGAATGCCTGGACGGCCTTGTGCTGAGTGTGCGGATGGCGAGCCGACAAAACTGGCAAGGCGATCTGGAGTTGGAATTTTCTCCGGCGGATGCCGTGCCGGTCCGCGAATCCCAGGAACGAGACTGATGTTTTCACGCGCATACCGTGCCGTGGTTACGATTCCTCCCTTGCTCTGGGTGACGGTGTTTCTGCTCGTGCCTTATTTTCTGCTTTTCTGTTATAGCCTTTGGTCGGTCTCGCCCTCGCTAAACATCGTCCATTCCTGGACGCTCGACAATTATCGCGAACTGCTTGGCAAGGGCGTCTACCTGGAGACGCTATTTCGCTCCATGTGGATTGCTGCCCGCGTCACGATCTTCGCACTATTGCTGGGTTATCCGCTCGCGTACTACCTGTCGTTCGGGGCGAGCAAACACAAAGATTTGCTCTGTCAACTGGTCATTATTCCCTTGTGGGTTAGCTACCTGGTGCGGGCGTATGCATGGAAAACGATCCTTGGCAGCGACGGCGTACTCAACACTTCTCTGCAATATCTACATCTCACAAAGCACCCACTTGAATTTTTGCTCTACAGTCCGTTCGCCGTTGTGCTGACGTTGACGCACATCTATACGCCATTTACCTTTTTGCCGATTTACGCTTCGCTGGAACACATTCCGCGAAGTCTGGTTGAGGCGTCACATGATCTTGGGGCTTCGCCGTTTCAGACTTTCTGGCGGGTAATTTTTCCGCTCTCGATTCCCGGCGTGCTCGCAGGCGCTACATTTGCTTTCGTCCTCAGCCTGGGAGATTTTCTTGCTCCACTCTTGTTGGGAGGCCCGAGCGGCATCATGATCTCGAACATCGTGGTCAGCCTGTTTGGGGCAGCGTATAACTGGCCTCTCGGCGCGGCTATTTCGCTTTGCATGCTGGTCTTTGTTGTCACGCTCCTATTTCTTTCAGAAAGGCTGGAGAGGAAGTGGAGTTACCGATGAGCAGCGCTTCCCCTGGTTCTCGCTGGTTGCCGTGGTATTCGCTCGGAGTTTTTGCGTTCCTTTATTTGCCGATTGTCACGCTGATCGTTTATTCATTCAATGGGGCCGGCGTTGGCGGGTTTCCGCCGCGCGATCTTACTTTGAATTGGTACCGGGTTCTGTTTGCTGACGACGCGATTTGGACCTCGGTGGTGAACAGCTTGATGGTCGCAGCCGCTGCTGTGGCGATTGCGCTTGGGCTCGGCATTCCAGCCGCATTGGCCCTCGACCGCGCCAACTTCCCCGGCAAGGCTCTATTCCGCCGGCTCGTGCTTCTCCCTCTGATTCTTCCGGGCATCATCACCGGCCTCTCTTTATTAATGCTGTTCCGCGAAGTGGATGTGAAGCTGAGCCTGACAACCATCATTCTCGGCCACGGCACAGCTTTGATCTCGGTAGCGACTACCGAGGTTTTTGCCGGGCTACAGAAGCTCGACCGCGCACAGGAAGAAGCCTCGCTCGATCTCGGGGCAAACTATTTACAGACCTTCTGGCATGTCACGTTGCCGAATCTGCGGCTTTCCATGATTGGCGCGGCCTTGCTTATCTTTACTCTTTCGCTGGACGAAATCGCAGTCAGTTTCTTTTTGATCGGCCGTGACAACACATTGCCTCTGGAAATCTGGGGCCGTTTGCGGCGTGGCATTACGCCGGAGATCAACGCGATTTCGACCATCATTTTTGTTTTCTCGCTGATTGCCATTGTCGGTTGGTACCGTTTGAGGACACGAGCTGAACGCCAACCGGAAATCGCTGCCGAGTGGGTGGAGACGGCAGTAGAAGGAGAACCAGCATGAGTCCGAACCGCAGGGATTTCATTAAATTCGTGGTGGTGGGAAGCGTGGCGGCGGGATGTCCAATTGATCTCTCGTTGATCAACGCTCAAACCAGCAATCCTACGCCGCCCACTGTGGACGGTGAAGACAACCATATTTGCCATCAGGTGCGGGATGGAAAAGTGTTCACTCGCCCCCCTGCTTCTGCGCGCCATGACATTGTCATCGTCGGCGCAGGCGTCAGCGGTCTCACAGCGGCCTACCTTCTCCGGCACCACGATTTCCTCTTGCTGGAAAAAGAGCCCCACTGGGGAGGCAATGCGTACATGATGGAGTATCAAGGTACGCCATATGCGACAGGCTCGGCTTTTATTCTGGAAGAAGAGGAGCAGGCAACGCATCTTGTCAAAGAAATTGGCCTTGAAATATTGCCCGTCAAGGATCCGGACGCGAGCATCCTCAATGGCCAGTGGACCGCTGATACCTGGGGAAGCGGCCTGGACAAGCTGCCTTATCCTGCCCCCGTTCGCGAGAGTTTCAAGAAGTTCAAGAAAGAAATGCTGGCGATCAACGTGGAGCAACGGAAAAAGGAAATGTTCAATATGCCTTTTTCCGAGCTGCTCAAGGGATATCCGGACGAGTTGAAACAGTGGTGGGACACGTACGGAACATCCACTTACGGCGCCGGAAATGACGACGCTGCCGCCGGCATCGCCGTGCTCGAAATGCAGGACCTGGCAAGGGAAAGCGAGCATGATATTCGCTACACCTGGCCGGGAGGAATCGGAGCGCTCAGCAACAAGCTGGCAGGTATTCTGCAGACGAGTTCTCCTGATCGGCTCCAGTCCGGCTGCACCACGGTTGCTGTAGTTTCGGACAAAAGCGAGGTTCAGGTGACTTACATGCAGGGCAGCGACCTTAAGACGGTCGCGGCCAAAGCTGTGATCATGGCGTCTCCGAAGTTCATCACGCGCCGCATTGTCGACGGCCTGCCGGACAAACAAAGCGATGCGATGCACCAGATCCGTTACATTCCCTACGCGGTCGTCAATCTGATTTTCGATAAGCCGGTCTTCAACCGCGGCTTCGACACCTGGTGCCCGGGAACTACATTCACCGATATGGTGGTGGCCGACTGGGTGGTACGCAACCAGCCTGGTTACAAACAGAAGTTCAATATTCTCACCTGCTATACGCCGCTCCATGAAGAGGAACGGCCCGTGCTGCTTTCCGAGCCCAGCGCGCGTCGCGTCGCGGCCGGTGTTCTGCGAGACTTCCAGAAACTTATGCCGGAATTGAACGTTGACCCGGTTGAAGTGCATCTTTTCCGCCGGGGCCATGCCATGTATATGTCAACTCCCGGCCTCTACACTGATGTGCAGCCGTTGGCTCGCCAGCCCATGGATCGAGTGTTTTTTGCCAACACAGATTCCGAGGGGCCGGAATCTACTACAAACGAAGCGATCGCCGCAGCTCAACGCGCGGCGAAAGAAGTGGAGAACCGGCTGGCGGGAAAGCCGATGCCCAAGGAAACTGCCGTCATGGGTTGAGCGTTCTCTCGGCGCCGCGTGAATCTCTCCTTGCGCAGGTCTTCACCCCCACAACCCATAGTAAAGTGGTAAGGGGCCCTGCGGATCGGCCCTTGTCTCTTGTCAGGAGAAATTTGCGCCTTGAGCATTCGTAACATCGCGATCATCGCCCATGTTGACCACGGTAAAACGACGTTGGTTGACGCCATGCTGCGTCAAAGTGGAACCTTCCGCGCCAACGAGAGCGTAGTCGAGCGCGTGATGGATTCGAACGACCTTGAGCGCGAACGCGGTATCACTATTCTGGCGAAGAACACGGCAGTCCATTATCACGATGTAAAAATCAATATCGTCGATACGCCCGGCCACAGCGATCTTGGCGGAGAAGTCGAACGTGCGTTGAAGATGGTGGATGGCGTGATGTTGCTGGTCGATGCCAGCGAAGGTCCGCTGCCCCAAACCCGCTACGTGCTGGGCAAGGCGTTGGAGGCCCATCTTCCGCCGATTCTTGTCATCAACAAAATCGATCGCTCCGATGCGCGTCCGCAGGAAGTGCTCAACGAGGTCTACGATCTTTTCATCGATCTCGACGCTAAAGAAGAGCAACTGGATTTCTCGGTTCTGTACACCAACGCCAAAATCGGCACAGCCTCCTCGGATATAAACGGCGGCACCGACCTTCAGCCGCTCTTCGATGCCATCATCAACACCATTCCTGAGCCGCAGGGCGATTCCGCAGGTGCGTTACAGATTCTCGTCGCGAACCTTGATTACAGCGACTACCTTGGAAGGCTTGCTATCGCCCGCGTGTTCAACGGCACTTTGCGCACCGGGGAAGAAGTTGCTATCGCCAAGCTCGATGGCGCCCTGCAGAAGACGAAGATTACAAAACTTTTCTCTTTTTCTGGGCTTAAGCGACTCGACATTAGTCAGACAGAACTTGGGGATATCGTTGCTGTCGCGGGTGTCGAAGGCATTACCATCGGCGAAACGATCACCAGCGCGGAAAATCCAGCGCCGCTCTCGCCGATCACAATCGACGAGCCGACCATCGCCATGCAATTCACCGTCAATACATCACCGTTCTCCGGACGCGACGGGACCTTCGTAACTTCCCGGCATTTGCGCGAGCGACTCCAGAAAGAATTGCTGACCAACGTTTCCCTGCGCATGGAAGAAACCGATAATACCGACACGTTCAAAGTCATGGGCCGCGGCGAATTACAGCTTTCCATTTTGATCGAAATGATGCGGCGCGAAGGTTACGAGCTCATGGTCGGCAAGCCCGAGATCGTCACCAAGCGAGTTGATGGCAAGTTGATGGAACCCGTCGAGCGGCTTACGGTCGATGTGCCGGAAGAATTTGTTGGCGTGGTCATGGAGCAACTCGGAACGCGCAAGGGCGAAGTGGTCAACATGCACAATCATGGCTATGGCAGGGTGCGCATCGAATTCCGCGTTCCCAGCCGCGGATTGATCGGCCTGCGGAGCCAGTTGCTTACCGATACGCGCGGCACAATTGTTATGAATTCCCTGTTCGATGGCCACACGGAATGGCAAGGTGAAATTCCTCACCGGCCGACCGGCGCCTTAGTCGCTGATCGTGCCGGGGTTTCGACGGCCTATGCGCTCTACAATCTCCAGGAGCGTGGCGAACTGTTTGTTGGGCCGGGCGTGGATGTTTACGAAGGCATGATTATCGGCGAAAACGCAAAAGACAACGATCTCGACGTGAACGTCGTGCGCGAAAAGAAGTTGACCAACATGCGCGCTTCGACCGCCGATGAAGCGATTCGCCTGGTTCCCTTCCGTCAGTTAAATCTCGAGCAGGCGATCGAGTTTACCGCTGACGATGAATTCGTCGAGATCACGCCTAAATCATTGCGCTTGCGGAAAAAAGTGTTGCCGGCGAACAGGCGAAAGAAAAGCACGATGGTAGCGGTGGAAGAGAATTCCTGAAATAGGCGTGATGTACATGACTACGACATATATGTACATATGCTATACTAACCTATGATAGAGGGCGCCGTGGCTACTGCCAGCAAACGATCACACAAACACTTCCAACTTGATTCCCTAAAGATCAAGCGTGCCCAGAAAGCGCTTCGGGCGAAAACTGAAACTGAGACTATTGAACTGGCACTGGATTTTGCTATCGCCGAACATGAAAAAAACCGGCTGACGCTGATGGCCAACGAGCGTTTTGCTCGTAGTGGCCTTCAAATCGAGGACGTATACGGTACCTTGAGCCGGTAGATGCAGCCCGCCCTCTTCGATACCTCGATTTACATTTCCGCTTTGCGCCGGGGCGATAGCGGGGTCCTGGCGCTCCGACGGTTATCCGCAAACACGCCTCTCTGGTTGAGTTCCGTGGTGCTGGAAGAACTTTATGCGGGCGTGAAGGACCAGGATCGTCGCGTGGTTGAGCGCCTGGAGCGCGATTTCGATCGGGCCCGGCGAATTCTGGTGCCGAATCTAAGCGACTGGGCACAGACCGGCAAAGTATTGTCTCGCTTGGCCGCAAAATATGGTTACGAACAAATCGGGCAGGGAAGGCTCACGAACGACGCACTGATTGCGATGAGTGCGGGACGACTTGGAATAAGAATCATCACTGCAAATGCCCGAGACTTCGGCCGGCTGGCAGATTTTCGGCCGTTTCAATGGAAAGTCGATAGCATTTAAGTTGTTGGAGTTTTTCGCGAATGCCTGGGATCAAGAGCCTTTCAAAGGCAACCAAACGCAATCCGCAACCGTTCCGCATGTTCCTCGTCCCTTGTAGCTGTGGCAGGACCTTCGCCGTCTCCGAGAACTACGATCGCCAGGGCACCACCTGGAGCCACTACCTCAAGTGTCCTAATTGCGGCAAACGGCACGATCCCAAGAACCGGCTGCTACAACTCGGTTATCAACGGGAAGGTTACTGGAAGGTGGACGAAGTTTGACCCTTCCCCGCAAAATGCCAGAAAGCGCCCCGCCAGCGATTGACTGGCGGATATTGACGAACCTGCTATACTTCCCCCGCGTTTGACTGTTCGCCAACTTTGGCTCCCAGGACGGCAAAACAGCCCGAGTCTTTTCTGCCGAAGTCAGCCGCACTCAGACAGCTCACTCCGAGGCAATTGGCTTGAAGAACATTTTCGTGGGGAACCTCGACTTCAACACTTCTGAAGACGAACTGCGCCAGCTCTTCGAAGCGTATGGTCAGGTGGACCGGGTCAGCATCATGACCGATCGGGAGACGGGGCGTTCGCGTGGGTTCGGATTCGTGGAGATGACGAACGCCGAAGATGGCGAGAAGGCAATCGCTGCGCTGAACGGCACTCAATTGGGCGGGCGCAAACTAAATATCAATGAGGCGCGCCCCAAGGCTGAGCGCCCTGCCGGCGGCGGTCGAGATCGTGGGGGTCGCGGCGGAGGCGGCGGCCGCAATCGCTGGTAGCCCCGCTTGCGGCGTGCGATTGATGATGCCAGAGCTGCGGTTGTAAACTGAAATACACGCGCCCGTAGCTCAATTGGATAGAGCGCCGGCCTCCGGAGCCGTAGGTTAGGGGTTCGAGTCCCTTCGGGCGCGCCATGTCTTTCGATTTCGATTCTGAAATCGGGCGAATTCCGACGTGAGCGGCAACTTCTGCTTCACGATTGGCGTCAAAGTTGACATCGCAGGAGGCTAATATGAAGGTCTCGGCTTTCACTTTCGTTGCTTGCACACTGGCTCTTGCTCAGGGTCTGGTTGCTCAAGCGCCATCCGAAGCCCCGGCCCGCGCTACGGAGCGGATTCAGCGCGAAGTCCGCCATGAGTTGGTAATGCTGCCCTTCCTGACTGTGTTTGACAACCTGGCCTACAAAGTCGATGGCTACAACGTAACCCTCATAGGGCAGGTGACCAATCCGACCGTGAAGACTGATGCCGGGCGGGTAGTAAAGAAAATTGAGGGAGTGGAACAAGTCAACAACCAAATCGAGGTGCTCCCCGCCTCCCCCATGGATGACCGTCTGCGGCGCCAGCTCTTCCGTGCCATCTACCAATACCCTCCTCTGCAGAAATACTCCATGGGCGTTCAGTTGCCGATTCGAATCATTGTCAAAAGCGGACATGTGACCCTTGAAGGCGTGGTGGATAACGAAACCGATAAGAACATCGCCGGCGTTCGCGCCAACGGAGTGCCTGGAATCTTCTCCGTCACCAATAACCTTCAAGTGGTCAAGTGAACAGTGAACCGGGAAATGAGCGACGCTTGCCCCGGGGCCTGGAAGGATTAGTCCGTCTCGATTCGGATTCCGCTAAAGAATCGTGCAAGCCTGCCGATTAAGTCTCTGAACCGCAACCTCAAACACGGTTTCTGTTCGGAAACCGGTGCCAGGAGAAAAATCATGTCCCTCGCAGGCATTTCCACGTCCAGTTTCTATCAGCCGGGCGCCACTCAGTCTTTCTTTTCTCAGAGAGCCAGCGATCTAAAACAGCTCGGTCAAGCCCTCCGGGCGGGGATCTCGCCGACGCACAGCAGGCCTACAGCGCTCTAACCTCGCTGGCCCAAAATGCCTCTGGGCAAAATGGCACGAGCAGCGGCCCCTTTCGAAACTCGCAACCTGCCCAGGACTTTGCCGCAATCGGCCAAGCCTTGCAAGCGGGAGACTTGCAGGGAGCACAGCAAGCCTTTGCCACACTGCAACAGGATTTTCGCAATTCGCGCAGGGGCTTTCAGCAGTCGCCGCAAGGGACACAGCCAGGGAACGTGGTCGCAGAAATTGTCCTGAATTTAGGCGCCGCTAATAGCGCCGCTGCCGCCCCCGCGACTTCCACTTCAAACACTGGTTCCACATCGGGCGCTTCGAGCTCAGATCCAACTTCGACTTCGGCTTCATCAACTGCGGGGACTTCCTCTACCGACAGTACCGCGACAGCCTCCACTCCAGAGATCATTTTGAATCTCGGCAACGGAACCGGATCGGCACCGGAGGTTGTCCTGAATCTTTCAGGCGGCGGCAGCGGCAATTCCGCTCCAGAAATTGTCCTGAATCTCGAGAATGGCGGCAGCAATGGAAATTCGACGCCAGAACTTCTCATTAGTTTCGGCCAGGAAAGCGGCAGCTCGACACCGGAGATCATCCTTAGTTTGGGTAATGGCAACGGGAGTGGGGGCTCCGCGTCAGGCGCGGTTTTCCAACCCGGTTCGACCGGGACGGCAAGTCCAACCGCGAATCCGCTCCAGATCGATGTCGTAGCCTGAGATATCCGACGCTCAACGTCGCCCACTGGTGACCGGGAAGCGTTGCCGGCCGAAATCAGAGCACGGGACTGAGAAAGCGCGCGTTTCCTTTTCTGGTCTGCCCGCTTTGATATCCTCTCCCGCATGGATCTTGTTGCGCTCACGCGGCAGCTCGTCGACATTGAATCGATCACTGGAAACGAGGGACTGGTCGGGGACTTCTTGTACGACTATCTGCTGAAGGGCGGATTTCACGCCCGCAAGATGCCTGTGGAGGGCGCGCGTCAAAATGTGTGGGCGACTTGTCCCGAGCAGGCGACCCCGCAAGTCGTTTTCTCCACCCACATGGATACCGTGCCTCCGTTCATTCCGTCCTCCGAGGATGCAGACCGCGTTTATGGCCGCGGCTCTTGCGATGCCAAAGCAATCATCGCGGCGCAAATCGCTGCCGCGGAATCGCTGTGCAAAGAAGGAATTTATCCCGGGCTGCTCTTCTTAGTCGGCGAAGAAAAAGACAGCCTGGGAGCAAAAGTCGCCAACCAGCAATCTCCCGGATGCAAATTTCTGATTAACGGCGAGCCCACGGAAAACAAGCTGGCTGTGGCATCGAAGGGCGCATTGCGGGTCGAAATCATCGCCAAAGGACGCATGGCACACTCGGCCTATCCCGAGCTGGGTGAGTCGGCGATCGACAAGTTGCTTGAAGCGCTGAGTCGGGTGCGCAAAATTAAGCTGCCGGTGGCCGAAGACGTCGGGCCTTGCACCATGAATATCGGCTTCATCGAAGGCGGCCGCGCGCCGAATATAATTCCAGATCACGCTAAAGCCCAATTGCTTTACCGGCTGGTTGGTCCTTCCGATCAATTGCGGCGCGAGATCGTGAATGCCGTCGGCGATTTGGCCAGAGTTGAATTCGTTCTGGAAATTCCCTTTGTCCGCCTGCGCACGCTTGATGGCCTGCCCACGATGGTTGCATCGTTCACAACCGATATCCCGGCGCTTACTAATTGGGGCGAGCCACTGCTGGTCGGGCCGGGATCGATCCACGTGGCCCATACGGAAGAAGAGTTTGTCTGGAAAAAGCAGGTCAGCGAGGCCGTGGAGTTGTACTGCCAGATGGCCAAGCGCCTCTTGCTTGACCAC
>Ga0335081_10011021_pt1 | contig 14627 bp, 7 predicted proteins | sample Lox_Sample_35_FD_206713 | JGI IMG/M metagenome (GOLD analysis project Ga0335081, IMG submission 206713) | Soil microbial communities from Loxahatchee National Wildlife Refuge, Florida, United States - Lox_Sample_3.5 | ecosystem: Environmental > Terrestrial > Soil > Wetlands | place: USA: Florida... | reverse complement strand
CCGTCTCGCCCGACCCGCAAACACCGGCGACGCTCCGCCTGCAAGTATTGCGCGCTGGCGCGCCAGGCAAGCTTGCGGTGCGAATCGGCAACACCAAGGCGCAAGCGTGGAAAACCGAATCCGGTTTACAGGTGCTGGAAATCCCAATGCCCGCCTCGCCCGCCGGCGGAACCACGCGCGTCCGCTTGAGTGCCGGCGGCCGGCTGCTTTGCGACGTGGCGCTCGAGTTGCGGGCGTCGCCGCCAGCCGCTCCCGCCGATTACGTGGACGTGTTCATGGGCACGGCGCATTCGCGGTGGATGATCGCGCCCGGTCCATGGATGCCGTTCAGCATGGTGAAAATTTCTCCCGACAACCAAAGCCAAGGCTGGTGCGCCGGCTACGAATACAGCCACGAATATATTGATCGCTTCAGCCACATCCACGAATGGACCATGGCCGGGCTGGGGATGATGCCGACCGTAGGTCCGCTGCGTACGAAGCCGGGGCTGGATGGAACCGGTTACAGCTCGCGCTTCGACAAATCCACCGAGCGCGGCGGCATCGGCTTTTACGAAGTTTTTCTAAAGGACAGCGGCATCAAGGCCGAATTTGCAGCCACGACCCGCGCGAGTTTGCAGCGCTACACCTTCCCGGCCAGCGACCAAGCGCGGGTGCTGCTGAATTTCCTGTTGCCCGGCGAATACGAGATGCACGTGCTCGACGCCAAAGTGCGCCACACCGGTCCAGCGGAGATTGAGGGAGTGATTCAATCGGACACGCCCAACGTGGGCTACAACGGCAATCAGCGGTTCAATCTGCACTTCGTGGCACAATTCAGCCGGCCCTTCGACGAATTTGGCGGATGGCAATATCCGGGCGGTACGGAGGTCACGATTCCGGGCGGACATGACCGTCCCCCCGGCGAATCACCGCAGGCCGCAAAAATCTCGACAAACGCGGCGGAACTGGCGCTGGCTGGCGACTGCGGCGCGTTCGTGAATTTCAAAACCGTCGCCGACGATCAGGTGTTGGTGCGCACGGGCATTTCGCTGGTGAGCCTGGAAAACGCGCGACAAAATCTGGAGCAGGAACTGGCCCGGCCGTTCGGCTGGGACTTCGCGGCCGTGGTGCAAAACCAGCGGCGCGTCTGGAACGAGATTTTCAGCCGCATCGAAATCGAGACGCCCGACGCCCGCGAGAAGACCCGGTTTTACACCAACCTATACCGCGCGCTGTCAGGCCGGAACACCTGGAGCGACGTCACCGGCGACTGGATTGACCCCTTCATGCGCCCACAGAAACTCGGCGATCCCAATGACGTGATGCTCGGATCAGACGCCTTGTGGACGACTTTCTGGAACATGAATCAGGTGATGAACCTGATCGCGCCCGAATGGTCCGTCCGGTGGACGAAATCCGAACTGCAACTCTATGACAAATGCGGCTGGACCTCGAAGGGACCGGCGGGGCTGAAATATATCAGCGTCATGGTCGCCGAGCACGAGATTCCGCTGATGGTTGCCGCGTATCAGCACGGTTTGAGAGTGGATGCCGACAAGATTCTGGAGGCCGCCGTCAAGATGCAAACCACGATACCGGAACTTTATCCCGGTGACGGCGCCGTGGGCAACGCAAACCTGGAAAATTATCTCAAATACGGCTACGTCGCGGAGGACGGTCCGATCGGACCGGGCGGCAAGGCGGAATGGCACCGGGCGTGGACGTCGAACACGTTTGAATATGCCTACGACGATTGGTGCGTAGCGCAACTGGCGCGGGCGCTGGGGCGCGCGGACATTGCCGCCGAATTTCTCAAGCGTTCGCAAAGCTGGCGCAACGTGTTCGACGTGAAAACCGGCTACGCCCGTCCGCGCAAGACCAACGGCGAGTGGCTCTCGCCGTTCGATCCATTTCGCACGCCCGGCTTCGTCGAGGGCTGCGCTTGGCAATATACCTGGTTCGTGCCGCAGAATCCGCCGGCCCTCGTCCAGGCAATGGGCCGTGATCGGTTCATCAGCCGGCTGAACGCCGGTTTTGAACAATCTGTCTCGCAGCGCTTCAACGGCGGCGGGCGGGCGGCGGTGGACCAGGGCAACCAGCCGACGATGCAGGTGGCTTGGCTGTTCAACTGGGCCGGCGCACCGTGGATGACGCAGAAATGGGCGCGGGCGATTCTCCAAGCCTACTACGGCTTCAATCCCGCCGACGCCTATCCGGGCGACGAAGACCAGGGGCAAATGAGTTCCTGGTTCGTGATGTCGTCCATCGGGCTGTTTGAGATGGACGGCGGCTGCCGCATCAATCCGATTTACGAACTCGGCAGCCCGCTTTATCCGAAAATCACCATTCATCTTTCGCCGGAGCATTATGGTGGCAAAACCTTTGTCATCGAGGCGCGGAACGCATCCCGGACGAACCGCTACATTCAATCCGCCGCGCTCAACGGTAAGCCGCTGAAGCAGTGGTGGATTCGCTGGCAAGACATCGTGAACGGCGGCCAGCTCGCCCTCGAACTTGGCCCCGCGCCGAATAACCGCTGGGCGAAAGGTGGCCCGCTCCCGGAACCAGCCGGATGAACGGCGCCGATTTGCCCATTTCGCAGAGGTGCCTTCTCAAACGCCTAAGAACGCGAAGCGAAGGACGGTGCCGTGACCGGGCTTTTACGGCTCGGCGTCCTGCCGCATCCGGCGGCGCCGCGGGCAGGAAGAAAACTTGATAGCACGGATGAAAACAAAATGAAGCTCAGCAGGAGGATGCTGGCGGCCGGGACGGGCCTGGCCTGGTTGGCGGCTGCGTATGCTGCTGGCGGCGTAAACACTCCGGCCCTCATTTCCCAATCGCCGCAGATAGAATCGCGTCGCGGCGACTTCGAAGTGCCGACCGGATATCTTCAGGCAAAAATTTCCCTGAATTATCCAGGCTTCGAAGCGCTGTCTGTGGATAGTCTGGGTGAGAAACACTTTGCGCTGGTGCCGATGAAGCCGCCGCCGGAGCCGTGGCGTCCGATCGAGGCCACGCGCCATGCCGACTGGGTTGAATATCGCAGCTCCGGCGCCACGGGGCCGCCTGGCTGGACCATCGAAATTAAACCGAACACGATCCAGTTGGTGTCGCGCTGGTCGCCAGAGGATCCGCCAGAGCCTCTGGCGCTCGACGCCGAGAACCGCGCCTGCCATGTGACGCTGCTGGGTTTGATCAATCCGGACGGCTCAATCCGGCTTCCGGCCATCATGCATTTTCCAAACCAAGGTTCGTTTCAGGTTTCAGTCCGACCGTTGAAAAATCTGTCACTGGGTTACACCTCGACGCGCGGCGAGCGGGGCGATGTCAAAATCATCTTTCCCGCCGCCACGCCGGAACATCCATTGCTGGAGTACCGCCTGAAAGTGGTTGCCATTTATCCGAATGTGCGGGGCATTGGATCGGGCCCGCGGTTTGACGTCTTCCGCCGGGATTGGCTGGACATTTTTCAAATCAGCCCAAAGTGGCGCGTGTTGGCCAACAATGCGTCCAGTGACTCCTGTGGCTTTTGTTATTACGAGTATGGGGATATTGCACAAGTTACTCCGCCACTGGTCAGGGGACTGACGGCCTTGGATTTGGTCCGCCAAACGTTGGACCGGATCATCGGCGGCTTCAATGCCTGTGGAATGCCCGGCTACAGTCCGCTGGTTATTCATCGTGAAGACCGTCCTGAATGTTCAGCGGACACGTTTCCGTCGCTCTTGATCGCCGCGGAAGATTACGTCCAGGGCAGCCATGACGAAGGTTGGCTGGCAACCAACTACGTCCGCATCGAATCCTGGACCGACCAAATGCTGGCGACCGATCGCAGTGGTGATGGCCTGATCAAATACATTTTGAGCGGCGATTCCGGCTCCTGGCTGGCCAAGACAAAATATCGGCCGGCCAACTGGTGGGACACCATCGGCTTTGGCCACGAAGACGCCTACGCAAATGCCCTGGCCTATCGCGCGTTGCGCGGCATGGAAAAATTGGCGCGACGATCGGGTCATGCGGACGATGAAGTTCGCTACCGCGCCGGCGCCGACAGATTGAAGGCGGCTTATTTCAAAACGTTTTACGACCCGGCCACGGGGGTGCTGGCCGGCTGGAAGAGCGCCGACGGACGCCTTCACGACTATTATTTCCCCTGGGTCAATGGCATTGCGATTCATTACGGGCTGGTGCCGAAGGATCGGGCCAATCAAATTATGGACCACCTCCTCGCCAAGATGAAGGCGGTCGGCTACACGAACTTCGCCCTGGGCCTGCCTGGCAACCTCATCCCCGTCTCCCAAGAGGATTACTTGGGACATTACCCCGGCTTTCAAATCTACGAGAACGGCGGCGCAACGGCGTGTTTTTCTTACTTCACCCTGGCAGCGCTTTACGACTTGGACCGGATTCAGGACGGAGACCGGATTTTGTTCCCGATGCTGCAGTCATTCGCCGAGGGAAATTTCCAGGGTTGGGAGCTGGACGGCAAGAGCAAGGATTGGAAAATGTGGGATGGGACCTGCAAAGGTTATGAAGGCATGTTGACGGACAATTACTATGCTCTGCTGGCGGTGCTGGACCGTCAAGCGGCCTTGCAGCGCGGCTCGCAAAACCCCGCTGTAGTGCCGTCCCGGTGAAAATTGTCTGTGTGGCGAAATCGCTCCGGTTGAAGCTCGCCTTGCGTCGGCTGGAGAGTAAACTTCATCTCAAAGTGATCACCGAGCTGGAAAATCAAGTTCTGGCTAAAACTCGAAGCGCCGGCTTTGTCCTGTTTGCCACCGCCGTCGCGGCTATCGGGGGATTCCTCTTCGGCTACGACACCGCGGTCATCAATGGTGCCAACACCTATCTGCAGGCGCACTTCGGGCTGAATCCAGACCGGGATGCCTTTTGGATTGGCTTGGCCACGACGTCGGCGATCTATGGATGTGTGCCCGGCGCGATGGCCGCCGGTTTCTTCAGCGATCGGTTCGGCCGCCGCCGCGTGCTGTTTTTTTGCGCGTTGCTTTACGCGCTGTCGGCGGTGCTTTCGGCCGTTCCGCAAACGCTCGGCCAGTTCGTTGCCGCGCGCTTTTTGAGCGGCATCGCCATCGGTATTTCCTCGATGATCTGCCCGGTTTATATCGCCGAAATCGCGCCCGCGAAATGGCGCGGCCGGCTCGGCACGCTGTTTCAACTCGGCATCGTCACGGGCATTTTCCTGACGCTGTTTGTCAATCAATGGATTCAAAAATCCGGTGACGCGGATTGGAACGCGGCGTGGGGCTGGCGCTGGATGCTGGGCACGGAAGTCGTGCCGGCGGCGGTGTTTCTCGCGCTGCTGTTCGCTGTGCCCGAAAGCCCGCGCTGGCTGATTCAGGCGGGACGCGAACCCGAAGCCCGGCAAATTCTTGAGCGAGTCGGCGGGGCGCCGCACGCAGAAACGGAAATCGCCGCCGTCCGCGAAGTGTTGGAGCAGGAGGAAGGCACGCTGGCCGAATTGTTTTCCGCGCGCTACCGGCTGCCGCTGCTGATAGCCTTTGTGCTGACGGTCGGCGCGCAATTCAGCGGCATCAATTCCATCATGTATTATTCCACGGAAATTTTCCGCAACGCCACCGGCAACGCCAATGCCGCGTTCGCGTCCACCGTTTTAGTCGGCCTCATCAATTTTCTGGCGACCTTCATCGCGATTTTGTTCGTGGACAAGGCCGGGCGCAAACCGCTGTTGTTAATTGGCAATACCGTCCAAGTCATCGCCCTGGTCGCAGTCGGAGTGATTTTCGCTGATGCCTCGCACTCGCCGGCACTGCTTTGGTTCGTGCTGCTTTATATCGCCGCCTTCGCGATGGCCATGGGGCCGTTGCCGTGGCTCGTCTGCTCGGAAATTTTTCCCGCCAAACTGCGCGGGCGCGCGATGTCCATCTCCGCGTTTCTGGTCTGGGTGGCCTGTCTGGCGGTTGCGCAAACGTTTCCGATTTTGCTCGACAGCCTTGGCCCGACTCGAACTTTCCTGCTCTACGCCGCCTGCTCCGCCGCGACATTTTTGTTCGTGCTGTTCTGTTTTCGCGAAACCAAGGGCCGCACGCTGGAGCAGATCGAAACCATGTGGAGCGGCGCCAAACCCATTGCCCGCGCATGACGATTCTCGCCTGCGACCTCGGTGGCACGCGGATGAAAATCGGCGTCGTGCACGACGGGCGCGTTCTCGCGCAAACCACCGAGCCGGCGAATTCCAAAGCCGGCCTCGCACCCGGCCTACCCGCGCTGAAATCCGCCTGGCTGCGCTTGCTCAGCGATTTGAAGCTTGAGGTCCGCGATCGCACCGGAATCTCCGTCGCGTTTCCGAGCCTCGTGGACGTTTCGTCTGGCCGCGTACTCGCCGAATACGGCAAGTACGCCGACGCGATGGACTTGGATCTCCGCGCGTGGGCCCAAACCGAACTGAATTTACCGCTGGCCATCGAGAACGATGCGCGCCTGGCGCTGGTTGGCGAATGGCAGTACGGAGCGGGCCGCGGCTCGGACGATCTCGTGATGATCACGCTCGGTACCGGCCTCGGTACGGCGGCAGTCATCGAAGGCCGGTTGCTCCGCGGCCGGCACGGTCAAGCCGGCGTGCTCGGCGGCCACAGCACCGTACGCTATAGTGGACGTGATTGTTGTTGTGGTAGCATCGGCTGCGCCGAGGCCGAAGCCTCCACCGCCACACTTCGCGACTTTGCACTGGGCTTGTCGGAATGGAATGCCTGTTCATTGTGGAAATCAGGGTCGTTGGACTACGCCGCGGTTTTCAACCATGCCAAAGCCGGTGACCGTTGCGCGCTGAAACTGCGCGAACACAGCCTCCTCATCTGGGCGACATTGGCAGTGAATTTGATTCACGGTTACGACCCGGAACTGGTCATTCTCGGCGGCGGCATCATGGCCAGTGGGGACGTGATTTTGCCCGCCGTCGGTGAATACGTTCGCCGCCACGCGCACACGCCGTGGGGCAAGCTCCACGTCGTTGCCGGCGAACTCGGCGACGCCGCTGCCTTGTTGGTCGGCGGATGGTTGCTGCAGGAACAACAACCGATGCTAAGGTGAGAAAATCCAATTACGACAAATTTCCGTTCGTCGCCGCGCCCGGCAAAGCCCCGGTCTGGAAGGATTGGTCGGCGATTTGTCGCACGCTGGCCGAATGTTTGCACGGGCGGCAACCTCCGGTACTGGTCGTGGATACCTATCCCGGCGTGAACGACGCCGAATTGCTGGGCGCATTGGAATTGCGGTTGAAACCAGCGGAGACGATCCGCACGATTGATCTTAAAAAATCCGAGCCGGAACTGATGAAATTGATCAACCGGAATCTGACCGATGACCGGATTTTTGGCGTGCTGTCTCGCCATCGCCTCGAGGAATTTTTCGATCCGGCGCGGCTGGCGACTGCCCGCGCACAAGCCCAGCGAGCGGGCAACGGGCCGGTGTTGATTTACGGCGTCGGAGCGGAACAGGTGGTGCGCGCTGGTATCTTGGTTTATGCGGACCTGGCCCGCTGGGAAATTCAATTGCGATATCGCAACGGCCTCGGCAACTGGGGCGCGGACAATGGCGGCGAAGATTTTTTCCGCAAATACAAACGCGGCTTCTTCGTCGAGTGGCGCGCCGCCGACCGGCACAAATTCGATTTGTTCGACCGCGTGGATTTCTTTCTCGACACGAACAAATCCGGCGAGCCGAAAATGGTCGAAGGCGACGCGGTTCGCAAGGCGTTGAGTCACGCTGTCACGCGGCCGTTCCGCGTCGTGCCATTCTTCGACCCAGCGCCGTGGGGCGGCCAGTGGATGAAGGAGGTCTGCGATCTGCCGCGCGAGACGAAAAATTACGGCTGGTGCTTCGATTGCGTGCTGGAGGAAAACAGTTTGCTGCTGGGCTTTGGCAACGAGCGCATCGAAATGCCGAGCCTGAATCTGGTTTATCGCGAGCCGGTCGCGCTGCTCGGCGACAAGGTTCACGCGCGTTTTGGCCGCGAGTTTCCCATCCGCTTCGACTTTCTGGACACGATGGGTGGCGGCAATTTGTCGTTCCAGGTCCATCCGCTCACCGAATACATCCAACAGCATTTTGGAATGCACTACACTCAGGACGAAAGTTATTACCTGCTCGACGCCGGGCGGGACGCGAGCGTTTATCTCGGGCTGCGCGAAAAAATCGAGCCGCAGGCGATGGTTCGCGATTTGGAAACCGCGCAAACCGGCGGCGCGCCGTTTCCGGCGGAGAAATACGTCAACCGCTGGCCGGCAAAAAAGCACGACCATTTTCTGATTCCCGCCGGCACGCCGCATTGTTCCGGCGCCAACGCGATGGTCCTGGAAATCAGCGCCACACCTTACATCTTCACGTTCAAAATGTGGGACTGGGGCCGGCTCGGTCTGGATGGTAAACCGCGTCCGGTTCATTTGAACCACGGCATTCCGAACATTCGGTGGGATCGTACGACCGGCTGGGTGAAAAAAAATCTGATCAACCGCGTCAAGCCGTTGGCGAAGGGCGACGGCTGGCGTGAGGAACGCACCGGCTTGCAGGAGCGGGAATTTATCGAAACGCGCCGGCATTGGTTCACCAAAGCCGTGCCGCACGACACCGGCGACGGCGTGAACGTTTTGAATCTCATCGAAGGGGAAGAAGCGATTGTCGTAAGTCCCGACGGCAAATTTAAGCCGTTCGTGATTCATTACGCCGAAACGTTCATCGTGCCGGCGGCGGTCGGGCGCTATACAATCTGTCCGCACGGTGCGGCGGTTGGCCGCGAGTGCGCCACCATCAAGGCGTTTGTCCGGACTTGACTTGACGAGCGCATTCTCGTGCCGATCGGCGGATTCGAGCGGGCGCATTGGCCCGGACATGAAATTTGGATTCCAGCGAACGAAGACATTGTTCGGCTATCCTGGCCACAAACTTGTGCGCGTCCCCGAAGTGGCTTCCAGGCACCGGCGACCGGGTGACCTCGCCGGCTATTTCGATGGTAACCAGCGCGCTGGATAGAATGGGTGTGCCATCGCCGACCATTAGAAGTTGGTTCCTTTGAAGTCCGAATCAATCCGGCTGAACGGGACGTCGAGTGCACGCGGCCGATAGTAATCAGGAATCAGTCGTCCGTTCACACAACTCGGCAGGCACGGTTCGTAGCCGTTGATACAATAGGTGACGAGCAGTTCGTTGCGGGCGTTGACGAACTCCGGATGCGCCACCGCCGAATAGAAAAACGGCTGATGGCCGTCCACCGTGTCGTCCACGGCGAAAACGGTCAAGCGCGGCGAAAACGGGCCGGTCGGACTGCCGCTCACCGAGATATAAATGTCCCGGCCCTGATCGCACGCCACGCTGAAGGCTGTGGTTGTGAGCAGGTATTTGTCCCTCACCTTGCAGACGTTCACCGAGGTGGACGTGCCTTGCGCGATGACCGCCGCGTTGGTCACACTGACAGTCCAATTCGTGCCGTCCCAAAACGACCATCGGCCCGCCGGATGTTTCGTCGGAAACCGCGCCAGATAAACGTCGCTGCCGATGAAACGCTGCTTGTAGCCGAAGGCATAGGTGAAACCGTTCCGATGATCTTCAACAAAGCCGCAACCGAAATTGATGCCATTAAAATCCGGCAGCTTGACATAGCCGCTCACTTTCAGTTCAGGAAACGCCAATTTCGCCCAATACTGGCCGATGGCCTTGAAACCCCACATGCCGCCCAGCGGGGTCTTTTGCATTTCCGTGAGATAAACATAGACGTTCTGGCCGTCCTGAAAACCGGCGCCGGGCCAGAAACACGGCCAGAGTTCGCCGGGCCGGGCCGCTGGCAGGTAAAAGAACGATTTGTCGCCGGACCGCGAATTGAGCAGCGTGTGCAGATGCGCCAGGCTGTTCGCATTTTGCAGCATAACGGCGTTGCGAGCGTCGAACAGGCACGGCACCGTGCCGGTTGCCGCGTCAAAATCGTCCACGTAGCTGTCGCCGAAAAGCCAGAGCACGCGCCCGTCCGACAGGGCAATCGAAGTCGCAACGTCGCCCGCCACCCAGCCGTTGGTTTGTCGGAAAAATTCGGTGAACGCCGCGTCTTTGTGCGCCAGCGAAACAGTGGGCTGGGCGTCTCGCCCGTCAAGCGGCATGGAACCCCGCGTCACTGACGCCGACACGCCGTCGGCCGCAGCGTCGCCAGCCGCAATTTTGGCCAGCAATGCCAGCGTCATCCAGGTTCGAGTCGTCATAAGGCGGATTCCAACGTCTCCCCGTCGCTTGGCAAATCTATCGCTGGTGACGATTTCCCGCCGATGCGGACTCTCACCGCGCCGCCAGTGTGCGTTGGATCGGAGATGGCAAGGTGGTTTTGCCGCAGAAGCAAAAGACACGGCCGGTCCACGCCGACCACGGGGCCCCCGGCGCCGATAATTTCTCCGGGCTGGCGAAAGGCCGCCATCAAAGTCCCGTCGGCGAACTGCACGGCTTGAATTTGCGCGTCGTTTCGCAACACGCGCCAAGACGGACTTTCAAACAGCTTTTCCGCTCCGGCGGTACTGCAGGCAGCGACGACGAAACCGCTGTTCTGAGCCATCGGCCTGGCGCCGTGCTCCAAGACTGCCAGGAAAACCGGCGCGGTGACGGGCTGTGCCGACAGGCTGCGGTTGATGGAATGCCACGAGCCGGAAACCGGGCCGGTACGGATGCTGACCTTCAGTCCACCCAGCGGCGCGTAAGCGAAACCTGCGTGATGCACCCATTTCAGAGACAGGTTGCCGTGATCGTTTTCAGGAAAAATCCGCGGCGCGCTGGTGCCGTCCGAGACGGTGACTTTGCCCCGCAGCAGGCATTGATCCAACGCGGTGCGCACGGGCATTGGCAAATCCTGCGCGTTGAGATCAGCAATCAAGGCAACAATGATGTCACCATGGCACGCCCAGAATTTTTTGGCCGTGAGCAGAGGTTTGTTTGCCTCGACGAAACAGTCACCCATCGCCGCCGCGCAGGAAATTCCGTCGCCGACAGCGCCGGCAAAGACCTGCCGTTGCGGCGCGCCCGCGCCTTCGGCGCAGGTCACGCCGGGCACGAGGTTCCAGTCCCAGACCGGCGCGAGATTGAAATATTCCAGGCCGTCCCGTAGCAGGAAGTGGCTGCCGCAATCCAGCAGTGCGCCTTTCAGGTTCTCGCCGTTCAAACCCACTTCCGCCGGCTGCGTCCGGTCCGAAAGCGTTTTCAGGAAAAACGAAAAGGCCGGACGCTGGTACGCGACGAGATCGGATTGCGGAAAGACCCGCGCTCCGACGAGCGGTTCACCGCCGCCGTTTTGCCGCGCGAGGAATGCGTCCAACGCCCGCGCCCGGTCCGGCAGCAACTCGCGCAGTTGCTGGAGCGGTGTGCGCAGGTCGGCTTGGGCCAGCGCGTCCGGCCGGCTCGTCGCGCGGTCGAGCGTCGGCGGAACGGTGTAAATGCCGCGGCACATCCACTGGCAGCCCCGTAGCGCGAAATCCGCCAGCAATTCGGCTTTTTTCCGGGGCACAGCCCAGCGCGTGCCGCGCAACTGCCAAGCCAGCCGCGTGGCGACGGCGAGGTAGTCCCGCCCGTAGGAGAATTGCTGGAGGCGGGCGGCATGTTGGTGGAAACTGTAGTCGGGCTGGATGCCCTGGCCGGTGGAGATGCGAATCTCGCCGTTGATGATGTGGCTCGCGGCTTCCACGAGCGGCTCGTCCCGCGTCAACGCGCCGCGTTGCAGGGCGAGGTCGGCGATCCAAATCGTGTTGGCACCGTCGGCGGGCTTGGGCGTGCCGCACTGGCCGAGAACAGCCAGTGCGCCCGCCTGCTCGCCGACGGAGAGCCGACCATCCAAAAGCACAAGGATGTCGCGCATAACCATCGGCACGCCGATTTGGTTCCACCACCAGTTGGGATTCTGGAACCGGTTCGCCAGCCAGTAAGCCAGAGCGCGCAACGTGGCCGCTTGCAATTTTGCATTCCCGTAGAGCGGATTTTGTGGATCGACCAGCGCCCGCGCCATGATCCGGACGCGGTCGAGGTGCTGGCTGGTTTTCCAATTGGCGCTGTCCCGGTTGGCGTAGTCAATGTCTGGCCAGGCGCCGTTCGTACTGAGCGTGGCCATCCAGCGTTCGGCTTCTGTCTGCTCGAACGAGTAACGCGCGGGCTGACCCTCGGCTTCAGATTGACCGCGCAGCGGCTTTACGTTTTCCGGCGGCGGCTGAGCGAGGAGCAATTCGCGGTAGCGTTCGACAATCGTGTCGAAATCATCGGCTGCGGCGGGAACGGCCATCAGCACCAGAATCACCAGCGCCAGAAATCGAAATTTAAGAACGCTCACAAAACCTGAAGCTCTCCCAGAACCATAAACGGGATTGACCAGCGTTGCGAGCTTTTATACCGCGGACGGTAACCTTTTTAAAGGTTGGTATTTGCTACTTTCGCGAACCCGCAGCAATCCACCCACGGCGCGGAAAATCCAGTCTGATCGTTGATCCTTTCTGAGTTTCTCCCAAGCCGACGCGCTGCCGAGCAAAAGCTCGTGGAGCGGTTGATATTGGGCATCCATCGCCCATAGAGAATTCTGGTCCACGGCGCAGGCGTTCATGGTGTCACCCACTATTTGGGCGCCATTAAACTCCGGCGTGTTATCTCAACCGTAATGCGCCACAAGGCTTGATCCCTGGTTCATTATACCGATGGCTTCGGCGGTGCTCAAGGTGGCGCTCGGAGATTTCAATTTCGTTTTTCCGTCACCAGTAACGCCGTTGCGCGATTCGCGGAACGCGGTAATGACGCGGGGGATTTCTTCCAAGGCCGGCGGTTCGGCAAACGGTTCGAGCGCCCGGCCAGGTTGCTCGACGCGCCGCTGCACGATTTGCACTCCTTCGTCGAGGCTTTCGAGCAACGGCAGAACCACAGTGTTGAACCGGTGCCGGAGGACGCTATTCAACTCCTTCACGCCACGATCCCGGTTTTTCGAGGTGACGATGACGTTGAAACCTTTTACGGCCTGAAACGGCGGATGAAAATTGAGACGGGCGGCGCTCGAAAAGGGAGACCCCTTCCGGGGCAATGGGAACCGGTTTCTTAACCGATCAAAATCGGCAGCGGCAAAAGAGGTGCCTGATTCTGCGTCCGATTCGACACGTGTCCTTGAAATCATTTTCCCGGCGGATTAATTTTTCCCCATGAATATCTCTGCCGAGGCCAGGCAGGCTGCTTTCGCGTTCGTCGTTGCTTTAATCGCTTTTGGAGCTTCCGGCAAGCCGAACGCCCCCGTGGGACTACTTGTCAACGGCGTGAGCAATCCGCTGGCGATTGACCGGGGCGTGACTCGGTTCACCTGGCAATCGGACGACACCACCCGTGAAGGAAAACAGACCGCCTGTCAAATCCTCGTGGCCTCCAGTGCTGAACGTCTGGCTACGGGGGAAGCAGATTATTGGGACAGCGGCAAGGTTAATTCAGATAAGTCTGCTTCGGTCGAATATGGCGGCACACCATTGCTTCCCGCCACGCGGTTTTGGTGGGAAGTCCGGGTCTGGGATCAGACCGGCAAGCCCAGTGATTACAGCACAGCGGCGTATTTTGACACCGGACTGAATGAAAACGAATGGACGGCGCGTTATGTTTGGGACGGGACGACCAACCAGAACAACTTCGCTTACCTCCGAAAGACATTTGCGGTGACGAACCAGCCTGTTCTGGCCAAGGTCTATGTCACGGCGCACAACGATTATCTGCTTTATTGCAACGGAGAACTTCTAGGCCGTGGCCCGGCGCGGTGCGATCCTTACCATTACGGCCAATACAATGCTTACGACATCACCAAGCTGCTGAAACCCGGCACGAACGTGTTCGCGGTGATGGCACACTGGCTGGGCATCTGGCGTGACTCTGGTTGCAATGCCAAACCTGATTTCATGCTTGAAGCGCGGCTGGATTATCCCGACGGCTCGCCGGCCACGATTGGCACTGATGAATCGTGGAAGGTTCTGGCCTACACTCCGTTCATCGAAACCAATGCAATGTATTTCGGCGCGGGTGGGGGAGCGGGCAATCGCGCGGCCATTCAGTTTGATTCGCGCCGGGAACCGGTCGGCTGGCGAAAGGCCGGTTTTGATGATTTTAAATGGGCTGACGCCGCTGTGGTGGATCGGTCCGGTTATCATTTGTTCGCGCAAATGGCGCCGTTGGAACGCGAGCAGGCCGAACTCAAGCCGGCGAGTATCACCAAGACGAACGGCGCGTGGCTCGTGGATTTCGGCCGTTGCATTGACGGCTGGCCCAAACTTTCGATGCACGACAACCATCCGGGCGACGCCGTGCGCATCCAATACTTTCAAATGAGTGGCGAACGCAAGCCTGCTGGTTGGGACGATTATACTTGCCGCGGCGGGACGGAGACCTGGGACGCGGACTTCGGACGTCATACTTCATTTCAAGTGCTGAAAATCACCGGCTACGCGGGAAAGTTAAGAGCTTCCGATGTGCGCGGAATGTGGGCTTTTTGTGATGCCGACGTGGCTGGGCGATTTCATTGTTCGAGTCCACTGCTCAATGCCGTTTACAAAATGTGCGTGCGGTCGGCCCAGCAAAACATTCAGCAGGGCATCATCAGCGTGGACGCCAATCGCGAACAAGCGTCGTGGCTGGCCGAC